>WNFU01002175.1_pt1 | contig 36443 bp, 28 predicted proteins | sample 5400121 | NCBI WGS metagenome assembly WNFU01 (sample SAMN13153360, study PRJNA577476) | soil metagenome | isolation source: 100 cm soil or saprolite under grassland replicate 1 | place: USA:California | collected 2016-06-15
GTGTCTCATCATGCTGACGAGCCGCCGCGGCAACTGCCACACGCGATTCGCAACCGATCGATACAATCACTCGTCTCAGTGATGCCGCACACCCGTGACTGCGCCGGTTTGCAAACGTTTCGCGACAGAAACTAGACTAGTTGCTGGCAGTGCTACCAAAGCGAGTCACCGACGACGCGAGTAGTTTCGCCTGCGAAATAGCCGCTTCTGGCGCGTACGGTCAGTCCTGGACGCTTTGTCCTCACCTCGAGCGAGTACCAGCCCGGCGCACTGGACGACTCGATTGCAAGGAAGTACTGCTGCCGCATCGCCGTGAGCAACTCGTTGGTCATGCCGTCGGTCTGCTCGACGCCGCTGACATAGAGCAAATCGCCGCCCGTCCACTGCGCGAGATCGGAGAGGCCGCTACCGGGCGAAAATTTCGGCGCGACTGACAACGTTTGATTGGGATCGTCCAGAGGCGAGACGACCGCGACAACATAGACGGGCACATCGATAGCGCTTGCCACGGCGGAAACCTCCGCCGACGTAAGCGCGCTGCTCGTATCGACGCCGTCGCTGATCACCACGACCGCTCGATGGAGTGATGGGCGATCGGCCAGGCGTTTCGACGTCTCCGCCACGGCATCGTAGAGCGAGGTCAGGCCCCAGGGCCGCACGCGATTGAGTGCCTGATGGATGCGATCGCGGTCTTTGGTGAACGGTACCTCCTGTCGCAGCGTGCGGTGAAAGGTAAATAGCGCGGCCTCATCCAACGTGGGGTCCATCCGCGACAAGAACTGTTGGACGAATTCCTTGCCTTTTTCCAGGTTGAACGCGACACCCATGCTGCCGCTCGTGTCGAACAAGAAGGCGACGCTGAGCGGCGCATCGTTCCGTGCTTTGAAGTCCACAATCCGGCGCGGTTGCCCCTGTTCCAGTACTTGAAAGTCCGCTCGACCCAGGTTGCGCACGATGTGATTGCGCGAATCCCGGACCAGCGCGGAGATTGGCACAACCGCCACACTAGACTTGAACGTCGGCCTCGATTGATCCTGCGCGTGCACCGCCGTGAGCGGCGGAATCAGTAACGCTGCCAACAAGATAAGCGCCAGACGGAACGAACGTGCGCTGGATATCCTCATCATCTGCGAGCCAATCGATAAGTTAAATGCAAGAAACGCGCCTATGCGTTCGGGTCACCATCCCAAAACGTTCCGCCACACGCCGTTCGTTTTCTTTCCGAAGATTCGCCGATTGTTCGCCGCAAGCATCACGAGCAAAGGACCGGCGGCGCTGTTCGCATTCGAAGTCAGCCGAGAGAGATCACAGCAGCGTCCCACGTAACACGACCAACGCGACGGAGAAATAGATGATCAGGCCTGTGACGTCGACGAGTGTCGCGACGAACGGAGCGGATGACGCCGCCGGATCGAAGCCGAGTCGACGGAGCAGGAACGGGAGCAGCGAGCCCGTGAGCGTCCCCCACAACACCACGCCAACAAGCGCTGAGGAGACGGTCACCGCTACGAGTAGCCAATGCGGACCGTAGATATCTGAGAACGCCGACCACAGGCTGATGCGCAGGAACCCGATGCCGCCGAGAATCGCGCCCAGCGTAAGCCCCGCGAGAATTTCGCGGCGCATCACACGCCACCAGTCGCGGATCGTGACCTCACCGAGGGCCAACGCACGGATCACGAGGGTCGCAGCTTGCGATCCAGAGTTGCCGCCGCTGGAGATGATAAGCGGCACGAACAGCGCCAGCACCACTGCACGAGAGATCTCTTCTTCGAAAGCGCCCATCGCCGTGGCAGTCAGCATCTCGCCCAGGAATAATGCCGTCAGCCAACCAGCACGCTTCTGAATCATCCGCCCAAACGCAATTCGCATATACGGCTCGTCCAGTGCTTCCGAGCCGCCGATCCGCTGAATCTCCCGTGTCGCGGCTGCCTCGGCGACATCGAGAATGTCGTCAATCGTGACGATGCCGATGAGCATGCCGGCTGTATCGGTCACCGGGAGTGCGGTGCGGTCGTATTCGCGAAAGACCGCGACCGCGGCCTCCTGATCGTCGGTGGCTTTCAGAGCCACGAACTGGTGATCCATCAGATCCGAGACCTTCTTCTCCAACGGCGCCAACAGGAACTCGCGGATGCGAATGTCGTCGATCAGCACGTCATGTGCATCCGCCACGTAAATGTGATTCAGCGTCTCGCTGTCGTGACCGTGCTCGCGCACGTAGTCGAGCACCTCGCGCACCGTCCAGGGCTCGCGGACGGCGACGTAATCCGGCGTCATGAGCCGGCCGACCGTCTTCTCGGGATACCCCAACAACGTGAGAGCGACCGAGCGTTCGTCGGGTGTCAGCAGCGCGAGCAGCTCGCGCGTCGCGGTGGCCGGCAGTTCCTCGAGGAACATCGTTCGATCGTCGGGGGCCATGTTGTTGAGAAGCGCCGCAACATCCTCCTGAGCCATCGCTTTGAGTAGCGCCTCTTTGACATCGCGCGACAGGTACTCGAATACGCCGGCCGCATCTTTCCGAGGGAGCACTCGAAAGACGACCACTTGATCCTCCAGGCTGAGGGCGGTGAGGAGGGCGGCGACGTCCCCAGGGTGGCGATTGCGTAGGGTGTCACGGAGACGCGCGTAGTCGCGCGCACGCAACATCTCGGCAACTTCCTGCGCGGGTCGCGCCAACTCGCGGATCGCCGCAAGTGCGTCGTCTCGCTGTGGGCCGGTGAGTTGTTGTTCCATCTGTGTAAGGGCGGCTCTGACGACATCGTGATGATGGACGTGCGGTCCGATTGCCTTCACCGCGTCGAGCCACACGCGATGAATCAGATCGAGGTCGGCTGGTGACAGAGTGGGTGGATGCGCGCCGAGATGATAGGTGTCGGCCCGTCCACTGCGGTGAACGATCACGAGGCGAACGTCGAGAGGTTTCGGCTGCGGCTCCGACGCTCGTTCCCAGGCGTCGCCCAGCATGCGAGCCTGGTCCTCGGCGGAGAGCGTCGACGATTCGCCGACGTACACTTCTGAGGAACGCAGCCGAATCACAGTGCCGACGATCGCGTCCGCGACGTTCCGTGCGGGAACAATCAACAGCCGTACGGGCCGCCGCAGCCGCTCAGCGATCGCGACGACTTCCGAGAGCAACTCCCGCTCGTAGCGCGTGGGGCCGCGTTCCTCAGCAGTGTGTTCGTCCAGGTCGGTATCCACGAGTCGCACGGTCATCATGACGACGTCGCGGTCAACCGCCGCTTCGAGCGCGGCAACCACGTGCGCGAGCGCATGCGGGTTCCGCACTGGCACCAACAGGTTTCCCGGTCGCGCATCGACCTCCCCGAGCGAGAGGTCGGTGGAGGGCAGCAGATCAAACGTCTCGAGCTCGTCGCCGGCAGGTGCGCGATCGACGTTGCGGCCGCCGAGCGTGAACCACAGGGCCACCCCTCCAAGGAGAAGCAAGGCCGCGATCGACGCTCCGTCTCCGGTCACCACAATCGCCAACACGCTGGCACCCACGATCAACGCAGGGGCCAGAAGACCGAACGGAAGTTCCCGACTCCCCAAGCGCAGATTGCCCCGAACCTTGAAGGGCAGCCTCTTGTTCGTTTGGCTCCGCCGCAGCGGTACGAGAGCAGCAATCGTGAGGAGAAGAAGGCCAGCAATCGCGACGGCGTACGCGCGTGCAATCCAGGTCATTCGACCTCCGCTCGCGACCATGACGAGCGTGATGCTGGCGACGGCGATATCGATCGAGCGGGCCGGCGTGCCGAATTGGCTGTGAAGCAGGCTCAGATTGGCCGGCAAAAGGCCGTCGGTTGACGAGCGATGCAGGATCTGCTCCGCATCAGTGAGTGCGGCGTATGCCGCGGGAACCAGAACGCACATTGCGGCGGCGGTGAGCGCAAGCGCCATCAGGTCGCGCACTGAAGCAGGTCCACCCAAATGCTGCGCGAGTCCCACCCAAGGTGCGTTGATCCACAGCGCTTGTTCGGAGGCTGGCACCAACCAGACCGCCAGGAACGTGCCGAGCGTCGTGATCACGAGCGCAAAAAGAACGGTGAGCAGCGCCGTCCGCCGGAGCGCGTCGACGCGCGGCGGCGGAAAATCATGTGCTGCACGCGCCAGACAGTCCCCCCCACCAATCGCCGGCAGCGCCAGGGCGAAGCCAACCAGGCATGTGCGTGCGATCTCAATCAGCGGCAGCTTCGCGCCGCTCGCGAACGGGAGCCACGACCCAGCAAGCTGCGCCGCGCCACTCCGGATTGAGGTGATGACACCCCAGATGGACGACAACGTGACGATCGCCACGCCCATCCACACCGCCCTCGATGCCGTGTCACGGCTAAGACCGGGCCCGAGCCGAACTCGAATCCATAACACGCCGATCGTGGCAACGCCGACGATGGTGGCGATGTCTTCGGACCGGATGAATCTGGTGAAACGCGACTCGGCGATGGCGGTGACCGACGCTACAGCGACGTAATTGCCGATGACGATGCCGCCGAGCGCGGCCAGGAGAATCCGTTCGACCAGTGTGGCTGCGGCCGCCACCGGTACTGCCCGTGGACCAAACGCCGCTCGAACACGGCCCACCAGACCACCGGGCATCAGCAGCGCCCAGCTTTCGACATCAATCGCACGCACCAGCACGGCCAGAAATGCCGCCGCCAACACGAACCAGCCCGCGGACGCGCCGACTGTTTCTCTCTCTACGCCAGAGACGAAGAACGCGCCAATCCCAAGCTGCGCGATGGCCAGCGCCGCAGCCTTCCGCACCGACATGAACGGCATGAGCGCGGACGAGGACAAGACAACGCGAATCGGGCGATGCGGTCGGATGCGCGAAGAGAACGGCACAGCGTCTTCGTTTTGACGGATCGATGATAGCCTGGGACGTTCAAGCGAAATAGCGCGAGCGCGCGTCAATGCATTTTGCATCTCGTGCGCTGAGCGCATTTGCGGCGGGCGTCATGGCTCAACCGACGACGACGGGCGTCAATATTGGCGATTAATGCCGGCGGCGCTGCTTGGCGTTCTAGTCGGGAAGCTCAATTCAAGTGAATTGCGCGGTTACGCCGCGCGAATTCACTGCGCGAAGACGGCTGCTTCGCCCTTCGCCGCAACGAGTTTATCGATGAGCTCCTGCATACGATCGCGGCGCTCGATGATTGCGCGAATCTCTGCGGTGCCAATCCACTTGCCGAGCGCGGGCGTGAGACTTTCGACGGTCAACGCTTTCATGCGATTCCAAAGCTCTCGATCGATACGCGTCATTTCGTGGACCATGTTCTTGCGCGTTGTGAACGACCGCGTGTGATCGATCAAGATCAAGTTCCAGGACGGATCGAGCAGCCAGTTTCCGAGGTTGGGGTCGATGTTGGCAATGAGGTTGTCGAACATCTTGGCGCGAGCGATTTGACGGTTCCAGAGCGCGAGCTTTTCCGCTGGAGGCGACGGTGCGCCTCCCATGTCGCCGAAGCTCTTTATCGGGGCAACCCACATGATGGCCGCCCCGGTGTCGCCTTTCACTGATCGCTCGACCGTTGGAGGAATCATGTTCAACTCGAGCAGCTTGTCGAGTTCGTAGGCGGCAATTTCCGATTTGTAGCTCTCCCAGTAGCCACTGTACCTGCCAGGCCTAATCGTCTTCCAAGCCATACGATCAACCAGACCGCCCGGCGCAAAATACGCCCGCCTTGGTTTGGTGACGCCGAGACCGATGTCTTCCATCTTCACGACATCAGCGCTCTTCAGATAGTCTTCGAGGGCCTGACGCCGATCGAGCCATGTCTTGGCATTGGTGGCGTCGGTGAGGGCCTGCTGCGCGAGCGCGACAGAAGCACCGTTGAAAACAGGCGCTTCAGGGGCGAGTAGGCACACGACCGCAATGAATACGCGCGAGTCAGCTCGCATCGAAATCTCCTTACTGGCGCCCTGCGCCGGCGCCATTCTATAACAGCACTGCCGCGTGGCCCGAGGCGTAGCCTCAGAAATACGCGCAGGGATGATTGCCACAAACGCCACTGAGAGTACGTGAATCCCGTGAGCCAACCTCCGGGGTACAATTCGGTCATGCCGCGTCCGCGAAAAGCGGCCGCTCCCCCTCCGCCACCCCTGCCTCCGATTGGCTGGCTGGCGTTGGCGACCGTGCTTGGGCTCGGCTTTGCTGCCGCATCGACCTGGGTCCACTATCAGATCCTGCGTAACCCGCTCTATTCGAGCTTTTGCGACGTCAACTCGACGTTCAGCTGCACAGAGGCGTACACGAGCAAGTACGGGTCGGTGGGCGGCGTCCCGGTTGCGCTCCTCGGGGTGTTGTACTTTGCGTTCGTGCTTGCGTTGATCGCTCTCTGTCGCCGATCTGCCACCGCGGTGCAGAACCTCGCGGGCTACGTGTTTGCCATATCCACGGTTGGTCTCGCGGCCGTGCTCTATTTGGCCTACGCATCGTTCTTCATTCTCAAGGCGGTTTGTCTTCTCTGCGTCGGAAGCTACGCCGCCGTCATCGCCTTGTTCCTCATTTCAGGCGCCGCAACCAGGTATCCCATGACCAGTCTCCCTCGCCGCGCGTCGCAGGATCTGCGATCGCTCGTTCGTTCTCCGTCGGCGTTGACCGCGGCTCTCGGGTTCGTGACTGCCGCGGTTCTCGCGATTGTGTTTTTTCCGGGCGAGCCGATCTCCGCCGCGGCAACGCGCACGAATCCGACGACGAGCGAGAATCTCCCTGCGTCCGCTGCTCCGCAAGCGCCGGCGCCATCCGCCGTTCAGCAACTCGAGCAGGTACTCAGCCAGCAACAGCGTGTCCCGCTCCTCGTGCCGAGTAACGGCGCTGCCGTCGTCATCGTCAAGTTCAACGATTACCAGTGTCCGCCGTGCCGCCAGACGTTCATGGAGTACAAGCCGATTCTCACGAAGCTGCAGGAGCGGTATCCGGGGAAGATCCTGTTCGTGACGCGCGATTTCCCGCTGGATCCCGAGTGCAACACGCTTGGCGGTGGGCATCAGGCGGCCTGCGAAGCCGCCGTTGCGGTGAGGCTCGCGCGCGAGAAGGGCAAGGCCGAGGCGATGGAGGAGTGGCTCTTCGCCAATCAGCCGCAGCTCACGCGCGACACTGTGAAGGCCGGCCTGCAGACGGTGGCCGGCGTCAGCAACTTCGATGAGCGTTTCCCATCCACGCTGGAGCTCGTGCGTGGCGACATCGCGCAAGGGCGACAACTCAACGTGAACGGAACGCCGACGTTCTTCATGAATGGGCTGCGTCTGCCGAATCTGCGGGGCGAGTTCTTCGAAGCCGCAGTTATTTGGGAGCTGCGTCGGCTCGGCATCGCAAAATAAGGGTTCAAGGGTTCAAAGGTTCAAGGGTTCAAGGGTTCAAGGGTTCAAAGGTTCAAGGGTTCGAAGGTTCAAGAGTTCGAAGGTTCAAGAGTTCAAAAGTTCGAAGGTTCAAAGGTGCACCGACCGAAACTATATCCGTAGATGTCGATGAACCGCCGCCGGTCGGCTTTCTGATGGCCGCGATCGAAACGGAGGACCTTACCAAAGACTACTTCGTTGGCTTTTGGCGTCCCAAGCCGTACCGCGCGCTCGATCGATTGACGCTGTCGATCGAAGCTGGCGAAGTGTTCGGCTTCCTTGGCCCCAATGGGGCGGGAAAGAGCACCACGCTCAAGCTCCTCATGGGGCTGATTTTTCCGACATCCGGATCCGGCCGCATTCTCGGGCGGCCCATCGGCGATGTCGGCGCGCGGCAGCGCTACGGTTTCCTTCCGGAAAACCCGTCGTTTTACGACTACCTCACGGCCGAGGAGCTGCTGACCTACTTTGGCAGCCTGCATGGCCTCTCAGGCCGCGGCCGCCGTGAGCGCGTCTCACAGGTGCTGGACGAAGTCGGCATCGGCGCCGAGCGCCGGCTGAAGCTGCGGTCGTACTCGAAGGGCATGCTGCAGCGCGTTGGCGTGGCGCAAGCCATCATCAATCAGCCCGACGTGGTCTTTTTCGATGAGCCGATGTCCGGTCTCGATCCGCTCGGCCGGCGCGACTTGCGGCAGTTGATGCTGCGCCTGCGCGATCGGGGCTGCACGGTGTTTTTCAGCTCACACATTCTGTCGGACGCCGAGGCGCTGTGCAGCCGCGTCGCCATTCTGGCGCAAGGCCGTCTCGTCATCGAAGGACGACTCACCGACATCGTCGCGTTCGAGACGCGCGGCTGGGAGCTCCTGGTGGCAGACGCGACGCCGGAGATCATCGAGTCGCTGCGGGCCCGGGTCGTCTCGGTCACGCCGCTTTCGCGCGAGCGCTACACGCTGGAGCTCTCGCCTGTGGAGCCGCCGGAAAAGCTCATTCGTGACTTGATCGCACACGGCGTGCACGTCGTCTCGCTGAATCCGCTCCGGACGACCCTCGAGGACTATTTCGTGAGCACGGTCGCCGCCGCCGTGCCGCGAGACAAGGCGTCTCTCCGTGACTAACGGTCGGGAATCCTGCGAATGAGAGCCATTGGACTGGTTGCGCTTGCCGCGTATCGAGAATCGGTCCGGGATCGCGTGCCTCTGACGATCGTGGGATTCGGCGCGCTGCTCGTCATGGTGTCGTACCTGATCAGCCAGATGACGGCAGGGCAGGACCTCAAGATCGTGAAGGATCTCGGTCTTGCGGCGCTGTCGATGTTCGGCCTGCTGATTGCGGTGTTCATCGGCATCGGCCTCGTGGCAAAGGAGGTCGAACGCAAAAGCATTTACAGCGTGTTGAGCAAGCCGGTGACGCGGCAGCAGTTCATCCTCGGCAAATATTTCGGTCTCGTGATGACACTTGCCGTGAACCTGGCGGCGATGTGTGTCGCCTACTATGCCGTGCTTGCGTTCCAGCGGTTCAATGCGCCCGCTTCAACGCGGGCAGCCTGGCCGTCTCCGGCGCTCGACCCGAAGCTGATGATTGCGGTGGTGCTGATCTTTGCTGAACTGACTATCGTCACCGCCATCGCGCTGTTCTTCTCCACGTTCTCGAGTCCGTTCTTATCGGCGGCGCTGACGATTGGCTTCTGGGTTGCGGGTCACTTCAACACCGATCTTCGCAATTTCGGTACGGTCGTCGAATCGCCGCTCGCGGTGTACTTTGCGCGTGCTCTGTACTACGTGCTGCCGAATCTGGCGCCCTTCGACGTCAAAGCGGAGGTCGTTCACGGAGTCCCGGTGTCAATCTCGCACGTCGTCCTCACACTGGGGTACGCGGTCGTCTATGTGAGCATGCTTTTGATTGTCTCCATGGCGATTTTCAGACGCAGGGACCTGAAGTGAGCGGCCGGTGGCGCACCGTCGTTGCGCTTGCTGCCCTGCTGTCGTTGGCGATCGTGTTGCAAGTCTGGCGCGACCGGGGCTGGCAGCCATACGATCCGCCGGCGCCCCTTCTCTGGATGCAAGCCGGTCCCGCGATCGAACGCGCCGCGCTCGGGTACAAATCGCTGCTGGCCGATATGTACTGGATTCGCGCGGTCGTGTACTACGGCCGTCAACATCTTTCATCCGCGTCCGTACCGCTTCGGCGCCGTTTTCCTGTCCGAGCAGTATCCAGCCGGTCCCGGCCGCCCGGATCTCGCCGTTCAACTTCTGCAGCGGGGTTTGCAACACGATCCGGCGCGGTGGGAGTACCCGCACGACATCGGCTTCGTCTACTTCTGGAATTACCGTGACTACGCCGCAGCGGCCGAGTGGTTCGACAAGGCGAGCCGCGTGCCGGGTGCCCCCGTCTGGCTGCGAGCAACGGCTGCGACCACCCTTGCCGCCGGCGGGGATCGCGAGTCCTCGCGGCAGCTCTGGCGGCAGTTCGCTGAAACCGCGGAGGTGAGCTCCCTCCGCGACACGGCCAAACTCAGAATCGCGCAGCTCGATGCGCTCGATGCTATCGATGCCTTGAATACGATCGTCTGGCGCTACGAGGCTCGAGAGGGACATTTCCCTCAAGACTGGAAGGAACTGCAGATGGCACGTGTTCTTCGCGGCGCGCCGGCGGACCCGGCCGGAGTGCCGTTCGTGCTGGATCTCGAAAACGAGGACGTGCGTCTCTCAGAAGCGTCGCCGCTCTGGCCCCTTCCCACCGGTCTGCAGTGACGCGGCGCCCATGTCAGATCCAGCGGTGATCGCGCTCACGGCAATTCTGGGACTTGCCGTGGGGAGCTTCTTGAACGTGTGCATCTACAGGATTCCGCGCAAGGAATCGCTGCTGCATCCGCCGTCGCGCTGTCCGCAGTGCGGCACTGGGCTCGCGTGGTTCGACAACATTCCAGTTGTGAGTTGGATCAGACTGCGCGGTCGATGCCGCCAGTGTGCTGCGCCCGTGTCGTTGCAATATCCAATCATCGAGCTCACCACTGCAGTAGTGGCCGTACTGGTCGTCTGGCTCACGCCGCCGGGCCCGCTCGTTGCCAGTCGGTTGACGCTCAGCGCGATTCTCATCGTGTTGTTCGTGATCGACCTGCAGCTGCAGATTCTGCCAAACGTGATCACGCTGCCCGGCATCGTCGTGGGCGTTCTCTTCAGCCTCATCGGCCCACCAGGCCTGGTCGCGTCGCTGCTCGGCGTTGTGCTTGGAGCGGGTGTGCTCTACGGCATCGCGTCTGCGTATTACCTCGTTCGTCGTGAAGAGGGCATGGGCATGGGCGACATGAAAATGCTCGCGATGATCGGCGCCTTTCTCGGCTGGCGCGCGGTGATTCTGACGCTGGTGCTCGCATCGTTTGCCGGTGCGTTGACAGGCATTGCGGTGATGCTCACCCGAAAGGAAGGTCTGCGCTATGCGTTGCCCTTCGGAACGTTTCTGGGGATGGCGGCGTTTGTCGCCATGCTCGCCGGCGACGGCATAATCGATTGGTACCTCGGTTTCTACAGGTTCCCGTGACATGGCAGCCGTCTGGTACGCGTTTCTGGGTCTCACGTTTTTCGTTGCGGTGCTGGTCGCCGTTCTCGTGTTTGCGGTGCTGCGCTTCGGAGCGGCCGCGCGGGCGTCGCGCAATCGCGCGGGAGGGGACCGCAAGGAGACGGCACTCCTGTCGTCCGCACTCGAAGAAGCCATCACCCGGCTGAGGGAGCAGGAGCGCGCGACGGCGGCGCGCGCCGAAGCATCGAAGCGGCTGAGTGATGAAATCGTCGCGAGTCTGGCATCGGGATTGGTGGTCGTTGGAGCGGACAACAGCGTCCAGATCGTGAATCCAGCGGCGCGCCGCATCCTCTCGCTCCCGGATGCTGCGCCGGGCAGCGACTATCGGGAGTTGCTCGCGGGTGCAAGCGCTCTTGCGGATGTGATCGCGGAAGCGCTGCGCTCAAAGATGCCGATTCTTCGACGAACGGTTCCCGTCGATTCGACGGTCGGCGACGACCGATCACAGATCATGCATCTCGGCGTCACGGTGTCTCCGGTTGCCTCGCATGATGGCGGGTCTGCGGCTGTATGCCTGTTCACCGATCTCACCAGCGTCTTCGCTCTCGAGGAGCAGCTGCGTCTGAAGGATTCGCTCGCACGACTCGGCGAGCTCACGGCGGGCCTGGCGCACGAGTTCCGTAACGGACTGGCCACGATTCACGGCTATGGACGTCTGCTCGATCCTGCACTCCTGCCGGAAACATATCGACCGTACGTTCAGGGCATTCGCGCCGAAACGCAGGCGCTCGGTGAGATCGTCACGAACTTTCTCAACTTCGCAAAACCCGAAGCCCTGACGCTGGCTCCTCTCGATTTACGAGCGGTGATCCAGCGCGCGGCCGACGACTCGCCCGGCGCCGACGTCCACTTGAGCGGTGAGTTCGAAACGATCGATGGCGATGACGTGCTGTTGCGGCAGGCCTTCAGCAATCTGTTTCGCAACAGCGTCGAAGCCGTTGCGGCACGGGGTCGCACCGCGAGGATTGCTGTCGACGGCCGCGTCGATCGCACCGGCGGGAACGCCATCATCGATGTTCGAGACGATGGTCCTGGTATTCCCGAAGACGCACTTGGCCGCGTCTTTCAGCCGTTCTTCACGACGCGCGCGAATGGAACGGGGCTCGGCCTCGCCATCGTGCAAAAGGTGGTTGTCAGTCACAACGGCTTGATTTCGGCCGCAAATCACGCGAACGGTGGAGCGGCGTTCCGCGTGTCGTTCCCGCTGCGAGCCTCGTAGCACCCCCCAGATCCGTAACGGCATGTGCCGTTTCGGACCACCCTGCCCGTGCGATCCGGTCAGCTTGTGCCGCCAGCTGCGGCTCAGGTTGGCGATCCTTTTGCAGCCCCAACCTGCGGCATGACTCTCCGATCGCTGCGCCGACGTTCGTTGACTCACCACGATCATCCCGTGTGGTTGCAGGAATCCGGATTCTCGTTGATCGACCTGCTGGTGGTCGCCGCGATCATCGGCGTCGTTTCCGCCATCGCGGTGCCCTCGATGACGACGGCGATCGATCGCCTGCAGCTCTCGCAATCGACGCGCGAAGTCGAACGCGAGTTGCAGACCGCGCGTCAGCGGGCTGTTTCCAAGGGACGCGCCATGCGCGTTCGATTCAACTGTCCCTCCGCGGGGCAGTATCGCGCGGTGGAGCTGATCGGACCGACATCTGCGCCGACGGCAGCAGACGCGGCCGCCGATCGATGTAGTCCGTCGCTGTATCGATATCCCGCGAACGACACCGACCCGCTCACCAAACCCAATTTTGACGGTCCTGTTCGCGAGCTCGAATCGACGGTGACGTTCAGCAATTCGCAAACGATTGAGTTCTGGGCCGACGGCACTGCGCACTACGACAACGGCGCGACCGGCCGGTGGCCGATGATTCCGCCGGCCGGCGTCTCGCTGACACTGACTCGCAAAGGCAAGACGTCGACACTCGAGGTGAATGGCCTTGGCCGCATCAAGATTTACTGAGCTCGAAGCCGAAAGCGGCTTCTCGCTCGCGGAAACGCTCGTGGCGACGGGGTTGCTCGTGACTGCGCTCGTGACAACGGCGCACCTCTTCACGATTTCGACCACGGCCAATAACAACGCGCAGCGCCTCACGTTTGCGACAACGCTTGCGGAACAGAAGATGGAGCAGCTCCGCGGCCTGAGCTGGGGCTTCGACGATCTCGGCTTGCCCATCAGCGATTTCACCAGCAACATCACCGTCGAGCCTCCGGCTGCGCAGGGCGGCGTCGGTCTCACCCCTTCTCCGGACGACTCGCTTTCAGCCAACACGGAGGGATTTGTCGACTACCTCGATCGCTATGGAAAGGCCATTGGCACGGGGGTCACACCGGTCGCGAACACCGTCTATGTCCGGCGCTGGTCCGTCGAGCCGCTGCCGACAAACCCGAACAACACAGTCATTCTGCAGGTGCTGGTCTTCGCTGTCGGTGATCGACAAAACGCCGGCACCGGCACGGTCCTCAACCACCGGCGCGATGAGGCGCGGCTGGTCAGTGTGAAGACGAGGAAATCGCGATGAGGAATCCGACGTTCGCTCACGCGTTGTCTCGACCGGGTCTCAGCGAGGAACGCGGCTTCACGCTGCTCGAGTTGATGATCTCGGTGCTCATCACGCTGGGCACCACCGCCGCAATCTTTACGCTCGTCGACCCGGCGCGTGGCCGGTATCGAACCCAGCCCGAAGTGTCCGACATGCAGCAGCGTTTTCGCGTCGGAACGAGCCTGATCACCAACGACCTTCTCGTTGCCGGAGCAGGCTCGAAGGTGGGCGGAGGAACAAACGGGAAGCTGCTCAACTACTTCGCGCCCGTTCAACCGGTCAGGCTCGGGGACATCAACCCTGATCCGCCAAACGGCGTGTTCTACAGAGACAACGCCATCACCATTTTCTATATCCCGCCCGATGCCGCCGAGACGGAAGTGGCGTTTTCGATGCCGGAACCGTCGGCCGAGTTGCAGGTGGCCGCCGAGCCGAGCTGCGACGAATATCACTCGTTGTCGTGCAAATTCGAGACGGGCATGCGGCTCCTGATTTTTGGCGACGACACTGGAGCCTTTGATGAGATGACGCTCACACAGGTGCAGGATTTAGGGCCCGACGACAAGCTGCAAGGGCCTCGTCACGTGACTTGGAAAGGCAACCTGCAGCACAACCTGGCGAAGTTGTCGGCGAGATACGCGGCCGGATCGCGCATCGCCCAGGTGGCGCAGCGCACCTATTACCTGGACCCGGTCAACCATCAATTGCGGTTTTACGACGGTTCGCAGCGTGACGAGGCGCTTGTTGAGAACGTCGTCAGCCTGCAATTCGAGTACTACGGGGAGTCGCGCGGACCTGTTCTGGTCTGGAGCGCGGAGGAGAACAAGTGGGTGGGCTCGTACGGACCGGCGCCGCCGAAGCTCGGGGACACGACTAGCACGACATGGCCCGCCGGCGAGAACTGCACATTCCGCGTTGATCCTGTAACTGGCTTCCAGAGCTCGCGCTTGCCGGATCTGGTTCTCGGCTCACAGGCGCTCGTTCGACTCACGGAAGCGATGCTGACCGACGGACCCTGGTGCCCGGACGAGACCAACCCCAATCGCTACGACGCAGACCTTCTCCGACTGCGCAAAGTGCGCGTCAGCATGCGCCTGCAGGTGGAGTCCGCGGATCTGCGTGGAGCGGGCGCACTCTTCTCGCGGCCGGGCACCGGACAAAACGCACGCACGCTGGTTGCGGATCAAGAAAGTCATTTCGACGTTTCCCCTCGGAATCTCAACATCGGGCGATAGGTTCATGCACATTTCCCACACGGCACCGCTCGATCCTCTCCGCGGCGAGCGCGGCGTCGCACTCATCATCGCGCTCCTGAGCATGATGTTGCTCACCGCGCTCGGCTTGAGTCTCGTCATGACGACGATGACGGAAACGATGATCGCCGCGAATTATCGCGACGGCGGCGAAGCAATCTACGCCGCGGACGCCGGCGTTGAACGGGTCGTGCAGGACCTGCTGACCGTTGCCGACTGGAACCGCATTCTCGCAGGCGGCGAGCAGTCGTCGTTCACCGACGGTTCGCCTTCAGGAGTTCGGCATCTGCCAGGCGGCGGCACTCTCGATCTGACCGGTGCGACCAATCTCCTGAACTGCGGCAAAACCTCGACCTGCAGCGATGAGGAGATGAACGCGAAAACGCCCGAGCGTCCCTATGGACCCAACAACCAGCGGTGGCGGCTCTATGCGTACTCGCCGCTGAGCGATGTCATCGAGACGGCCACTGTCACATCTCCCATGTACGTCGTCGTCTGGGTGGCAGACGACATCGCCGAGAACGATGGAGATCCCAACGTCGATGGTGGACCGTCGCTCACGCTGGACCAGAACTATGGGGCGGGCGTCATCGTCATGCGCGCCGAAGCGTTCGGCCCTCAGGGCTCGCACGCGATGATCGACGTCACTGTGGCGCGAACCGATACGACCGAGCTCGAACGCGGATACACCGGCCAGCGCGGACAGGATGAACAAAACCGCCGCGCGCGCAAAGCAGCCGTGCAAACCCCCGGCAAGGCGCTCACCCGATCGGATATCGACGTGACGTCCACGACAGGCGGATTCACGGTTCGCTGAGGCACCCATTATGCGAGAACGAAGAAGAACGAAGAACGACGAACGAAGGCCGAAGAACGGCAGACGCGGAACCAGGAGCGACGAGCGGTCCACGTACGGGCCACAGAGGAACAAGGACTTGGAGAATTCTGTAAGAGGGTTGATCTCTGTGTCGCGCTGTCTCTGTGGCGGATACGTGCGTTCTTGCTTCTTCGTTCTTGGCTCTCTATTCGTACTGGCATCGCCCGCGTTCGCGCAGCTCGATCCGTTGCTGTTTCTCAAGAATCAGCAGCCGAATGTCGTTCTCGTGGTCGAGACCACGAACCGCATGCAGCGTGACGCGGATCTTACGTACTACGATCCAGGGGAATACAACACCGGCAGCTGGTTCGCGACCCTGGGGCTGCCCTCGGCATTGGGCAAACACCGGCGGAAGTTTCTCAATCTCGAGCACATCACTCCAGGCAATAGCTCCGAGCCGAAATTCACTGCGACCCATGTCAGCACACTCGCCGACAGCAATTCGGATTATTCGACCTTTTACGAACGCACGCGACTGGTCATCGCGCGCCGATCCCTCGTGCAGGCGATCAACGACAACATGACGAGCGTGCGCTTCAGCCTGATCAAGACGCGTCAAACGAATCCGTCAGTGCCGTCGAACTCAGGCAATGAAACCTCGATCGTGACGGACATCACGCAGCAGGCACCCACCGATTCCTCCACCGGCAAGTGGAAGCTGACACGGACTACTGTCGGGACTGGCAACAACCCGCCGAGCGACACCGCGACGGCGGCGCAAGGGCCTCTGGTGAAACCGGAGGATAACAACGCGACGTCGACGATTCTGAACAAACTCAACGCAGACTTCTGGGCGAACGGGACCGGCGCGCTCATTCCGGCCGGCGGCGACAAGAAAGACGTCATCGATGCGCCGGTCAGCACGATGATGGACGATGCGAGAACCGAAGCCGCGCGGCTGATCGCCGCCGATACGTCCGGCTGCCGTAACACCGTTGTGGTGCTTGTCGTTGGCGGCGGGGAAGGCACCATCACCCCGCAGAATCTCCATACGAAGGCGCAGACGTTCCTGAACGTTTCTGGACGGCGCGTGCCGATTTACGTGATCGCGATCGCGCCGGAATCCACGTATGTGTCGTCGCTGCAGGACATCGCGACAACGACCGGGGGAGAATACTTCGAGATCTCGAAAACGCTGATCGAGGCCACGACGCTCGGCCAACCGGTGCCGGAGGCGGTGCGCGGCGTCAATCGCGCGATCCAGCACACCTTTGCGTCGTTCACCGATTTCAACACCGCCCCCACGTCATCGTTGCCGGTGGGACCGAAGACCGAGTTTCAGGTCACGAGCCCCATTGTCGGCAGCGTCAATCTGAAGGGCGCACAGTACTACCGCCCCGATACGGGCGCCCTTTCAACGTTGCCGGACAGCGAGACGGAGATCTATCACGCCACGACCGGCGCGATCATTCCGCAGCGATCGAATGTTCTGGTGACTGCGGGCTTCGCGCTGCCCGGCTTCGAAGGGCGCCTGCGCGCGATGCGCGTGTACAAGCCGGTACACGATTCGACTCGTCCCTCCGGGTACAAGTTCACGCAGGACGGCTCGCGCCTCTGGGTTGCATCGACGCCGGCGGCCGCCAATCGGAATATCTACACGATCCTTCCCAACACGAACACGCCGATCAAATTCGAGACGTCCAATGCGGCGACGCTGTCGCCGTACTTGCGCGTCAACGATGCGTCGACGTTGATCGACTGGATTCGAAATCGCCCGCTCGGTGCCGTCATTGGTTCGACGCCCGCGTTTCTCGATCCGCCGTCACTCGATCCGCCGCCTGATGCCGACTACCCGGGATTCCTGGAGGCCAACAAGGACCGTCGCACGTTGATCTTCGTCGGCGCCAACGACGGCATGCTGCACGCGCTCGATGCACGCACAGGCACGGAGGTCTGGGCGTTCATCCCGTTCAATCTGCTGCCGAAGCTGCGCGCGCTGCGCAGCGGCCAGTCGCTCGATGCGTTCAAGTACTTCGTCGAGAGCTCGGCCAAGATCGCCGACGTCAAGGTCGGCGATGCCTGGCGCACCTACCTGTTCATCGGGCAAGGACCCGGCGGCACGTTTTATAACGCGCTGGACGTGACGCTGGACGAGATGGCCGGAGCGGTGTCGGACACCGCGGACGTGTCAGCGCTACTCACGTACTTTGCCACGGCGGATCGCATCACGCGGAAGTGGAGTTTCCCGCGCAACTCCAGTTTCGATGCAACCCTCGGCGCCTATGGCGACGTGGCAGCGTCGGCGTCCGCGACAGAGAAAACCGTGGGCGAGACGTGGTCGGATCCGGCGGTCGGCCAGCTGGTCAACGAAGACGGCCCCTACGTCATGCTCGTCGGCTCGGGCTTCCTCAAATACTCCGTCGAACAGGCGGCGAACCGGGGCGGCACTGCCGCGGGCAGGAACTTCTATGTGATCGACGCCGCAACGGGCGACCTGCGCGCCACGAAACAGGTGCCAGCAGACAACAAAGCTGAAAGCGTGGACGACTGCCGAACCGCCGCGCAGGGCTGCATGAATCTGAAGAACGCCCTCCAGATGGATCCGGTCGCCACTGGCGCCTCCGATTCGCGGTTTGTCAGCAAAGTGTACATCGGGGATCTCGACGGCATTGTCTGGCGTTTCGATCTCAGCCTCACGAGCGGAGGCGCGCCGTCGCTGGCTGACCCCGTCAAGTTGTACGACACGCGGCAGCCGCTGTTTGCGTCCATGGCGACGGTCAGCGTCGGCGGGACGAAACAGTATCTCTTCGTGGCGACAGGCAGCGATCTGTTGCCATCCACGAGCGTGAACGACGTCTATGAGTTGCTGGTTCTGCTCGACAATGGCAATTCAGGATCGAAGACAGCGGGAATTCCACTCGAGCGAACGGACAACTCGGGGGTTGACGAGAAGGTCACTGCCTTCCCGGCGGTTGCCGGCGATATCGTGTTCTTCACCACGAACAGCATTTCGCCCGCGCAAGTGTGTTCGCCCTTTACCGCCAATCTGTATGCCTTCACGTTCATCGGGGGCCCGGCGTACGACACGAACAACGATGGGCGGTTGACGGCAAGCGGCACCAACGCCGACACGGCGAAGGTCATGTCCGTTGCGGGGGTGCGCGCGACAGCGCCGTTCATCGTCGATCAGCATTTGTCGTTCGCGGCAGGCAACAAGATTGAGCTCTTCGGCGATCCCGATGACTTCAACAACGGCGTGGGCCAGGCTGGCGTCCGGATTCTCTCGTGGCGGCTGGTGAAATGATGACAACACCTGCTGGATCGCGCGACTTCAATCGCGGCGGCGGAGGCGTGGACTTTCCCTGCCCGCAATGTGGCCAACGCCTGCGACTGGGATGGGGCCGTTGTCCGCACTGCCGCGTCCTCGTCGAACAGGTCGTGAACGCCCCAGCGTCCGTTGCTGCAACCGCGCAACCGGCGAACTGGACGCGCCGCGCGTGGATGGTCATTGGCGCCGCCATTTCTCTCTCGATCGTTTCCATCGGGTTGCCCCGATGGCGATCGGGCGCCGACCAGCCGGCAGCGATAACGCGCGTGGCGGACGCCGTGACGACGGTGCAAGAAACGACGAGAACGGCGGCGGCCGTCGATTCGAATGCGGCGGCGGTGCAGCTCGGTCGGGACGAACGGCGAAGCGGCGCCGCCGCGTATGCGACCGGCGACTTCGAGACCTCCCTCGCGCGATACCAGGCAGCGGTCGAGCAGAATCCGTCGGATGCGGACGCACACAACGGCGTCGGCCAATTGCTCGTGCGTCTCAATCGGCCTGCCGACGCGCTGCCCGAGTTCGACGAGGCCGTTCGACTCGATCCGGTCCGCTGGGCGTACCGCTTCAATCGCGGCCGGGCGTACGCGCAGTTGAATCGCTGGTCCGAAGCCGCCGCCGACTATCGCGCGGCCACGGGACTCTTTCCGGATGATTACGCGACCTACTACAACCTCGGACTCGCATTCATGAAGCTGCAGCAGCCTGCCGATGCGGCACCGGCGTTCGAGCGGGCCGTGGCGCTTGCGCCGGGCGACCCGAGCTTCCTGATTTCGCTGGGCACCGCATACATAGGTGCGGGACATCCCGACCGCGCGAAAGAAACCTTTCAGCGGTTTGTCGATCTGGCGCCCGATGATCCCGAGGCGCCGCGCGTGAAGTCGCTGTTGAGTGCTTTTGCGGCCGAGGGGCGCTAGGACCGGCTCCTAGAAAGATTTCAGAGCGGTCGCCGGCTCTCAACTGCGGTCAGGATCTACGCGACGATCACCCCAGCCCGGCACAATCTGCAATCGCTCGCCGCGGGTCGTGGTGCAGTTTCTACGACTGACCATCTTCGTGCCAACTCACGCCGCTCTGAACGCTCACCATAGTCCCAAATCAGACCCGCTTTGAGGCCGGCGCGTCCGTTGCACTATAGCCGGCGTGCGCATCCCCTCCACGATATCGAGTGATGGCTTCACGCTGATCGAAGCCATCGTCGCTGCCGCCATCCTCACCACGGGCATCGTCGCTCTCGTGCATCTTCTCGCGCTCGGCGTTCGACAGAGCCAGGCCGATCGTCAATCCCTCATCACGATAGTCGCGGCACAAGCCAAGCTCGAAGAGCTCCGCGCGATTCCGTGGACGTTCAATGTCGAGGGAGCCGGTCTTGCGCTGTCGCCGTCGACATCCCTGAGCGAAGACACTGCCGGTTTCGTTGAGTATCTCGACACTTTCGGCTCGGTGGCCGCAACAGACGCAGAGCGGCATGCGGCGAGCTATACGAGACGATGGTCCGTCGCGCGCGTTGATGCGTTGGATTCGGAGCTCCTGGCTCTTCGCGTTTGCGTACTCGACAGAGGCAGCCGCGCCGCTCACAGCGATACGTGCGTGGCAACAATCCGGACGCGGCGCCCATGACCGCCAGAGGTTTCACGCTCATCGAGCTTCTCGTGGCGCTCGCCATCGTCCTCGTGATCTTCGCGGGCATAGCCGCCTTTGCGGCGCCGATGCGCGACGCGTTCAACCGCAGCGTGAGCGCAGGGGAGCTCGCCGCGCGGAGTCGAGCAGGCCTCGAGATGCTCACAGCGGAGATTCGAGATGCAGGCGCCGGTCTGATCGTCGGTTCGGAGATGCGCGCCATTGGCGACGCCGTGCCCATCGTCATCCCGCTTCGGTCACTCAGCGATCGCCGGCCCCTCGAGCCGTACGAAGCGCTCATGGTCACGTACGCGCTGGCAAGTGGTGGTCAGGCACTGCTCGTCGATCGCGCTCCTGCCGGCTCGACGACTCTCTCCATGGATCGGGCGCTGCCGTGCCCGCGAGAGGACGGCACATGCGGCTTTGTCGCGGGCAATTCTGTGATGATTCTGGATGCCGCGCGAAGCGAGTCCGGGCTCGTCAGGACTGTCAACCCCGCCGCGTCGATGCTCGTCTTGAGTGCGCCAATCCTGACGTCGTTCGAGCGTGGCGCAACCGTGATGGCGATTGAGCGCACAACGTATGGCGTTCGTTCGCTTCCCGACGGCAGCTCCAGACTGGTGCGTATCACTCAGCGAGGTGCTGAAGAGCCCGTTGTCGACTCTGTTGCCGCGTTCGAGATCTCAATCGCCGGACTTGCCGCTCCGCCGCTTCCCGGCGCGCGACCGGAGGATTATCCAACTTACGGTCCTATGCCTCCGCCGATCGGCATCGACGATCTTCGGGACATGTGGCCGGCGGGCGAGAACTGCACGCTCACGTTGGACGGCAGCGGCGCGCGAGCCTCGCGCCTGGAAGAGCTCGGTGAGCGCAGCGCGTTGCTGTCCTTGTCAGGCGCGATGCTCGCAGACGGTCCCTGGTGCGCCGATGCAACAGATGTTGAACGTTTCGATGCGGATCTTCTGCGCGCACGACGTGTCGACATCCGGCTCCGCGTCGAAGCCGCATCCGCCGATCTGCGTGGTCCGGCAGGTGTCCTTTTCACTCGTGCCGGACGGGCGACACGGGCAGCACGCTGGCTGCCAGATATCGAGCTACGGGCGAGTGTGGCGCTCAGGAGCAGGTAATGAACGCGCAGTCTCGTGGCATCGCGCTCGTCATCACACTCATCGCCCTGGCGCTCGTTTCGGCACTCGGACTCGGGCTCGTGCTCGCCACGGGCACCGAGCGCCTGACCAGCGCAAACTATCGCGACAGCGTCCTCGCATCGAACGCCGCCGACGCGGCGATGGAGCTTGCCATGCGCGAGCTGTCAAGCATTGCCGACTGGACGCCGATCGTCGCAGGCGTGCAACGCTCCTCGCTGGTCGACGGGCCGCCGTCCGGCGCGCGCCGCGCGGGTGGGTTTGCCTTCGATCTCACGGTGCTTACCAATCAGCTCACCTGCGGGCGGACCTCCGATTGCAGCGATGCGCAGATCCGGGTCAGCACTGTCGAGCGCCCGTGGGGCGCAAACAATCCTCGATGGCAGCCCTTCCTCTACGGCTGGCTCGACACCTTCGCTAACATTCCCGGCGCTTTTCCCGATACATATGTTGTGGTCTGGATCGGAGACGATGCGCGAGAGGTGGACGGGGATCCGTTGACCGACGGCGGTGGTCCCAACTCTGAGGGGCGCAACGCCGTGCGCGCGCGGGCAGAGGCCTTTGCGGCAGGCGGTACCCGCCGAGCCATTGAAGCGGATCTCGTACGGCCCTGTAACACCGTGGACGGCGTCACAACGTGCGAGCCAGGTATTCGTGTGCAATCCTGGCGCATGCGAACAATAGGCGCTTCTTGACCGCGGATCATGCACACCGTACGATCGTGGGAGCATCTTCCCGTAACACGCTAGTTTCATGAGATGAACAAGCACACTTTTTTGATCGCACTTGTCCTCCTTCCGGCGGCGGCCGCCGCCGCGACGCAGAATCTCGCGGACATTGCCAAGCTGGAGGAAGCGCGCCGCAAGGCAATCTCGAAGCCGGCAAAGGTCTATACGAACGACGACCTGCGCCCTGACATCTCGCCGCCGCGTCCGGGCAATGCCAGCGCCGTCGTCCCGGAGCCGAGCACACAGGTGCCGTCCGTCGTTCTTCCAGGTGGCAAGGCGGAGCCGCTTCCGCCGGAAAAGGACCAGGCGTATTGGCGCGGGCGCATCAACACGGCGCGGGCGGCGCTCGATCGGAGCAAGATCTTCGCGGATGCGCTGCAAAGTCGCATCAACGCGTTGACCACCGATTTCGTGAACCGCGACGATCCTGCCCAACGCGCGCAAATCGAGCTCGAGCGACAGCGCTCGCTCGCCGAGCTCGAGCGCGTCAAGAAGGAGATTGCCGACCAAACCAAAGCCATCGCGGATATCGAAGAAGAGGCACGCAAAGCCGGCGTCCCAGCGGGATGGCTGCGGTAGTAGAACGAAGACGACGACGCTCGGGCCTCAGAGTCACAGAGACACAGAGAAAATTTTTGTACGAGATCTTCCCACAACCTGAACGATTGCGTGTGTGTCCTTCGAACGTTGGCCATCGGAGAACGGACCAACGCGCAGAACGAACGACATTCAACAACACATCTCAGGCGAGCTGCGGAGCCCGACGCACAGCGAACTCTTTCAAAGATCCCTCTGCGACTCGGTGTCTCTGTCCGTCCGTCTGCCGTGGCCTGTCCGTGTCTGCTGTTCCGTTCGTTTAACCCGAATGCCAGCCTCCATCCTCCTTGTCGAAGACAAAGACTCGCTGCGCGCCATGCTGCGGCACGCGCTCGAGTCGCAGGGCCATCATGTGCTCGAGGCGCGCGACTATAGCGAGGCGGTCGCGCAGCTCCGGGGCGGCCAGCCCGCGGTTGTCCTATCCGATTTGCGGCTGCCGGACGGCGATGGCCTTGGTGTGCTGAGGGCCGCGAAGGACGTCGATCCGGAACTTCCAGTGATCGTGATGACGGCTTTCGGAGGCATTCAGGACGCCGTTGCGGCCATGAAAGCCGGCGCACTCGACTTTCTGGCGAAGCCTGTCGATCCCGATCATCTGCTTCTGCTCGTCGACCGTGCGCTCGAACAGCGCCGGCTGATCGCCGAATACGCGCTGCTCAAAGAGGAGCTCGCATCGCGTCGCGGCGCGCCTTCAATCATTGGCGAAGCTGCGGTCATGAAGCATGTCTCTCAACAGATTCAACGTGCGGCGGCGTCCGACACGACCGTGCTCATCGAAGGCGAGAGCGGCACCGGCAAGGAGCTTTTTGCGCGCGCGCTGCATGCGCTCAGCACGCGCGCGAACGGTCCGTTTGTCGCCATCAACTGCGCCGCCATCCCGGATGCTCTGCTGGAAGCGGAGCTCTTCGGCTACGAGCGCGGCGCGTTCACGGGCGCGACGCAGCGCAAACTCGGCAAGTTCGAAGTCGCCAACCGCGGGACGGTTTTTCTCGACGAGATCGGCGAAATGCCGCTCACCCTGCAGGGCAAGATTCTGCGGGCGCTCGAGGAACGCACGTTCGATCGCCTGGGCGGGACCGGATCGATCAAGGTCGACGTACGTGTCGTCGCAGCGACGAACCGCCTGTTGAAGCAAGCCGTGGCGCGGAAACAGTTCCGGGAGGATCTGTACTTTCGTTTGTCGGTGTTCCCCATCCCCGTCCCGCCTCTGCGTGACCGTCGTGAAGACATCCCGATTCTGGCGAGACATTTCATCGCGAGCGGATGCCGCGAATTGGGGAAGCCGCGCCTGACGCTTGCTCCGACGGCGTTCGAAGCGATGCAGGCGTACTCGTGGCCGGGAAACGTCCGTGAGCTGCAGAACTGCATCGAGCGGGCGGTGATCCTCGCCGACGGTGACACGATTCATCCGAAACATTTGAACTTGAGCTCGGAGCTGGCGCTCGCGCCGGATACGTTGACCCTGGCGAATATCGATCTGTCGGGCTCGCTTGCCGATGTTACGAAGCGTGCGACGGAGATCGCCGAGCGTCACTCCATTGCTCGTGCGATGGAGGACGCGAACAGCAATCTTGTCAGCGCCGCCTCTCGGCTGCGGATTGCAGTCAAAGAGCTTGAGGACAAAATTCGACATTACAGGTTGTAGCGGTGCACTACGGCATTGGCGGGAGTCTTTTCACGCATGCTCGCTCGCGACGAGCAGAATGTTTGATCGAACGTTTGTTCTGTTCTGGCCGATCCCTTGCACGCGGATGCACAGTCGTGCTATCGCGACCCTATATGCATTGGAGGGAAAGCCAAATGTCGTCTTTCAGACGGACGATGCGACGAGTTGCGCTCGTGACGCTTCTCGTCGGAGTCCTTACGCCAGCAATTTCCTCAGCTCAGACGAATCCGTTTCAGAACATTCCGGTCGTCGGTAACATCCTCGGCGGCGGAACGTTCGCCGGAACGCTCAACATCACGAACTTCGTCGCACAAGGGGGGTGTGCTCTACGCAGTGGGCACGTTGACCGGTACGTTGACGAATGCGGCGGGGACCGTGATCGGTACCGTGACAAACGTGCCCATCATGTTGCCGCTTACCGCCAGTCAATCGTCGTGTCAAATCCTGCATCTCGAACTGGGACCGCTCGACCTCAATCTGCTTGGCTTGATGGTGCATTTGAATAAGGTCGTCCTGGACATCACGGCGCAGCCGGGGCCTGGCAATCTGCTCGGCAACCTGCTGTGCGCAGTTGCCGGATTGCTGAACGGCAATGCGAGCCTGCGCGGCGTCGCAAATCTGCTGAACCAGCTCCTGGCGGCACTAGGCTAGGTTTTGGACAGCCGCGGTTTCCAGACGGCTGAAGCGCCGTTCGGAACCGCGGTTGAATTTGCGTCGTCGAAACGTCGTCGGAATTCAAGACGACCCGCGAGGAATCCGACAGGGTTCACGCTTTCTTTATTCCAAGCTGCTTCAGCGCTGCCTTCAGCTCTTTTTCCGTCACGTCCTTCAGCGTTGTCGTCGCGCCAATCGTGGTAGCCGCGACGAAGTGCAGCGTGCCGTCGACAATTTTCTTGTCATGGGCGACCGCGCCGACGATCTCTTTTGCGGAGAGATCGGCCACAGGCGGCAGCGGACCCAGTTTGGCGACGGCATTGGCGAGCTGATCTCGCGCATCCGGCGGAGTCACACCTCGCGCGTTTCCAAGGTGCATTGCGGCGAGCATTCCGTACGCGACAGCTTCGCCGTGACGGAAACGGCGGTATTTGGTCACGGTCTCGAGCGCGTGGGCGATGGTGTGACCAAAATTCAAGACCCGCCGCAAGCCCGATTCGCGTTCGTCCGCCGAGACGATGCCGGCTTTGATTCGACACGACTCGGCAATCACTTCGGTGAGGACGACTTCGTCACGGGCGAAGAGCGCCGGCAATGAACCGACGACGCGTTCGAACAGGCTTCGGCTCGCGATGACGCCGTACTTGACGACCTCGTACAGTCCCGCCCGGAATTCGCGACGCGGCAGCGTCTTCAGCACGACAGGATCGGAGACGACGAGACGCGGCGGGTGGAAGGCGCCAATCAGATTCTTACCGAGCGCATGGTTGATGCCGACCTTGCCGCCGATTGCGCTGTCGACCTGCGCCATGACCGTCGTCGGAATCTGCACGAGACGAACGCCGCGCAGATATGTGGCCGCCGCAAACCCGACGAGATCGCCGACGACGCCGCCGCCTGCGGCCACGATTACGCTCGATCGATCCGCTGCCATGGTGATGAGCGACTCGTACACGCGTCCGACGGTGACACTGTTCTTGAAACGCTCGCCGTCGGGAATCAGAATGGGTTGCGGTTCGCTCGACGCGTGTCGCAGGAGCTCGCCGTGAAAGCCCCACACCACAGGACTGGACACGAGAATGCGGCGCGGGCCGAGATCTGCTTGATCGAGCAGCCGGCGAAGTGTCTGGAGGCTGCCGGATCCGATGACAACGGGATACGCACCAGCACTGGCGGCGACCTCGATGCGCGTAGGCGGCATTACTCGGATGGTAGGATAACACTCTGCTCGCGCGTCACAGCGTCGATACCGATTTCCTGATCATCGGCAGCGGCATAGCCGGTCTGCGTGCCGCATGCGACCTGGCAGGCGCCGGCCGCATCGTCATTCTCACGAAAGCTGACCCTACCGAAAGCAACACCGGCCATGCGCAAGGCGGCATTGCCGCGGCGGTTGGTTCCGACGATTCGCCGGAAGAACACTTCGCCGACACGATTGCCGCGGGTGATGGTCTTTGTGACGAGGCGGCCGTTCGTGTGCTGGTCGAGGAGGGGATCGGCTACGTCGAAGAGCTCGTGTCATGGGGCGTGCAGTTCGATCGCGATCCGATGGGCGCGCTCGCGCTCGGACGCGAAGCCGCACATCGTGTCCGGCGTGTGCTGCACGCGCGCGACGCGACCGGCCGCGAGATCGCACGGGTGTTGTGGTCGCGCGTGTCGGCCGACGCGCGTGTGACGGTACTGAATCACACGCGAGCGACGCGCGTGATTGTCGAAGCCGGACGTGCGGCTGGCGTCGTGTTTTCCGTTGACGGCGACGAGCGCTCGATCGCCGCTCGTGCGACGCTGCTCGCAACCGGTGGCGCCGGCCGCGTATTCAGTGAGACCACCAATCCGCCAATTGCGACGGGCGACGGGATTGCGCTCGCGTGGAGCGCCGGCGCGCGTCTGGCGGACCTCGAATTCGTGCAGTTTCATCCGACGGCGCTCGCCGTTCCGGGCGCGCCGCGGTTTCTGCTCTCTGAAGCCCTGCGCGGCGAAGGCGCCTGGCTCGTGAACGAAGCCGGTGAACGGTTCATGAACCGGTACGAAGCCGCGGGTGAGCTCGCGTCGCGCGACCGCGTCGCGCGCGCCATCGTCCGCGAGATCGCGCGCACCAACGGACCCGTGTTTCTGTCGCTGCAACATCTCGACGCTGATTGGGTGCGGGCCCGATTTCCAACGATTGCCGAGGCGGTTCGCTCGGCTGGCCTCGATCTGGCCACCGACCTCATTCCTGTTGGCCCAGCGGCGCATTACATGATGGGCGGCATTGAAACCGACGTCTGGGCGCGCACGACACTGCCGGGACTCTACGCGGCAGGGGAGGTGGCCTGCACAGGTGTTCACGGAGCCAACAGGCTCGCGAGCAACTCGCTCCTCGAGGGGCTCGTCTTTGGTGCGCGAGCGGCGAAGGCGATGTTGCAGCGCGAGCAAAGTGGAGGAATGGAAAACGTGCGTCTGGCGGACGACCTCCGTCCCGCTCACGGACCTCCGTCCCCATCCGGCGACCTCCGTCCCCCCCGGGACGGACGGCTGCAGGGGACGGAGGTCGAAGGGCTCATGTGGGCGAACGTCGGCCTTCTGCGCGAGGCAGCCAAGCTCCGCGAGGCGATCGACCGCCTCGACGCCTGGCGGGAACGCTCGTCGCTCGCAACTGTTGGATGGCTCATCGCCAAGGCCGCGCTTCGCCGGGAAGAGTCGCGCGGCGGGCACCATCGCGCGGATTTTCCGGCGAGAGACGATGTAAAGTGGAGGTTTCATATCGCAGAGAAAAAGCCCACACGTGCAGACCATGGCTGATAGAGCGAAAACTACCGAGGCGTTCGTCACCGAGATCACGCCTCAATCCACAGACTTCTCACGCTGGTACCTCGACGTAGTCCGCCGCGCGGAGCTCGCTGATTATTCGCCGGTCAAAGGCTGCATGGTGATCCGGCCCTACGGCTACGCCATGTGGGAACACATTCAGCGCGAGCTCGACAACCGTTTCAAAGCCACGGGACATGTGAACGCGTACTTTCCACTCTTCATCCCAGAGAGCCTGTTGATGAAGGAGGCGGAGCACGTCGAAGGGTTTTCCCCGCAGGTGGCGTGGGTCACGAAGGGCGGCACCGAGATTCTCGAGGAGAAGCTCGCCATCCGCCCGACGTCGGAAACAATCATCGGCGTGATGTATCAGAAGTGGATTCAGTCGTGGCGCGATCTTCCCGTGCTGATCAACCAGTGGGCCAATATCGTCCGGTGGGAGAAAGTGACGCGGCCGTTTCTGAGGACGACGGAGTTTCTCTGGCAGGAGGGACACACGGCGCATGAGACCGCCGAAGAGGCGCAGGAAGAAACGCTGAAGATCCTGGCGCTCTACAAAGAATTTTGCGAAACCGTGCTCGCGATGCCTGTCGTCGACGGGCAGAAGAGCGAGAGCGAGAAGTTTGCCGGCGCGTCGAAGACGTATTCGATCGAAGGGTTGATGGCCGATGGCCGGGCGTTGCAGGCAGGCACGTCGCACAATCTCGGTCAGAATTTCGCGAAGGCGTTCGACATTCAATTCCAGGGGCGTGACAAGACGCTGCAGCACGTCTGGACCACGTCGTGGGGAGTGTCAACCCGTCTGATCGGCGGCCTCATCATGACGCACGGCGACGACAGCGGGCTTGTGCTTCCTCCGAAAGTCGCGCCCTGGCAGGCCGTGATTGTCCCGATTCCTCGGGGTAACTGGACCGAAACGGTCTTGCCGAAGTGCCGGCAGATTCGTGATGAGCTCGCGACGGCAGGCATTCGGGTGCGCCTCGACGCGGACGAGAGCCAGACGCCGGGCTGGAAGTTTGCCGAGTACGAGATGCGCGGGGTTCCATTGCGCCTCGAGATTGGCCCCAAGGACATCGAGAAGAGCTCGGTGTTTGCCGCGCGTCGCGACACGCGCGCCAAGCAGTCGCTGCCGATGGCGGGTCTTGCCGGTCGCGTGAGCGCGCTGCTGCAGGACATTCAGGACTCGATGCTGGCTCGCGCCCGCGCGTTTCGCGACGACCACACCAGCCGCACCTCGTCCTATGACGAATTCCGGCAGATCATGGAAGGCCGTCCGGGCTTCGTCATTGCCCCTTGGTGTGAGTCGGCGACCTGCGAAGCGGAAATCAAAGCCGAAACGCAGGCGACGGTGCGGAATATTCCGTTTGGGCAGGAGACGCCGAACGGGCCCTGCCTCAAGTGTGGCAAGCCAGCCGCGGTGTACGCCTGGTTTGCCAAGGCGTACTAGGCGCGCCGCTTTGTCTACGCAGGCCTACCGAACGCAGTGAGGCCTACCGCAGGCCTGCCGCGCGAAGCGAGGCCTCTCAATAAAAAGGGCGGGTCGACCCGGAGGTCGCCCGCCCTTTTTCGTGTCGCGTTCGCCGAGCTACTGCAACCGAACCGTCAACGCCGCGCGGCGATTGAGACGACGGGTCTCTTCGCGCGAGTTGTCGTGCTTCGGACGCTCTTCGCCGTAGCTGACCGTGTTCAAGCGATCGGCGCCGATGCCGCGGCTGGACAGGTAATCCCGCACCGCGTTTGCGCGCCGCTCGCCGAGTGCCAGGTTGTACTCGGCCGTGCCGATGTTGCACGTATGGCCTTCAATCGTCAGGCGCAGCGTGTTGTCGGCCTGCATCGCCTTGACGGCCTCGTCGAGGATGCGGGTCGCTTCGGGCCGCAGCGTGTAGCGGTCGAAGTCGAAGTGCACGTCTTCGAACGTGTACTCCTTCCGAGGCGGCGGCACGCACTGGATCGTGATGGTGTCGCTCGCTGTGCCACCCTTGCCGTCGTTGACGGTCACGGTGACCGGAATCGACTGCGGCGTCATCGGGCAGGTGAAGATCGTCTGCCGCTCGGCCGGATTGGCAAACGTCCCCGCCGGCGCGCTCCACTTGTAGGCGAGCACGTCGTTATCTTGATCCTGCGCGTCAGCCGTGACCGTTGATGTCTTGCCAATCTCGACGACGCACGGTTCGCAGCGCGCTTTCACCGTCGGCGGATGGTTGATCGGCGGCGGCGGTGGTGGCGGCGGCGGTGGCGGCGGTGGTGGCGGCGGTGGCACGTAGATGCGCACGCCGGGATGCCAGCCAATGCGAACCTGGTTGCCCCACTTGTCGTACCACTCTGTGTTCGTGAACTGCGCGCCGGCAATCTTCTCGCGGTTGTGGGTGCCGAAGCCGTAGCTTGCACCCCAGCCCGCGAAGAAGCCATTTCGCGCCTGATACGTGAACCCGATGACGAAATCCGCGGGATGCTGCACGCGCCAGGTGCGAGGTGAGCCCAACGTCAACGTGCCGTTTGCCGTGACGTCCTGATCGAAATAGCGCTCGCCGACGAGCTCAGTGGTGACGCGGAATTTCGCCCGGCTCGGGAAACCCGCGCCGAGACCCCAGCGGAAGCCGTCGCTCAGCTCGAACTCGTCGGGATCGCCGCGGTGTATGTAGCCGCCGTACCCGGACAGCTCGACTCTCTGGGCCGCCTCGCCGCTGATGATGGCATCGATGTACGCATCGAGTTTGCCCGTGCCGAGTCCTTTGTCGGTGTCGGAGGTCGGCAGCTTGAGCACGCCGCGCACGCCGAGCGCGACAGGATCGTTTTGCCACTGCGAGGTGAAGTTCACCTTGGCGCCGATGCGAACGTCACCGAAACCCGTCTGCCACGCATCGTTGATGAACGGGTCGTCCATCGGCGCGCCGCCGGCACGGATCAGGGAAAACGGCCGGCGATCCGAATCGATGCGGCGCTGCGCGTCAATCGAGCCAAAGAGCTCGACGTGATCACCAAGGCCGCCGGCAAATGTCAGCCGGAAATTCGAAACGTCGGAAATGGCTTCGGTACGATCCCAGTTGGTCCGGTAGAAGCTGAACGACCATTTCTTGGCCGGCAGGACTTCTGCGGTTGGAACGTACCAAAGACCAGTGTCTCCCAAGACAGTAGTAGTGGCCGGGCGCGTCGCATTCTCGGCAGGGGGCGACGGTTGTGCGCTCTGCGTTGTCGGTTTTTGCGTCGGTGGTGGTGCCGGTGTTTGTGCCGACGCGTGGGACACGATCAATGAACAAAGCGCCATGCCCGTGGCCAGCTGGCGAAGGGCTCTCATATTGGGCCAACCTCCACAGGAAGATGGGCGGAGCGGTCGCACGAAGTTTATGGTAGGACCGCTACCGCCATGAAGTCAAACTTAGCCATGAAAATTTGAGCAATTCTGTACCGACTCAGCAGTTCCGTTATGCTTCGTCGTCGACTCGCTTTTTGCCGAAGATCCACGCGACGCCGATACTCAGGAAATACAACACCACCATCGGTGCGGCCACGACCACCTGGTTGACCACGCTGCCATCGGGCGTGATGATCGCCGCCGCGATGAACATGATCAACACGGCGTATTTGAGGTTCTTGAGCAGGAATTTCGCGGTGACGATTCCGAACCGGGCGAGCGCAAAAATGAGCATCGGCAGCTCGAAAATGGCGCCGAGCGCGAGCACCAGCCGCACATACAGGCTGAAGGAATCCTCCACGCGCGGAGTGAACTGGATGTAGGAGTTCGAGAAGCTGGCAAAGAAGCGCCAGACGAGCGGGAACAGCACGTAATGTGAAAACGCCGCGCCCGAGATGAACAGCGCCGTCGCGAACACCACAAACGGCACGGCAAGCCGCTTCTCGTTTGCATAGAGACCGGGTGCGATGAACAGCCACACCTGCCACATCACGTAGGGCGACGCGATCAGCAGGCCCGCGATCGCCGCGATCTTGATCCAGATGAAAAACGCCTCGCCCGGGTTCGTGTAGATGAAATGTCCGCCCGGGATGTCGGTCGCAAGCCGCGCGTACACGAACGCGACGAGCTGATTGATGAATGCAAACGCGAGCAGAAAGCCGACGAGCAGCGCGAGCACGGCATGGGTGATGCGCTTGCGGAGCTCGTCGAGGTGCTCGAGGAACGTCATCCGTCCCTCGGCCGGTTCCTCCAGCTCCTCGTTGCTCTCACCGACAAAGGGCGAGCGCGCGCGCTCCTCGCTCACCGTCTGCAAAGAGTCGTCGCTCCGCGACTGCGGGCCTGGAAACGGCACGAGCGCCATCGGTCAACGTAAAGACGTGCTATTGACGCGCGTCCGCGCTGCGCGAGACCGTCGGCGACTCGTCGACCATCGGCCCGGGCTGCGGCGCCGGCGGGGGAGGAGCGGCCTTCTGTTGCTCTTCGAGCTTGATCTCCTGCTCGAGCGTGTTCTGCAGATCGGCCGAGGCACGCTTGAACTCGTTGATGCTCTTGCCGAGGGATTTGCCGAGTTCGGGCAGTTTGCGCGGGCCGAAGATGATGAGCGCGATCACCAGGATGATGATCAGCTCGGGCATGCCGATGGAACCAAACATTGTTGTCTCCCTGAGAATCGCGCGAATGGCCTCAAATACTCAGTATAGGAACGGCCCGGCCCGGCGGTCAAGGCGCCGGAGCGACAAAAAGAGCCCGAAATCATTGCGACAGCACGCTTTAGTCTGTTAGCATCCGATCATGCGCAAGTACCAGTCCCTGACCGCTGCGACGCTCGCCATTTTGTTGTCGGCCCTGGCCGGCGGCGTGTTTGGGCACAGCGCGCTCGCGACCGAGGATCGGCTTCCCGACCATTACCGCACGTTTACGGCCGCCCTGAGCGCTATTCAGGCAACCTACCCGGATCCGGTCGAATCCGATCGCCTCGTGTACGGCGCCATCAACGGCATGCTCCAGACGCTCGATCCGCATTCGAGCTTCATGGATCCGAAAGCGTACGCGCGGATGCGGGAACAGCAGGAAGGCCGCTACTACGGCTTGGGATTGTCGATTGTCGCGATCGACGGGGACATCACGATTACACGCGTGTTCGAAGGATCTCCCGCGTACAAACAAGGCGTCCGCCGCGGCGATGTGATCGCGCAAATCGAAAGCGAGAGCGCGAAAGGATGGACCACGGACGAGGCCGTGCGGAAGCTGCGCGGACCGAAAGGCACGTTCGTGAACGTCGGAATCAAACGCAAGGGGCTCGACGATCTCATCCCCATGCGTGTGATGCGCGACGAGATCAACATTCCCAGCGTCAAAGCCGCGTTCATGATGGACAACCAGACCGGCTACATCAAGGTCGAGGACTTTGCCGAGCACACAGACGGCGACGTGAGCGACGCCCTCGAGTCGATGACCGCCAAGGGGATGAAACGCCTGATCCTGGATCTGCGCGGCAATCCCGGCGGCCAGCTCGATCAGGCCATTCGCATGGTCAATCACTTCGTGCCGCGCGGCTCGATGATCGTCTACACACGTGGGCGCATCCAGAACTCGGATCAGGACTATCGCGCCACCGAGAACGGCGATTACCTGGAAATTCCAATGATCGTGCTCGTCAGCCGCAACAGCGCGAGCGCGTCGGAAATCGTGTCGGGCGCGCTGCAGGATCACGATCGCGCGTATGTCATCGGCGAGACGACCTTCGGTAAAGCGCTGGTGCAGTCCGTCTACCGGGTGAGCCAGGGCGCAGGGCTCGCGCTGACCACGGCGCGCTACTTCACGCCGAGTGGACGATTGATTCAGCGGCCGTGGGACGGCACTTTCGACGAGTACCTCACGTACACGCTCCGCGACCAGGCCGAGCGTCCGCATGCGCCGGAGCAGTTGAAGTACACCCTCGGCGGGCGCAAGGTGTACAGCGGCGGCGGCATCGAGCCTGACCGCCGGTTCGATGGTCCGATTGAAGGCTTCAACCCCACGCGCTTCGGCCGATCGCTGTACGCGCGTCAGCTGTTTGCGACGTATGCCGAGCAGTACACGCTCGAAGGCGATTCCCGGCCCGGCGCCCAGGGCAAGAATCGGAAAGTCCTTACCAAGAACTACGTGGTCGACGACGCCATGCTCGACGACTTCAAGCGGTTTGTCGCCAGCCGTAAGGTGACAATCGACGAAAGCGGATGGACGAAGGACAAGGAGTTCATCCGAGCGATGATTCGCTACGAAATCGACGTGCCGCTGTTCTCGTTTGCGCTGGCGCAGCAGCACCTGGTGGAATCAGATCCGCAAACGACTTTTGCGCGCACGCAGTTTGCCGAAGCGCAGAAGCTCACCGAGTTGATGCGCAATCGAACTTCGAAGACAGGGCGGTAAGGGTGCGAAGGTGCGACGTGCGGGGTCGCACGTGCGAGGTGCGAGGGTGCGACGTGCGGGGTCGCACGTGCGAGGTGCGAGGGTGCGACGTGCGAGGGTGCAGGTGCGAGGATGCGCGCGCATCTGAGCGACAGTGACTAGCGTGCGGCTGGTCGGCCGGCGTCCAGCGGACTAGTCGGCGCTCCTCGGCCCGCCGGAGTAGCGAGAATCGTCGAGTCGGCCTCGTCGGACGGACCTCGCGCGGCCGAAAGCTGCTTGGCGGCCTTTCCAAATTGCGCCGCCGTCCACTCCGATTGCGACCCGCGAGACACCTCCGTCACCGTTAACCAACCTTCGTCCGCGCAAGGCGACCGTAATCCTCGCTAGCGGCGGGGACGTCCCGGGTCTGCGGGGCGTCACTGACCGGTCCGGAGCACCCGGTGCACCACCACCGCCGCACCTGCGCACCCCCGCACCCCGCACCCGACATCCGTTAGGTCTTTAGACCCCCAAATATAGCGTTACCTTTCCGTCTTGCCACAATTTGCAGCGCTTGCTAGACTGTCCGCGCTCAATCTTGAACCCTGGAACCTTTGAACCCTGGAACCTTTGAACCCTCGAACCCTCGAACCCTTGAACCCTTGAACCCTTGAACCCTTGAACCCTTGAACCCTTGAACCCTTGAACCCTTGAACCCTTGTCGATGCTGGTCCGGTAAATATGCGTCTTGAACGCCTCGAAATCGCTGGTTTCAAATCGTTTTCCGATCGCGCGGAGCTCTCGTTCGATCGTGGAGTGACCGCGATTGTCGGGCCCAACGGCTGCGGCAAGAGCAACGTGGCCGACGCAATCACCTGGGTCATGGGCGAACAAAGCGCAAAGAGCCTGCGCGGCGAGAAGATGGAAGACGTCATCTTCAGCGGGTCGGACGCGCGCAAGCCCACCGGCGCCGCCGAAGTCCGCTTGCGTCTGAGCGGCGTCGTCACGACGCCATCGGCGCTGCCCGGGTTCCCGCCAACAGCACACTCCGACGCGGCCGGTACCGGTCACCGGCCGGCGAGCGGCAATGGCAACGGCAACGGAAATGGGCATCGGAACGTGGTCGACCTGATGCAAGCCGCCCGTGACGTGGAGGTTACGCGGCGTCTCTATCGATCCGGCGAAAGCGAGTATCTGATCGACGGACACATCTGTCGCCTGCGCGACGTCCACGAGCTCCTCATGGATACGGGGCTGGGCGCGAAGGCGTACTCGGTCATCGAGCAGGGGAAGATCGGGATGATCCTCAGCTCGCGTCCCACCGATCGGCGCCAACTCATCGAAGAAGCCGCCGGGATCACCAAGTACAAGGCCCGCCGACGGGCCGCAGAGCTGAAGCTCGAAGCGGCACAACAGAATCTCACCCGTATCGACGACATCGTGTTCGAAGTCGCCAAGCAGCGCGGGTCGCTCAAACGTCAGGCGGCCAAGGCGCGGCGATATTTACGGCTGCGCGACGAAATGCGCCGCTGGGAAAGAGTTCTCTTCGCGCGCCGCTATCGCGCGCTTGCGGAACTGATCGAATCCGCGCGCGGCCGCCTCCGAAGTGCACGCGATCAGGAAACCCACGCTGACGCGCGCCTGGCAGAAGTCGAAAGCGAGCTCGCGCGTGTTCGCATCGAGCTGTCGGAAGCCGACGCCGAGGCGACCAGCCAGCGTGAGGCGGCGCACGCGCGTGAGCTCGAAATCAATCGCCGGCAGCAGCAGATCGCGTTGGACTCGCAGCAGGCGGAAATGCTGCGAGCGCGTGCAGGAGAGCTCGAAACCGAGCGAAGCGCACTCGAAGCGCGGCGAGAACCGGAGCGGCTCGCGCTCGAAGAACGCCGTCGCGCCGTCGTCAACGCAGAGCAGGCACGGGACGACGCAGCCGCGCTCGCGCGAGCCGCGAGCGCCGAATACAACGATGCGCAGCGTGCCATCGATGTGGCCGACCAGGCGCTCGAACGCGCTCGCGACGACGTGCATGCGATTGTCAATACGACGACCGCGCTCCTGGCCGCTTTGCAGTCTGCTGCGGCACAAAGAGATCGGGCGGCGGAGGCTCTAGGTCGCCT
>WNFU01001598.1_pt1 | contig 36406 bp, 30 predicted proteins | sample 5400121 | NCBI WGS metagenome assembly WNFU01 (sample SAMN13153360, study PRJNA577476) | soil metagenome | isolation source: 100 cm soil or saprolite under grassland replicate 1 | place: USA:California | collected 2016-06-15
GTCTGCCACCCAGTTCGAGCGGACAGACAGGCCCGCTAACTTCGTGCCGCGCGGGCCGTGGCCCGCTTACGTCCGCGGTCAAGCCTACTTGCGGCAGCAGGCGGGGGCAGAAGCGATGGCTGAGTTCGAGAAGGTTTTGGATCACAGAGGGGTTGACCCGCTTTCTATCTTGTACCCGCTCGCAGAACTCGGCCTCGCACGTGCGGCGGTGTTGCAGGGCGACGCTGCCAAAGCACGCAAGGCTTACCAGGATTTCTTTGCCCTCTGGAAGGATGCTGACCCAGACATTCCCATCCTTCAGCAAGCGAAGCAGGAGTACGACAAGCTGAAGTAAAGATTGCGACGCTCAAGGTGACTCTCGACGAGGTACCGAAAGGAGTTCTCCTATGAAGACAGCTATGAAAGGGATATTAAATATATTCCTACTAGTGGTCTTGCTCACATCCGCCCAAAGAACTTCACAGTCTTCTGGCCAAAGAGCAAATGAGGCGAGGAAACAGTCAACCGCCGCCATCGTGTATTCACAGAATCCCGATGCAAACGAACTCTTCCTAAAGGCCCGCGAGTATCTCAGAAAGGGCAATCCCCGGACTGGCGGGCCGCTGGCTAACACGCGCGAAGCTATCAGACTTTTTGAGCAGGCGGTCGAGAAAGACCCGAAGTTTGCGCTGGCCTACGCAGAAATGTCTAGCGCTTGGATGCAACTTACTTATTCGGTGCCGGGAGGAGTGACAGATAGGGAGGCTCTCCCCCACGCTAAAGCCGCTGCGCTGAAGGCGGTCGCGCTGGATGAGAATCTACCCGCCGCGCATCTCGCCTTGGCGAGCGTCCATTTCGATTTCGAGTACGATTGGGGAAAGGCAGAGCGCGAGTACGAGCTTGTTCTTCGACTCACTCCAAACGATGCGGTCAGGTCCCGGGATAACCTGTTCCTGGGTTTCCATACAACCTCCTTTACAGCCGCCCACAGCAGCTACGCAACTTATCTCGGTGCGATGGGACGCTTTGCTGAAGCGCTCGCTGAAGCCGAGCGGGCGGAAGCGTCGATGCCGTCAGCCACAACCGAATACACTCTCGCTCGGATTCATTACTGGATGCGACACTACGACGAAGCGGCAGAATATTGCCGCAGTTCGCTGAAGAAGGAAGAAACTGGAATTGCTCACTTTCTTCTGGGGTTCGTGTACGTGGCACAGAACAAAACTGAAGAGGCGACCCCCGAACTCAAGAGGTCAGTAAGTATGCTTAGCAACAATGGAGGTGCGTTAGCCTCGCTAGCTTATGCATATGCGATGGGCGGCAAGAAGGACGAAGCTCTGAAAATAGTCGACGAACTGAGGACCAGACAGAACAGGAACAGGGCCGAGTTCGTCATCGTCCCTTACCGCTTAGCCGCCGTCTACGTGGCTCTCGGCGATAAGGATCGAGCTATCGAATGGCTCAGGAAGGATTATGAACGCAGGGGTAGGTGGATGAACAACCTGAAGGTTGATCCCGTAATGGACCCCATGCGTTCTGACCCGCGATTTCAAGAATTGATGCGTAAAATGAATTTCAAGGAATAGTGTGTTATGGGCCGACCTGACGCGGCGGAGCCTCGTGTTCGACTCGTTGAGTGAGGCGTCATTGGGAATCGGCGCGAGTTTGGTTATACGACGCGCTCAATAACAAGAAATGACTATGAAGCCCGAACGCTTACAACGCAGCGACGAAATCCTGCAAGGTGCGCTGGAGCTGCATGCTGAAGATCGCGCGGCGTTCCTCGACGAAGCCTGTGCGGGCGACGAGGTACTGCGCCAGAAGGTTGAATCTCTACTCGCGGCAGCGCAGCAGATGGACGGCTTTATGGAAGAGCGTATGTCACGTGTGGCAGGCGAGTTAATGATAGATGAACAAGTGAGTGCTACGGCGGGACAAATCATAGGCTACTACAAGATTGTTGGTCCACTCGATAAAGGTGGCATGGGAGAAGTATATTTGGCCACGGACACGCGAAGTGGCCGCGAGGTGGCGCTCAAGTTGCTACCCGCTCTCTCTATCGGCGACCAACAACGAGTGCGGCGTTTTCAGCAGGAAGCGCGTTCTATCCTGGCACTCAATCATCCGAACATCGTTACCATCTACGAGATTGGCCAAACTGATTCCGCGCACTACATCGTGACCGAGCGCATTACGGGAGAAACACTACGGCAGCGCTTAGCGCGCGCACCTTTGGAGATACCAGAAGCCCTCGCGATCGCCATCGAAGTGGCGAAAGCGCTGGAAGCAACTCATGCTGCCGAGATTGTGCATCGCGACATCAAGCCAGAGAACATCATGCTGCGGCCCGACGGATACGTGAAAGTCCTGGACTTCGGCATAGCGAAGCTGACGGAGCGGCAAGCGCCGACGGTCTCGACTGAAGCGGCGACGATGATGAAGGTTCAGACTGCTCCAGGCGTAGTGATGGGAACGGTCCACTACATGTCGCCAGAGCAGGCGCGCGGGCAAGAAGTCGATGCCCGCACGGATATCTGGAGCCTGGGGGCGGTGCTTTATGAAATGGTCGCGGGACGGCCACCGTTTGAAGGTGAGGCGCCCAATGATGTGATCGCCTTAATCCTGCAAAAAGGCAAGGAGCCCTTGCCGCTTGCCCGATACGCGCGAGAGGCTCCGCCTGAATTGCAGCGCATCACTACGAAGGCGCTCCAGAAAGAACGAGATAAGCGTTATCAGACCATCAAGGATCTGCATCTTGATCTGGAAAATCTGAAGCAGGAGGAGGAGTTCAAGGCGAAGCTCGAACAATTCGTCTCACTAGAACAGGACAGCACAAAAACAGCCGCCGCAAGCAGCGCGCCCGCCACTTCAAGCGCCGAGTATCTTGTTACACGCATCAAGAGCCACAAAAAAAGTGTCAGCCTCGTTGTGGCCGCGTTGCTAGTGGTTTCAGCAACCATTGCTTCTTACTCCTACTTGACGCGCAGCGATTCGCTCGCCGTCTTGCCTTTTACTTATGTGAACACGGATCCGAATGTAATGGCTGACCCGGACCGGGAATACCTCTCAGATGGAATCACCGAGACTATTATTAATCACCTTTCGCAACTGCCTAATCTACGTGTGATCCCAAGCACCACGGTTTTTCATTACAAAGGCAAGGAAACAGACCCGCAGGCTGTCGGGCGTGAGCTGGGTGTGCGCACCGTGTTAACGGGAAGGATCACCCAGCGAGGTGACAATCTGACAGTCAGGACTGAACTGGTGGACGTCGAGAACAACAGACAGCTCTGGGGCGAGCAATATAATCGTAAAATTTCAGATCTGTTGGCTTTGCAAGGAGAGATTGCCAAAGAAATCTCGGAGAAGTTGCGACTGCGGTGGTTGACCAGGACCGATCGTCAGCAAATCACCAGAAACTACACAGAGAACACAGAAGCCTATCAGCTCTATCTGAAGGGTCGTTATTACTGGAATAAGAGGTCCTCAGACAGGCTGAGCAAAGCTGCGGTGTTTTTCGAGGAGGCGATAGAGAAAGATCCGAATTATGCGCTGGCATACTCAGGATTGGCCGACTCTTACTCTGTGCCTCAGAACCCACTCGCACCAAGAGAGCGAATGCCAAAAGCAAAGGCGGCGGCGGCGAAGGCGCTCGAGCTGGACGACACACTGGCTGAAGCTCACGCCTCGCTCGGAAATGTTAAGCACCTTTACGATTGGGATTTTGCGGGCGCCGAGAGAGAATTCAAGCGTGCTATTGAACTCGATCCTAATTACGCTTCAGCTCACCAGTTTTATGCCCTCCTCTTAATGTCGCTGGAACGTTGGCCAGAGGCAAATGACCAGATTAAGCGAGCGCTGGAGCTTGATCCTCTTTCGCTCATCATTAACTCAAGCGCAGGCAGAATTCTCTATGCCGAACGTCGGTACGACGAAGCCAGCGAACAACTGCGAAAGACGCTTGAGTTAGATCCGAACTTTGCCAGAGCGCATTTCTTCCTTGGCCAGGTTTATCAACAAAAAGGGATGAACGAGCAAGCCATCGCTGAGTTTCAGAAAGCGCTCCAATTGGATGTTAATCAGTACCTATTGGCGGGACTTGGATATGCATACGCAACGTCCGGCAAGAGGGATGAAGCTATGAAGGTGCTGGATCAACTAAAAGACCTATCAAAACAGCGTTACGCCTCAGCCTTTGGCATAGCAATCATTCATCTGGGGATGGGAGAGAAGGATCAAGCATTCGAATGGCTCGAAAAGGCCTATCAGGAGCGGTCTGAGGGATTGAGCTGGCTCGCGGTCGAGCCAAGATTGGATAGCGTGCGTGCGCACCCGCGCTTCGCAAACCTCATGAAGCGCGTTGGCTTACCATCTTCGTAGGTCGGCCCGGCTTTCCGTTCGGGAAAGAAGCCAACTTCAGTACACGTCAATACTGAAAGAGCGGGACGCTGAGACCAAGCAATGTGAAGTGTTGAAAATAATGGCGGAGGGGACAGGACTCGAACCTGCATAACCTTTCGGACGGCGGTTTTCAAGACCTCAAAGTGGCCTTGGACCTGACCTTACCTCCACCGATTTACCAATATAAACCAGCGAGTGCAGCCATCAAAGTGATCCAGGTAACGGTGGGTTCATTTCCATCAGCGCGCCATCTTAGCGCCAACTTGCGATGTCCGGCCTGGAGCGCAAAAGTTCCTGGTTCTGCTGGAAGCGGGAGCGGGTTCTTCTTCCAAGATTCGAATAATCCTGAATTGGTTTAACGAGCTGAAGTTCCGGATGGACAAAACTTGCTGATTTGGCTCTTGCCGATCGACTGGCGACCTCAAGAACTACATCAGATACGTCATCACAGACAGGTTTGCGTCCGCGTCCCATTTTGGCTAATCAAATCTGTGTGCTCCGTGTCTCCGTGCTTACTTTCTTGTTAGGCAACTCTACACGGAGGCATGGAGGACACTGAGTATCGCCGAGAGTTGCCATTTCCCGAAAGTTCTGCGACTCCGATCCGTTCCCACCGCCTATTCGATCCATCCACGGCCCGGATGAAAAGGCGTTACTAAATCGTCACTGACTGGAAGCGAAATATTTGAAGGGCTATACTTGAGATGGTATGTCACCTTCACGTCCCCGACCCTAGCAGCAAGGGATTGCTGACCAAATTTTTTCAGCGGAGAACTGACGAAGCTGAAAAGATCCAGAGCCCTAGGAATACACGCCATGAACATCCTGCTCCTATCGATGCCGGATTCTTCCGAACATATGCCATCGCTTGTTGTCCGGCTGCCCAATGGTGCACTTACATCGCTTGCCGGAAACATTGATCCCCACCACCGGGTTGCCATAGCCGACCTCATACTGATCCAGCGGAGAGTGCGTGAAACCGTCGAGCGGCTCGTGCGTGAGTTTAAACCCGATGTCGTCGGACTATCAGTGATGACCTTTCAACGTAACACAGCAAGGAAGATCATTCGCTTTGTCCGCTCGCTCGCTCCGACCGTACGCGTGGCCGTCGGTGGCTATGACCCAAGTCTGGCGCCCGAGGCTTACACCGAGATAGCAGGCGGTGGCGCTGATTTCATCGTGCGTGGCGAGGGAGAAATCACTTTCCGTGAACTGTTACGCACAATCGAAAGCGGAAGTGGATACTACCGGGTTGCCGGGCTGTCATTCAGAACTGACGACGGTTTCCACCACAACAAAAACCGCGCCGTGAGTAGTCTTGACGGCGGGAAAATATGGCCGCCGAACCGAAAAGCGCGCGTGCTCAGCGGCTACACGATGCTGGGCAGGCAGGCCGACGTGGTAGAGACTTCGCGGGGATGCACGTACGATTGCAGCTTCTGCTCGATCATTGAGATGCGCGGGCGCAACTTTCACACCTACTCGTTCGACCGCGTGATCAAAGACATCCGCGATGCTCGGGATCACGGTGCGTGCGCAATCTTTATCGTTGACGACAACATCACCCTTAATGTTCGGCGATTCGAGGCGCTCTGCCACGCCATCAAAGACGCAGGGCTAAACTCGATCGACTACACAGTGCAGGCGATGACCTCCTCCATCGCGGATCATGGCGAGCGACTTGCCCCCCTGATGCGCAAGGCAGGATTCCGTTACGTCTTTCTCGGCATCGAGAACATCCTTGACGATGATTTGCAGTTCCTGCGCGCCCGGTCGAAAAACACGAACCGCGAAAACGGTCGCAGGGTGGGTAACGCAACGATCAAAGCAATAGACCACATACATAAGAACAAGATGTACGTTGTCGGCGGTTTAATCGTGGGCAACCCGAGTGACACGCGCGAATCAGTGGAGGCGAACCTCGAATTTGCGAGGAGGTATGTCGACTGGCCCTATATCCAGCACCCAACGCCGTACCCGCGAACTCCCATGACTAAAGACTTTCGCGATCGTGGGCTGATCGTTAACGAGAGGCTCGCAGAATACGACGGGACAACCGCAGTGGTCAGAACTGAACATCTGCCCGCCGAGGAAGTAGAGTACATGAGGTGGCGGGCGGAGCGAGGGATGAAAAGTCGTCACATGCCCGTCGCATTCCGTCACAGCCCGCTGTTCGTGCTGCGCAACGCGCCGAAGATGTTCGCGCACACTTACCGCGGGAGTACGATCAAGTCCCTGATCGGATGGGAAGACGAACGAAAAGCTTTCGAACGCTACCGCGCGATCCGCAACGCCGAGCGCGCTTACATTTGACGTGTTTGGCTTTGGTTATTGGGGAACCTTCCATTCAAAACCGCGCCACATTGTGATCACAGGCAATCGTTACTTCGTTGGGCGGGACTGATGTCCTGGTCGGAGGCTAAAGCTTCAGGAAGAATCTTGATCGCCACGGTTCGACCCAATTCCGTGTCTTCGGCAAGATACACTTCACCCATTCCACCCGCTCCGATTTGCGAGCGAATTTCATAGCGGCCTCGTTTTGTGCCTCGAGAAAGAGGTGAGCTCATACGTTGGTTTTTGGAGCGTTGCCCCTGCTCTCCAGTGCTGATCTGTTCGCGCTTGATTCTATCTGACCTGGAATGGTGCGGCATAGTCCGAACCGTCTTCGCGTTTAGCTCCCGTACCAGTAAACACGGCGAGCGTTCAGCGTGAATCTATAACAGACTGCCACCCAACAAGGCGCTCCAGCCAAACGTTCTTGCCTCCGCTTCGCTCCGGCAAGAACAAGGTGTTTGGCGATTCGCAGGTCAGGAAGGTGGACAAAATGAATTGCGCCCCGCTCCAGATCAAAAACCGCTCCACATTGAGGTAGGTTTCTTATTTTCCTGGGCTTGAAGTGCAACCGATCCTGTCGTATGATTCCATTAACAATTTAAGTCGAAACCCGACAGTAATATGGTTTCGCAGGAACGCTCCCCGCGTTCCCCGGAACCTCCAGCTATAAGGAGGTTACTTCACATGCCAACAACAAAAGAGTTTTCCGTTCAAATGGAGGATCAGCCGGGTACTCTCGGTAAGATCTGCCGAACGCTAGCTGATCGTGGAGTGAACATTCTGGCTTTCCAATCAATTCCCTTAGAGGGAAAGAGCCAGGTTCGCTTGGTTGTGGATGATCCAACGACAGTGAAGTCGGTTCTGGATAACCAGAAGCTCAAATATACTGAGGCGCAAGTTGCTCAGGTCAAGCTGCCACATCGGCCGGGTGAGTTAGCGCGCGCCGCTTCCAAGCTCGGAGAAGCGAACGTCAACATTAACTATGCCTACACAGGGATCGAACCAGGCTCGAATGAGCCCTTGTTGATCTTCGGCGTAGCTGATGCGGGCCGAGCCGCGAAGATTCTGGACGAAGCGGCTACGGCTGCTGCCAAAGCATAAGGCCATCGCATATCTCCGTGGCAGATTGCGAATAGGAGAGAACTGTAGGGGCGTCACTTCCTGGGCGCCCCTGCTGTCTAAGCAATGCCACTCAACCTCGCATCAGCCACCTAAGAACAGAACAGGAAAGCGGGAGCCACTTGGCCGTTTCGCCAAGCTCAAGTAAAGGGGCTTACGATCAGCAACCGCGTGGCGCGGGAGGCGAATGATGCGGTGTGAAGAGTCCTCAACACCAAGTCCGGCGTCCAACAAGCGGATGAACGGCGGTTCACGCCATCCATCGGATCTTGCGCGCCAGGAAATTGGTTCTGTAGATCCTGCATGTTCGTCAGGCTGTAACCAGGCGTTCACGATGGACATCATGTCGCTGTTGGGCCACACCACCTTGCAGATGACTTCCCTCTAACCGCACGCCATACCGGAGAATATGCGTACCGCGGTCAATGTGACGAAAGGGCCTTTGCCGTTCCGATTGATGACTGCGAACCTCAGTAGCGCTTCGTCTTCTACTGAATTTGAATTCTTGTATAGGGAGCAAATTTTCTTTGGCATTCAACGCCTGCCTGGCGTACCGCTTTGAATTCCTCAGACTGTCGGATGCTGTCAAACAAGGGATCGTAATCTACGGAAGGATAAACACAAAAACTATGCTCGGTCGCCGATCGCAGCAGTCGGATCGCAGCATCCTTCTTTCCTACGAAGGAAAGCAAGGCGGCCCCGAAATACCAAGCATCGGTGAAAGGGATAGTGCGGAAGCTGGCTTCCGACTCCCGCGCCGTCGCCGCACATTTCGTGGTAGCTGCGTCGGGCACGCAGTCACGGATCAGTTCATACTGCAAGCCCGAGGGGAACTTCAGCTTGGGCAAGGCTTCTTCGACTCTACCTTCTCGTAATAGCACCTGACCCATCATCATCGAAGCAAACTCTCCTGATGAGCGAGCGAGTTCCTCACGTGCCTTGGCGAAGTTACCCATATGTATGTAGAGCACAAAGCACGAGGCAGGCAGCTCAGGATCAAGCTGATGCGTGATCTTACATTCACGCGCGGCCAAATCGAGAGCGCCGGCCGCACGCAGAGCTTCTGAAAACAGCTTGTGAACCTCGGCACGGCGCGGGCGCCTTTGGGACAGTTCTTGAATCTGGGAAAAGCTTAAAGCAAGGTCCTCATAGAATAGTCGCGTCTGGATCAGCAAGGTCGATGCAGCCACTAGATCGGGGTCGAGTTGGTGAGCGCGTTGCAGGGCGGCAACGGTTTTGTTGTACGTGTCCTCTCCACCGCTTGCAAAGTCTTTCTCAATAGAATAGTGCTGGCCAAGGGCCAGCCACGACGGCGCATAACCAGGATCAAGTGCAACCGATTTCTCCAACAGAGCGATGGCCTCTTTGTTGTTAGAGGTTTTCCAGTAGACACGGTCCTGGCTGTGCAGGTAGAGTTCGTAGGCCTCCGCGCTTTTGGGTTTGGTGACGGAGAGAGCAACCGAAGAAACTCCGAGCGCAGGTAGGAGCCCCCTCTGCAAGATATTGGTTACTTCTGAACGCAACTTCAGCACATCTTGTGTAAGAACGTCGAACGAGCCACGCCAGACGATTTCCTCCGTGGCGATATCAGTAGCCTCAAGTGTTACGGCGAGACGATCCTCTTGACGAAGGAAATGCCCGGTAACCACAGCCGATACTCGTAATTGTTGACCTGCCTCATGGGGATCTGAATTCTGGCCGGTAAAACGCTGAGACATACTGAAGGGGCGAACACTTAAGGTCGGGGCATAACTGAGCGTGGTGATAATTTCGTCTGGCAGCGCCGTAGCCAAGTAATCGAGTTTCGGATCGTTCGCAGCATTTTGAAAAGGAAGAACCGCGACTGTCATCCGCGGAGAGGTCAGTTGTGGAACTTTTGGTCTGCCTCTGATAACGAAAACAACGATTGCGCCGATCACGAGGGCCAGCACGAGGATGGATCCGATCCATATCATTGGGCGCATGTTGCGTTGAGGCTCTGTCGCGGGTCCCGCGCGTTTGGTTGTTCCTGATTGTAAATCGCGTTGCAGGCGCACCAGGTCCGCTTTGATTTCGGCAGCACTCTGATACCGTACCTCGCGATCCTTTTCCAAAGCCTTGCAAATGATTCTATCCAACTCAGTTGGTAGATCCTCTCGCAGTTGAGCAGGGGGGCGAGGCGTTACCGTGAGAATGGAATTGAAAATGACGGCAGGTGTGGGACCATCGAATGCGGGTTTCCCTGTTGCCATCTCGTAGAGTACGGCGCCCAATGAAAACAGATCAGTTCGTGCATCGACGGCCTCACCACGCGCTTGCTCAGGAGACATATAGGCTACCGTTCCGACTACTGAGCCAATGCGTGTAATCGCGAGGGTTTCCGCTCTAGACAATTCCACATCCTGGAGATGCTGCAGCTTCGCCAGTCCAAAATCGAGTACTTTCGCATCGCCACGGGCAGTGATAAAGATGTTAGCGAGTTTGATATCACGATGTACGATCCCTCGTGCATGGGCCGCAGCAAGAGCGTCCGCGATCTGAATGCCCCATTTCACCAGATCCGACAAAGAGATGGGACCGTGGCTGCAGATCAGACTCAAGTTGCTCCCTTCAAGCAACTCCATGACAATGAATGGTGTGTTTTGGTAGTCGTCGACTTCGAAGATTGTGCAGATGTTGGGATGATTCAGGGCAGAGGCTGCTCGGGCTTCCAACTCAAAACGGCGCTGAGCTCGCTGGTCTGTCGCATTTTCACGGGAGATGAACTTGATGGCCACCTCGCGTCGCAATCGCTCGTCCTCGGCAGCATAGACCTCACCCATACCGCCTGATCCCAAGTGGCGGAGAATGCGATAATGCGAAATTCGAAGACCTTCCAAGTTATCGGTAATGATAGCTTAATCTCTTAGGCGTTTCGATAGTCAATCCGGACACACATTCAGGATCTTGCATAGATTGATAAAGTCGTGGAATCCTAGTCACACACTCACATTCCTTCGGATCCAGCAGCGAGTTGGCGTGTTCTTGACACAACTTTTTTACTTCCAACCTGACCTTAATTGCAGCCATCAACGCGCCATCTTAGCGCCAACTTTCTGGAGATGCGCAGCGACCTTTTGGACATGCCCAGGACAGCGGTCATTTTAGAAAATGACCGATCGACCATCTTGGTTGTTGTCAAATCGATCTTTCGCCGGATCTCAAAGTCGCTGTGTCTTCAAAGATCAGAAGGTCACTCGTCTTCAGGAATACTCCTATCGGCGAAGAACTCCTGGAAGAACTTGTGCTCTGGGTTTCCGGCCCGACGCTTCATGCTGTCGAGACCACCCTTGATGCCTTCGATCGCTTCCATTCGATCCTTACCCTTCAGTTTCTGCGGGCTTTCATCATCCAGCGCTCCGCGTTGCCAACGCCGCAATAGTTCATCAACCCGGTGTTTGACCTGCGCTCTAGCGTCGCCGCGGTCTGATTCCGCTGCTAGTAGTTGATCGTAATTTGTTTCGCGGTGTCGAATATGCGCCGCCACCGCCAGCAGTACGGCGGTTTCGTCGAAACTCCTGGCTGCCGCTGAGCGACCGACACGCCCACTGTATTTGCGGCAGGCGTGTTCGGCGATCTGCAACTCTCGTTCAGCCGGACAGGCGGGAAAAAGTTCGCGGATTCGTTTGGCAAACTGTTCCACATAGCTTTGGTCCAGCTCCGCTCGTCGTTCTCTTTCCCGCTCGGCGCGACGCTCTCTGGCTTCCGCGTCGGCCAGGCATTCAGCTTCCGCCTGATTCAATGCGTTCTCTTCAACTAACAGTCCCTGACGCTCGTATCGCCCACGCGCTTTGCTGAATTTCAGAACTACCGCTGAAAGCGCCGAATGCTTTCGTGCACGTCTGGTTAACGCCGCGTCTCCGCTGGGAAGAAAGACCAACTCGTCCAAATCCGCGCACGCGAGGCACAAAGCGCCTTTGTTCTCTTCCAGAGTAATCCACGCTTTGCGTCCTAACTCTTCGCCGCATTCATCACATTTAGAGTCCCGCAGCGAAATAAAGACCTTGATGTCTTTAGACTTTTTTAACGACGCTCTTGACTCAACCACATGGGCCTTGAGCGTTCCCTTTCCCCGACGCGCTTCGGCGATAGCGTGCATACCTTCGCTGAGTTCGGCAAACTGATCCCGCTTAAGGTCTCGCTTTGTTTTGGTCTTGACGGATCTCGTCATCGTTTTAGCCGGATTATACTGAATCCGCTACCATACGCACGCTTCGCATAGCGTAGTCGGCATCTGAACCATCATGGACAACATTCAGGTTCACCGTGAACACTATGTTAAGTTGATCATATGAATCGGAAAAGCATCTCTTACGGAACTAAGCTGCCCATATCTTTTAGCGGTCAGGAGTTGGAAGACATCCGCGCATGCAGTATGGTCGGCGACGAGTTTGGCCGACATGCCGTCGTCGAAGGCAAGCGGTTGCGTCTGGATTTATCGCTTGATGACATCGAGGAGATTCAGGGGCACGTCACTGCGGAAGCGAATCACACCCGCGACGCCCAGCAGCGACAGCGGCTGGACAAATTGTTCGAGAAGTTTCAGAAATTCCTTGATCGGTACGATGATCAGAGATGAATCCCGTCGACAGGCCATTCGAGTCAGGTATCCAACGCTCCGGCCCGACCCTTGGAAGCTTAACCTCTGCCGCGGCCGCGATATTGCACACGCGCAAATTAATGTTCCGGGACTCTCGTTACGGTGAATACTTCAGCACGGTGCCAGCTCGAGAGAAAGTAATGTCTGAGATAAATCGCTCCCTGATAATCCTGAGGCCCAAACAGCCGTTTCTTGACTGGGCGTGCTCGCTCGACGAGGAAAGCAAAGACCTCACGCTTGAGGGTCTGAATGAGGATTCAACCGCTTATCTGATACCGGAGATCTGGCAGGACTCGGATCAGGAAGAGTTTCTTAATACCTGCTACGACATTCTCTTCGAAGAACAACTGGAGGGATGGTGGACGGAGTAAGCCACCTGGCCGCAACAACGAGACTTGAAGATGTTTTTGGATTGGTTCGAGGTTGAGTTTCACAGTCTGGTGTTTGATCTGAGTGACGAACCGATCCGCATAGTTGAGGATGAAGAAGATGCTGAGCATCCAACAACAGGGAATTCCCGGTACACACATAAGCAGGGCCAGTACCTCGCGTTCATCTTCTACTACACAAAGATTCACGGACGTGCCCCGGCCAAAGCTGAGATGCAGACATATTTCAACGTCTCCCCGCCCTCAGTGCACCAAATGATTTTGACATTGGAGGCAAAACGGCTTATCGAAAGAGCGCCGGGTCAGGCGCGATCAATTCGGCTGTTGCGTGCTCGTGAGGACCTGCCTGATCTGATTTAGCGAAGAGACGAGAGTTTAACTAAACCAGCTTACGATCCCTCTGTGATGAAACTCTTGTTACCACCTTTATTACCACCACTCGTGAGTTATTACCACTATGCGCGGTTCAATGCCTTTTCGATCCTTTCCGCCACACCGCAGCCGCTCCGTAACCTTCAGAGTAAATCTTATTGTCCTTCTTCAATCGGTTCAGCACTACGCGAATCATGTCTCGCGTAACGTTGGGAGCGGCGCGCTCAAGATCGGCCATCCTGAAGTTGTCCGGCAGGCGCTCGATAGCGTCAAGAACCATGGAGGTCTTAGCTCCGCGAGCAGTTGACAGCGTTCCCACACGCTCTTCAAATTCGCGATAGGCCGTCTTGAGAATATAAAGAATGTAATTGATGTAGGGCCAGGGATCGTGCTTGCCCTCGTGCCAGCCTTGCGAGCTTTGTTCCAGCGTTTCGTAGTACCTATCTTTGTTCTCCTCGATCACCCGCTCAAGACTAATGTACCGCCCGACCTCATAACCCAAGTGATAACACTGCAAGAGGAGTATCAATGCTGAATACTTCGTTCGCGGCATTCTTTGCGATCAGCCAAGCCCAAAACGCCGGACAAAAGTCCATTCCATAGTGCAGGCGCTTGGCCTGAATGAAAACGTTGGCGTCAAGCAAGTAAGGCATTACGCCATTACTCCCAGGCTGCGTCCTAACTTTTGAAAAGTGTCAAACTTTGTGAAGCCGAGCATACGGAGGGCATCGCGGTGTAAGGTTTGGCCCTCAAGCGTGCTAATCACGAGTGCCCGAGCGAAACGTTTGCTAACCCGCACCGCTTGAGTCAGGTAAAAGTTGCCGCCGCTACCTTTGGAAATTGCGAGTAGTCGCTTCAGCTCCTTTTCGTACTCGCGCCAAAACTCTTCTTTAGTGAGGCCTCCAGCATCATGAATTCGGCGGAGGATCACTAACGTACTAACCTTGAAGAGCCTGGCCAGACGGTCAAGCTCCGACCTTAAACTCAAACCACCGTCAAACTCCTGTTTTAGAACCTCGAGCGGAACGAGAAGTTCAGCAGCAACGTTGTTGCACCAACCTTCGACTTGATGCTCTGGAACCAGCGAAGCTTGTGTGTCCGACACCGCGGATTGACCAAGCCAGATATGCGCGAGTTCATGCGCAAGTGTGAACATCTGAGCGGCCCTTGTGTCGGCCCCATTTATGAACACCAGCGGGGCAAGATTGTCGGAAAGGGCAAAACCGCGAAACTCATCAGGGTCAAGTGGCCGGTAGTTATTATTCAGCACCACGCCACTGCACATGACCATAATTCCAACTTCATCAGCTTGTGCGATGAAGAGGCGCAGAGCGTCCGTCCAGGTTGGGATTCGCCGACGTTGTTCGATGTCAAAACCTAAAGCGCGCCTCATGATCATTGCAGTGGACTCGACGCTGCTTTGTAAGGTGACAGCTCCAACAAATGAGAGCTCCGAAATTCGTTCGGCTCGCGCAAAGTCGCGGTACCACTCCTGACGTTGCTGGCAGACGTAGATCATGTCGAGAAGATCAGGACTGGGACGCGCGACGGGTTTATTTCGGATCGTTCTGAAATCAGGAATAGGAATCTTCTCAACCGGCGGCTCCTTAAGAAACAAGAATCCGACCGGCGTGTGAGTGGCTTTGGCGAAGTCCTCGACTTGTTTGAGCGTTGGTCTTGCGGTCCCTTCCTCCCACGCCGCAAGCTTGGGAAACCGATGGGTAAGGTCAGCAGTTTCCAAGCCCGCGCGCTCGCGGGCCCAACCTAGTAACTCTGGTTTGATATCGACTCGGATCATTTACGACAGGCTCTTTGGCTGCGCCTTCATGAATCTGTAGCCGTCAGCTTCTGGTCGATATAGATAACTTCAAGGAAAACGCCATCCAGATGATCAAAATCATGATCGATCACTAAGAGGTCCGCATTCAAGACCGAAGCAGTAGCAGCGATCCAAAGATCGTTTTTCCCCATGACACGTGCGGTCTGCCCTCTCGGAAGCGATCGCGCATGATCCCTACCCAACTGTAAGCGTCTATTTCGGCGTACCGGTGAAGAATCTGATCATCATTGACATCGACTACAGGCAGTTTCCTTAACAATTCATCGAGCGTTTTCAGTTTCCCGGTTCCCCATTGGAATTGGATTGCCAACGAATAAATTTCGCCCTTGCTGACGATCGAAATCAGAGGAATGTTTGGAGGATTAAAGAGGCCGTACTTCTTTTCGACGTATTCGGCATAGCCTGCGGCCCTCACGTAACCGAGAACAATACCTGTGTCGAGAACAAACTTTTGCATGTCGGGCTGAGGCAATCAAGGAGTGAGGGCAGCCAGGAGTTCGTCGATAGACTCCTCGCCGGGCCATTTGCCCCAGATTTCTTCGAGGGCAGGACCGACATTGATCTTTCGCAAATCAGAATCAAACAACGCGACAGGTCTTGGCGGGGCTGGCGCCCTCTCGAAAACTTCTTCGCCCTGTTCAGCGAGTTTTATGGTTTGGGCTTCAAGTAATCGCACTTTCCGGCCGGGATTGAAATGGATAATTCCTTTTATAGTGACTTTCTTCCCCCAAAACTCGCGCATGTTTTCGACGTTCAGAATATCGTGATCGATCGTGCCGGGAATTATTTGGTGATTGCTTAACAGTAACTGAAATTTCCGGCTGCTGTGTTGAATCATGTCGAACTGTCCAGAGATCACGAATGCCGTTGGCTCAGGGGTTTCAGATTTAAGGTGTCGGATGCGTTCAAGCTCTCCACATCCCAGCGAAAAATTCTCGATGGGCCGTTTGGGGGCTTGCACGACGAGTTTATTTCCAAAACTCTTGAAGAAGGATTCGAATGACAGCAAGCCATCGAGCACGCCTTTATCGTAGGCATTGCTCTCCAGGTTCTCGGAGACCGCTTCCCGAACCGACCTGCTAAGTAAACTGATGGCAGTGTCGTTCGGGGTCGGCTTCGAATACCATAAATCCTGTTGCTTGATCTGTTCCGGTGCAGTTTCGCCCAACTCCGGCACCTCAAGCAGCACGGTAGTCGAACCCTTCTTGAGTCCGGTAACCGTGAAATCCAGCGAACGAGCCAACCAGGCAGGGATTGGGCCCCGCTTAACACTTTCACCCTGGACCGCCAGCCGGAGGCCACGCTCAGAAGACTCGATGACCGTATCAACCAAATCCTTGAGTGCACGAATCGAAATCGTGCCGGGCGGCGTGCGCAATCCTTGGATTTTGAGCTTGTACTTCATGGCTCCTTAGTCCTTGAAGGCAGTCTAAGTTCCTTCCTCCCACGCCGCAAGCTTGGGAAACCGATTGGTGAGGTCATCAGTCTCCAAACCCGCGCGCTCGCGAGCCCAAGTCAACAGTTCCGATTTGATGTCAACGCGAATCACGCTTCCAAAACCTCAACGCACTCCGCGATCACGCGCATTTGTCCCTCTTGCAGGTCCGCAAGTTCAATAGCCTCGAACTCAGGATTGAGGGGCTTTAGTGTGATCCTGGAATGTCGCCACGAATCGTCGGTTTCCACCTTCTCGCTCTCATAGCGTTTGACTGTGAAGCGCTCCCCCGTTTCTGGGTCGACCGCATCGCGCAACTGGACGAGTACCGTCTTGCCTTGACGCGAACCTTCGACTGGTGATGCGAACAGACAATAAGAACCGTCGGGAATCATTGGTTCCATCGATCGTCCGGTGACCTGCGCCACAAACATGCCAGATCGCAGCTGGTGTTTACTTCTAATCTCAACCCACTCCCAGTTCTCATCCTCGACGTATTGCGGATCACCGAATGTCCCAGCTGCCATTTTCAGCGGCACAAATGGTACGCAGGTCACGTAACGATCTTCCGGCCTCGGTTGCACTATACGCAAGCGGAACCCGGCTTCCGGCTGGTAATCGCTTGAGAGCGTTTCAGCCCAACTCGTGGACAGAACCTCCGCTTGCTCCAACACCGTCCGCGTCGCACTCTCTCGCTTATCAGGCGGGTAGCCATACCTCCGCAGTATTCTCTTAACCATGATTCGCAACTTCGCCCGGACTGATTCTTTCACTGTCCAATCGATAGTTACGTTCCGTCGTACCATGTAAACCAACTCGCGCGCAATCGTCGTTAGAGTTTCGTCTCCCAGCACCTGTACGGCACTATCATTTACGCCGAGCGCATCATAAAACGCTTTCTCATCTTCATTGAGACCAAGCTCTTCACCGCGTTGCTCCGCCTCGCGCATCTCGCGTGCGATATCGATCAATTCCTGAATGACGGCAGCCGTCTCAATCGTGCGGTTCTGATATTTAATGATGGCCTTCTCAAGCATCCCTGAGAACAATCGCGACTGCACGACGTTCTTCCTCGACCGAGTCTTGATTTCGTTGTTAAGCAATTTGCGCAGTAACTCAACCGCTAGATTCTTCTGGGGCATCCCGCGCACTTCTACCAGGAATTCTTCCGAAAGGATCGAGATGTCTGGTTTCTTCAATCCGGCGGCAGCAAATATGTCCAGCACTTCATCCGAAGCGACCGCCCGCGAAAGAATCTGGCGCAAAGCGAAGTTCACATCTTCGGTCTTTTTCTGCCGATCCGATGAAGTCTTCGCAATCACCGCACGCACCGCCTGAAAGAATCCAACATCATCTCGAATACCGAGCGCAGAGTCGTGCGGCACTGCCAATGCGAACGCTTGGGTCAATTCCGTAACAGCTTTCAACAAGCGGTCTTTCCCTTGCTCCTGCTTCAGAATGTGTTCCTGTGCAGGAGGCAATAGACTCAATTTCTGCGCGGGCGTACCCTTCCACGAAGACCAATCGAATCCAAAAAACAGATCGCGGCAAATCTCGTATTTCGTCAGCATCACCTCGACCGCTTCTTCCTGATCGATCGCCGTCTGGCCTTTGCCGCCGCTTTCTGTGTAATTCGCCAGCGCCTTCTTCAGTTCATGAGCTAGGCCCAAATAATCGACTACCAATCCGCCGGGCTTGTCCTTAAAGACTCGATTCACCCGAGCTATTGCCTGCATCAGTCCGTGGCCGCGCATGGGCTTATCGGCGTACATCGAGTGCAGGCACGGAACATCAAATCCCGTCAGCCACATGTCGCGCACGATTACCACCTTGAATGGATCGGCCGGATTCTTGAATCGCTTAGCAAGATCCGAGCGCTTCTTCTTCCCGCGAATATGTTCCTGCCATTCAAGCGGATCAGACTTCGCGCCCGTCATTACAATTTTCATAACGCCTTGCTTGTCGTCCGAATCGTGCCAGTCAGGTCTAAGTTTGCGGATGGCTTCGTACAGGTCAAAACATATGCGCCGGCTCATGCAGACGATCATTGCCTTGCCGTCCATCGCTTCCAGCCGCGCCTCCCAATGCCGCACCAGGTCCTCGGCAATCAACGCGAGTCGCTTTTCGGTTCCGACCACCGCTTCCAGCGCGGCCCACTTGCTCTTGAGCCTTTCCTTTTGATCAACCTCTTCGCCCTCGGTCGCTTCTTCAAAATCTTCGTCCAGGTGCGGCTTCTCGTTCGCGTCGAGCGCGAGTTTCGCCAGACGGCTCTCGTAAAAAATCGGCACCGTCGCCTTATCTTCAACCGCGCGCTGGATGTCATAGATGCTGATGTAATCGCCAAAGACCGCGCGCGTGTTGGCGTCCTTCAATTCGATGGGCGTACCGGTGAAGCCAATGAAGGACGCATTCGGTAGGGCGTCGCGCATGTGCCGAGCAAAGCCATCGACAAAGTCATACTGAGTCCGATGAGCTTCGTCAGCGATGACTACGATATTGCGTCGATCTGACAGCATCGGATAGACCGTGCCCTTTTGCTCGGGAAAGAACTTCTGCACAGTCGTGAAAACGATTCCGCCCGATGCAACTTGAAGTTTTCTTTTCAAGTCGTCCCGATCTTCCGCCTGCACGGGCCTTTGTCTTAAGAGCTCATGACAGCGGGAGAACGTGCCGAACAACTGATCGTCGAGATCGTTGCGGTCGGTAATGACGACGAGAGTTGGATTTTCCATGGCTGGGTGAAGCACGATCCGACCGGCATAAAACGCCATCGTGAGGCTTTTGCCTGACCCTTGCGTGTGCCATACAACACCGATTTGTCTTGTGCCGTCGGGTGACGAAGCATTCATCGTTTCCTCGACCGCTTTATTCACGGCATGAAACTGATGATACCCCGCCATCTTTTTGATCAGTTCGCCGTTTTCATCTTCTTCAAAAACGATGAAGTATCGGAGCAAGTCGAGCATCCGTCGCTTATCAAACATTCCACGCAAGAGGACTTCCAACTCAGGCATCAAGCGCGGCGCGAGCTCTTCACCTTCAATTGTGCGCCACGGCATGAACCGCTCCCAATCTGCGCTCATCGTCCCTGCGCGCGCACACGTTCCATCGGAAACTACAAGTAGTTCGTTGTTAATGAAAAGAGAAGGAATAAGTAGCTTGTATGTTTGTAGGTCTTTGAAGGCTTTGTATGAGGTCGCATCTTCATCCGCCGCATTCTTCAACTCAACGATTGCGATGGGAAGACCGTTAACAAATATGATTATGTCGGGACGGCGATTGTTTTGTCCTTCAATGATCGTGAACTGATTGACCGCGAGCCAGTCGTTTACGTCGGGATTATTGAAATCAATCAGTCGAACGCGATCACCGGCGATACTTCCATCTGGTCGGCGATATTCAACTTCGACACCGTCAACAAGCATTTGATGAAAAATGCGATTATTTGCGATAAGCGACGGCGCTTCGGGTCGGCTTAGCCTTCGTAGGGCATCATCTATCGCTTCGGCTGGGAGATTTGGATTGAGTGAATAAAGAGCAGCTTGCAGTCGCTTTGGAAGAATTACTTCGCCGAAGTTATCGCGTTCCGCGAGTAATTCGCCCGGCGCGATCTCGGGCCCAGCCAAAATGGAATAACCCAGCTCGCCAAACCACGAGAGCGCGGCTTCTTCAACAGTAGATTCTGTGAACGGAATGCTCATAGCAGGGCGAGCGGATTGTATAGTGGATTCTTGTGAATAATACTCGCGTTGATCTTCTCTTTAAGAAATGTCTTGAGGTCAGCCTCCTTCTCTAGAACAAAGACGAGCTCTTCCAGCTTGCAGAGAACGACGACGACGCGCTGGAGGGCTTCTCGGCATGTCGTTATAGCAGGTCCTGTGTAATCCGACGCTGAAATGAAAATGCAACGAGCCTGTCCGCGGCTAAAGGCGCGCACCAAGTGCTGCGAAACCTCAGGTACACCAATCGGCTCATGCCACCATTTCATCTCAACCAGATACAGTTCGCCATCGATTTCAACAACTCCGTCGATCTGCTCGGTAACGCCTTCACCTTCGAAACCCCTCGATACGAAAGCCTCACGAACCAAAACTCCCGCACACTTAAAGAGCTGATTCAAGACTTTCTCAGAAGCTTTGCCGCGCCGCTGCGGATTGTTTTCTTTGAACAACGCGAAGAGATCCTTCTTCACTTGCTCAAGTTGTGCGCGACGCTCAGCCTCAAGCTTTCGTTTCTTCTCCATTTCGGCACGACGCTGTCTCGCCTCCTCCTCCCGCTCCAGGTTCATCCTTGTGAACGAGTCCTTCACGTTTACGACTCGCCGAATCTCCGCAACTAGACCTTGAGCCTTCAATCGATCGCTGGGCCAGCAAGTAGAGAAATCTTCCCACTCGACAACACGCTTCAGAACCTCGCGTCTCTCGCGAAGGCTGCTCTCCCCCTTTTCGTTCAAACGGGTAAGAACTTTTCTGGCCATCTCATACTTGCCTATACTGTCCTTGTCCTGATTAAGACGCCTTACAAGATCGTTAGTCATGGTGTGACTGACACCAGCGCCCTTAAAGAAAAGAATCACATCCTTCTTTCCGCGACAAAGGAGCGGAATGCAGTCAATCAGGAGACTCAAAAGCTCTGGCGGGTAGTGAAACGAAATGTCTAATTCCATGAGGCCTCAGTGTTCGCTACGTTCGAATCACTAAACAAGGCATCTGTGATGATGGATACTGTAAGACATTAAGATCACTCGGTGATCCACTGAATAATCTGGTTATCTTGACAGCGTTTTGTGAGCGCCTTAATGCCTGCAACGAAGTCGATGGTTTGCGCCAGGGTTACTTCAAGTCGTCCGGGATTATCGTGACTAAGAAAATTTATCAAATCTCCCTGACCGAAGACTCTGCCGATCTCTCGCTTTATTACTTCCTCTTCGCCGGGAGATTTCGCAATGAGTTGCTTTCGGATTTCGTTTTGAATCCCCGAAAAAGTGAAGTCTCCAGATGTGTATTTCCCGTCAAACTTATAGTTAACCTTCAAACTGATTTTCGCAGCTACTCGTTTCAGGAAATCTTCTAACAGCAGCCGCAAAGGACCGCCTAACTCGCGGTAAGCGTCCTCCGTCAAATTTGAGTCGATAAACGACCACGTACATTCGAACGCCGCGGATTCAGGTCCTCCATGAAGTGTCCACCTTGCGATCCGTTTGAATACCCACTTGCCCAAGTCCCCCCGTGCCCGGGCCAGTGATTGAAGAATGCCAAACCAATGTTCGTCGTGCGTCGTCAGTACAATCTGGAAATCGGCAAATTCTTCAAACAGCAGTTCGGCGACTCGATGGCGATGTTCCTTGTCAATGCTAGTCAAAACATCATCCAGCACGAGTAGAGTTCCAGGTGGATTGAAAAGCCGAACTGTTGCCAAATAAAGACAAAGACCAAGCGAGTCGAGGTGACCTTCACTCAGAAAGGCCCGTGGATCCGACGTACCCACTAACCCCAAAAACTCTACGACGAGTCTCAAACCACCGGCCGCAGCCCGTGGGGTCGCGGTTAAAACTAACTGAGAGCACTCCGAGGTTTCGTCAGCATTGATGTCATGGAGCTTTTTGTAATACTCAAGAACCTTCCCCGCTATGTGATCGAATATGAGTTGGATTGATCTTTCCCGAGCCGTGGAGAAAACGTCTCGTGCCTGGTTAGCATCGGCCCTGGCTTTTATCGCTTTGGCGAATTCAGCTTCGGCGTTTTGAATTCTCGACTCAGAACTCTTTGCCTTTTTAAGAAAGGCAATAGCATTTTCAAGTTGAGTTGTATTGGCTGAGATCAGCGACGTGCGTCGCGCCGTCAATCCAGCCACGAGTTGCACTCGCAGAGTACGCAAAGCCTCTAGTCTAACGGGACGCACAATTTGATCGGTGCTGTGATCCCTTTGGATCCGCTTGAGCAGTCGCCACCACCTCAATGAAGACGCTCTTGCGTCACGAAGAGACTTGACGTCTTCTGGTACCAGCAGAGAATCACTCTTGAGATCGTTGTCCAACAAATTATCGGTCTGATGGACCTTTGTGATGAGAAGATCCAGCACGCGAGCCATTCTCTCCTCATTCTGGCGCAATTGAGTGAGTGCTTCGTTTCGTTTGTTGAGTCTCTCAAGCACATCCGCATACCCCTCATCCAGAGACCGTTCACACAGTGGGCAGACACTGGCATCTCTGGCTGCAAACAAGATGATCCCTTCTCTTATGATGCCTTCCGCAGCTGCTTCTTCAGAGGCTTCGCGAAGTGTCTTCAAAACAACCTGAATTTCATCGGCTTCAGCTACTAGGCCCGACACACCCGAAGGAAGCGGTCGTTCGAATGACATTATTGCCCTATTAAGCGCATCGACTTGCGCTGCAGTTTCTGGCGAGCGTTTTGATTCGAGCGATGCGATTACCGAATCAAGCTGCTCCCAATGCGTCAGCTCTGGAAAACCGAACTCGCGACTGACCTCTGAGCAGCGTGCTAATATCGAATCGAGCGTGGTAGGAGCCCACCCGGATTCCCTAAAGACGGCAAGTTCATTTGACAAAGCCTGGCGCGCAGTCGCCAGTTGAGTCTCAGCAAGTTGGCCGGCCTCGACGAATGAGCGTTGTAGATTATCGACGTCAGTTAGACCCAATAACTGGATGTATTTCCTGTACCGATTTGCATCCTGGTCTGAAATGAAATTTAGAATCTGTCCACGTCTAAGAATGAACGACTCGACGGGTGGATGCGACGTAATGTAGTTCTTAATAGTGGGCTTCGCGGGTATTTCAAGTTCAGTGCTTGAGAGAGCTCGTCTCACCTTATCATTGGTAGGTTTGAAGTAAAGCTCGACGGCGGGTTCACCATTCTTATCGATGTGCTGAATAGCCTCCTCCGCATCGATGCCACCTGTGCCCTCGCCATGAAAGCGTCCGATTTTTCCTGCAAAGAGAAACTCGATCCCATCAACGATGCCGCTCTTACCTTTGCCGTTTCCACCGAGAATTACGACGCTCTTCCCTCTCAACTCACACGAATAGTTAGGCAGCCCCCTGAAGTGTTCAAATCGGATTTCTCTAGCTTGCTCGTTCATTTAGTTAGCAGACTTTTTTAGGTTCGGAGAACCTCCAAGATTCGAGTGGGCGTCACGGTTCCGCCCTTTACCAGTTCACCCAAAGCCGTCTGTTGTTCGTTACTAAGAGCCGTTGATGAGAGCCCGCTCTTAAACTCAGCAGCAAGGTTCCGTCTGAGTTCGGCGCGGAGATCAACCGACATGGCACTTTGTTTTGATTCTGGCTCTGACTCGCTGTTCATCACAGGATCACCTCAACCTCTCACAAGCCCTAACTTCAGGCCGAGTTTTTCTTGAAACTCTTGTGGAATGTCGACCCAGTGCTCAACAAGAAGGTCAACTAATTGATTCCCGTTAACGAGGCCGATTCGCGGGAAACCCTGCTCAAGAGCAATCTCGCTTGCCGCTGATTGGAAATCGGCAGTTGTTATGAATGCGCCTTGGCCGCCAGAGGGAATCGACTGGCGCAACGCTTTTACGACATTCTTGTTTATCTTGGTTCCCAGCTTGTAGCGCTTAACCTGAACGAAGATTTTTACCTTAGCTAGATTTGCTACATTCAATTCACCGGTTGCATCGACACCTCCATCACCTGTCTTTCCAGTGTGTTCTGATCCTTCAAATCCAAGTGCCGCGAGCATATGGGTAATTAAAATTTCAAACTCCTTGTCGTTTAACTCTAATAACTGATCTAGAACAGCTTGATAGGGGTCATAAACTTCTTTTCGGGAACGACGAATGAGATCCTTGCGGCCAATGATTTCAAAAAAGTGTTCTGATTGAGAAATGTTGTAAACCGTCAGAGAGGAACGAATTGTATTTTGAAAAGGGACCGAAAAGTCTGAACGTCTGACTGTCTCGGTATTCCACTTGACGCGCCGACGATGTGGATATGGGCAGCCATCATTACCCTGAAAATAGAAGTAAGAGGGATCTGCGTCGACGATTCCGTAATGTAGAATCTCCGTGTCCGCCGGTGGGGTGATCACAAAATCGCCCGCCTTGATGTCAAAGAGGAAACGCGCGATCTGTCCAACCTGCTGTCCAATAACGACGTTGCTCGTATCTTGCGGGTGCTCTTTCTTGTAAAGAGGATAAAGCTCATCCCTGGTCTTCACGCGCGAGAGATCAACCTTAGGCATCCACCCAATAGCGACATAGCCGCCATCCAAAAACTGTTTTGTGTAAGTTCCGAACTCCGCGCGGACGCAGTAAACATCAGGCATCGGCAAAATCCTTCCTCATACACGTTCCGTCAGCAGGCCGAATCGCACCGGACAACAACTTGGGTAAGAGCGTGTCGCGGAGGGACCTCAGTGTGCAAGACTCATGTAGATCCAACTCCATCTTCGCGCGCAGAGGTCGACAAATTTCTTCGAACCGTGACGCCTTCCTATCAGTTGGTTTAATGAATCGAAGTCGCGGAATGTTTCGCACGTTGAGTGCGTCAAGAATCGTACCCATGTCTGTCCTCTGAGCGATTTCTTCTTTCATCGCAGCGGATCTCAAACACTCAATAAGGAAACTCGGATACGGGAATGATGATCGGCAGCGGATGCCCGTCATATTCCTACCCAGAGCGGCTCGCAGCCAGGCGGGAATCTGTGCAGTTGCGGCGACCCTGCCGACGTTTGTAATAACGCAGTCGCCTGGCATTGCCTCCATCCGTGAAATCCATCGGTGATAATCCTCATCAGCGATGTAGTAGGTATCCGCCATATCGATTAGTCCATCATCGCGGATATTCCAGAGTTGTAAGAGAGGCTTGCCTTCAGTCTTACGTTCGGGTTTCTTCGAGTGAAGACAATCAATCACAGATGCAATTTCATTTAACTCCGCTTCGCGCCAACCTTCGGGCAATCCATTCTCTGTCATGTCTATAAACCAGGATTTGAAGAGCGCTTGGGCCATCGTTTCTAGCGTCTCGTTCATTCGCCGATTCAATTCAATCTTGTCGTCTAGCGTTCCGAGAACGTGCGCGATCGCACGCTGCTCGTCGGGTCGTGGCAATGTGATAGAAAGTCTCCGCTGGTCTACTAGGCTGAGATAAGGGGCCATGTCCGTCGCGCACGCGAGCGCCGCGAGTTGATCCTGAAATTCCGGGCCGCGCGACCAATATCGCAGGAAACCAGGCACAAGCTCGTCAGTTTGGAGGGAGCGCCAAAAACTCAAGTGCGGTGAGTATACGAATCGAGGAAGATTCTCGTTAACATACGTGACTCTGCCTGTACTGTTGCCCTTCGTTGTGATTACTACATCTCCAGGCTGAGACATCTTGTTCTGGACCTTGGGCGCTAACTCGATAAAGAAACGATCAACCCCATCAAAATCAATGTGCGTATCCGTTACGTGTCCCGCTCTCAGAAAGATCGGGCCGTCGCCTCCGAGTTCTTCAAGCTTCGCTCGATAGCCATCATTGACAAGGAGAATTCCTTTATCGATCAACTCGCCGAATGTATAACGATGAACGCCGTTACGCTTCATTTCTTATAGTTCCTAACGATTCATGGATCGCGTTCTCTAATCGTGCAGATTCCGCGAATTGCTCCTCAAGCGTCGATGTCAGGCGTTTCATCTTTTGCTCAAAAGGTTCACCGTCGTCTTCACTTTCCGCTGCGCCAACGTATCGGCCTGGCGTTAACACGTAGCCATGCACACGAATTTCATCGAGCTTTGCTGATTTGCAGAAACCAGCAACGTCTTCGTATTCGCTCGTCCTTTGATCGCCGCGCCATGCGTGGTATGTGTTCGCGATCTTCTCAATGTCTTCAGCAGTCAACTCACGGTGAACGCGATCCATCATGCTTCCCATCTTGCGCACGTCGATGAACAGAGTCTCACCGCGACGATCACGAAAACGATGATTGCGCTTATCCCGAGCGAGGAACCAAAGGCACACCGGAATCTGTGTGTTGTAGAAAAGCTGGCCAGGAAGTGCGACCATGCAGTCAACCAAATCAGCCTCGATTATGTTCTTTCGAATCTCTCCTTCACCGGATTGATTCGACGACATGCTGCCGTTCGCAAGCACAAAGCCGGCGATCCCTATTGGCGCGAGGTGATGGATGAAGTGCTGAACCCAGGCAAAGTTCGCATTACCTGCCGGCGGTACTCCGTATTTCCAGCGCACATCTTCGCGCAGGCGCTCACCGCCCCAGTCGCTATCATTGAACGGCGGGTTAGCAAGAATGTAATCGGCCTTGAGGTCTCTGTGGAGATCCCGATGGAAACTGTCGGCATTTTCCTTCCCCAAATTGTTCTCGATGCCGCGAATAGCAAGGTTCATCTTCGCGAGCTTCCAAGTCGTCGGGTTCGACTCCTGACCAAAGATGCTTACGTCGCCGATGCGTCCGCCGTGAGCTTCGACAAACTTTTCGCTTTGCACAAACATCCCGCCTGATCCACAGCAGGGATCGAAAATGCGGCCTTTGTATGGAGCAAGCATTTCGACGAGAAGCTGAACAACACACCGTGCCGTGTAGAACTGTCCACCTTTCTTTCCTTCGGCACTAGCAAACTGGCCGAGGAAATATTCATAGACACGACCAAGCATATCTCGCGACTGATTCGCTTTGTCACCGAGTCCGATTGTCCCGATCAAGTCGATTATTTCGCCGAGCCTCTGCTTATCAAGCGCAGGCCGCGCGTAGTCTTTTGGCAGCACGCCTTTGAGCGTAGGGTTGTCGCGCTCGATAGCGACCATCGCATCATCGAGCGTCCTACCAATGGTCGGCTGCTTTGCGTTTGCGCGCAGGTGCGACCAGCGCGCCTCCTGCGGCACCCAGAAGATATTGGCAGCAATGTATTCGTCGCGATCTTCAAGCGCGGCTTCGCGTTCCTCGGCCTTGTCCAGAAAAAGCTCGCTCTCCGGATTCGCAATGTCGTCGCTTAGTTTGTTCTGGTGCTCCTCGAAGGCATCCGAGATGTACTTCAGAAAGATGAGGCCAAGGACCACGTGCTTGTACTCAGCCGCGTCCATATGGCCGCGCAGCTTGTCTGCCGCCGCCCAAAGCGTAGCCTCCAGGCGTGGCTCAGCACCTCTCGATTTGCTCTTCCGGGCTTTAGTGGGCAAAGACAACTCCGCAGCCAGCAGCGAGGTAACGTTGAGACGAAGGAATGGTGCCTCAAATCAGGAGGAATTTCCAGTCAGTGCAGAATCGGGTTACGTGCAGAACTTAAGTGGGCAGACATGATAGACGCGTTTTTCGGAGTTCCGATCTCCTGACAAGTGACATCGTTTCAACATCTTAAGATCTTAAGATCGGCAACAAACGCAGTGCGGACACAAACTTATCTCTTAAGATCGACGACCTCTCTGCGATCGATTCTTAAGGTCGTGGAGAGCGGGACCGTTCTTAAGAACTTCCAAGGCAGTCTCAGAGTTTTCAAGGCAGTCACAGAGTTTTTTGCAAAAGTCGTGTACAAGAGAACTCTCAGGCGGCGATTCTCTGACCCTCCTCTTGGAGTCCGTCTTTGAAATGCAATGCCGTCGCTCACCTGGGTCCGGCGTGCGGCGCCTTTAAGTTTGCGCCAGCGTTGTTCCGCCCTCTTCGCCAACTTGAAGACCATCGCCAGGATCCCAGCGCGCAACGCAGCCGCGGGTTTTCGCGGTCCGCAACCGCACAGTGGCGAAGGTTGATTCGATTGGGTTCGTGGTGCGGATCGCCGTAGACGGATATCTTGCTATCTCAGCCTGCGGCCATCTTGCGGACTACCCCGTACTCTTTCACAGCGTCCTCAATCGCTGGTCCCGCTCTCTTCAAGTCTTCAGGCGTCATGGCTGGGTGAAACTCAACGCTTGCATCGAATGCCAGGAACCACGGCTCAGCGATTCCCGGGATCTCTGAAGCGTCCTGAAGATTGACACAGATCAGGCCGGTTCTCTTGCCGTTCTCCTCATAGAAATAGGCGGCTTCAGGTTTTTGCGTTGCGAGGATTGACTCAATGTTTCGCGGGAGACTGCCATTCTTGATGGCGGTATTACCCGCGTCCACTGGGATCGACACTTTGATGAGAAAACGCATGGTCGGAATTCCTTTCTTGCTGGATTGATAAATTCGGCGACATGATATGCGCCAAGAACAATTCTTGCAAACGGTGTTTGTAACGGTCAGGGTGTTGGATTTTACATGCACTTAGGATGTTGCGTTTTACACACAGGTGGTCCGTGCAGGCGGGATTTTGCTTGATGGTCCCAAGGATTCCGCTTCCCTCCGTACCTGTCAGGAAAGGCATACAGAGTTGTTTTTTCCAACAGCTTCTTGGGGTGGTTGCTCCGGATTTTTCTGGCTTGGGTCGAGATTTCCCGCTAAGTCTCAGACCCTTGCAATCACAGTTCTAGTCAGGTTCCGTGAGACCGTCTCGCGTCCTTCTGCACGTCTATCGACTGTGGCACATCCGTTGTAGTACGACATGACGTGCTGGACAAAAACTTGAAAGAGAAATTGACTCTTCTATTCGATCGCATGAGCCTCGAAGCCCTTGCGTTGCTTGAGGCCGAGCCGGAAACGGAGAGAGCGACGCCGGAACCGTTGCCTGAGTGGATGACCGCGAGTCAGCTCGCTCGCTACTGGCAACTTGTAAACGCGAAGGGCGAGCCTACAACTGCCGCGATTATGAAGTGGACAAAGCGGTCAGAGAGTAAACATCCGTTGCCGTATTCCTGTATGGGTGATCTGTTGAGGTTCAGGCGAGACGACGTTGACCGCTGGACCCAGGAAGAAGCGGCGCGCCGTAAGGCTGAGAGACACCGAAAGAAGCTTCAGCTCGCAAGTTGAGAGAATGTGCGACCTGGTGCGGGCGAGACGCCCGCGATCCCAGTGAAACGGAGCGTCCTGCCTCGAAAGTGCATCAGTTCGAATCGTGACACCGATCAAGCTCCTCGATAGAATGTCAGTATCACTTTGGCGGCTGCCATTCTCGAAAGGAGAGAAACAGAAATGGCAGTCTGGAAACGTTACAACGGAAAGCGCGTCAAGGGAGAAGGGCCGAAAGGCAAAGGCACTTGGATCGTAGAATTCAGGTTACGCGGACACTACATCAAAGAGGCCATCCCTGAAGCGCGGACCAAACAAGAAGCTGAACAAGTGCAGACGAAAATCAAGCGAGATATCTTCGATGATAAATACAATCGCGCCGCCGGCAACAAAGACTTCGCTGAATTTGTGGACGAAGTCTTTGTGCCCTGGGCGAAAGCATCGAAGCGCAGTTGGCAGGATGACGAGGAGCGATCTCGGCCACTTAAGGCTTTCTTTAAGGCCATGCGACTTCGCGACATCACGCCGATGCTGATTGAGAAGTACAAACAACAACGCTTGAATACGACCACATTGCACAAACGGAAGCGATCACCCGCAACGGTTAATCGCGAGCTGCAAGTTCTGTCGAAGGTCTTTTCCATGGCCTACGACAATGGACTGGTGGAGACAAATCCGATGCGGCGGGTGCACAAGCTACGCGAGGCTCCGGCTCGTGAGCGTTATCTGACCGACGAAGAAGAGAAGAGACTTTTCGCAATTCTCGTCGGCAGGCGGGCTCACCTACGACCGATCGTGGTCGTCGCTCTGCAAACTGGGATGCGGCAAGGAGAAATCCTGGGTTTGAAATGGGAGAACGTAGATTTCGAGCAAGGCACCGCTTTGCGATCGAGACCATGGTGCAGTGGTATCGATGTGGTCAAGATGTGGAGCGGTATCTGCCTGTCCTGTCCACCTACTTAGGGCACGCCCACGTCACCGATACCTATTGGTACCTGTCGGCCTGCCCGGAGTTGATGGGCTTGGCTACAGAGCGGTTGGAACGAAGATGGGAGGCTTGGCCATGAAGTCCCAAGCGAGCTTTCCAGTTCTGCTGGAATCCTTCTTCACTCAGCGCCTGATGAGTCAACGGCAGGTCAGTCCTCACACCATCGCTTCTTATCGCGACACCTTTCGCTTGCTGCTGCAGTTCACCCAGAAGCGTCTGCACAAGCAGCCATCATGCTTAACGTTGGACGATCTCGACGCTCCGCTGATCGGGGCCTTCCTCGACCACTTGGAGAAGGGTCGCGGGAATGTTAGCCGCAGCCGTAATCTGCGCCTGACGGCCATCCGTTCATTCTTCCGTTACGCGTCTTACCAGCAGCCTTCGCATGCCGGGCAGATCCAGCGTGTGCTGACCATTCCTAACAAGCGGCAGGCCCGCCCGCTGGTGGGCTTCCTGACTAGGCCGGAGATCGACGCACTCCTGGACACGCCCAATCAGCTCACCTGGGGTGGACGCCGCGACCACGCCCTCCTGCTGCTATTACTCCAGACGGGCTTGCGCCTATCTGAGATGACCGGCCTGCGTCGGCAGGATCTCACACTCGGCACGGGCGCGTATGTTCGCTGCCAGGGCAAAGGCCGTAAGGAGCGCTGCACCCCGCTACCCAAGCAAGCCGTTAACGTGCTGAAAGTTTGGCTGAGAGAACCTGCTCGGGGTAATGCCGACATTCTCTTTCCGAATGCGCGTGGAGGTCGGCTGAGCCCCGATGGGGTGCAGTACCTGCTGGCTAAACACCTGGCCGTGGCCCGCCTGAGATGCCCTTCTCTGCGGCAGAGATCCGTTTCGCCTCATGTGCTTCGCCACACGGCGGCCATGGAGTTACTTCAGGCTGGCGTCGATCGTTCCGTGATCGCACTCTGGCTGGGCCACGAGTCGATCGACACCACCCCAGATCTACCTGGATGCCAATCTCGCCTTAAAGGACGAAGCCTTAAGAAAGACGACACCGCTCAACGGCAAAGCCGGTCGTTACCGAGCCGATGATCAACTCTTGCGCTTCCTCAAGAGCCTGTAGGACACCAGAAACTATGCCGAGTCGCGCTGACCGCAGGTATCAAGAAGCACCTGGATTCACAGGCCATTCTGTTGTCTGCCAAGCTCTACTCGGCATAGTCCGGAACTCGGCATAGTGCCTCTTATGCCGAGCTCGGCATAAGCGACACACGTTCGCGACGCGTCTGCGGGGAAAGAGAGTGCATGAGATGGACATCATGTCATTGTTGGGCCACACCACCTTGCAGATGACGTCTCGTTACACTCACGCGATGCCGCAGAATCTCCGCATAGCGGTGGACTCACTAACAAACCAGCCTTTGCCGCTTCGGTTGGTGCCAGCGAGCAGCGGTGGTAGTGGGCGGAGGTGTTTTAAAACTGGAAGGTCGATGCTCGCGATCGTAGAGCGGGGGCAAGCCGCCCTTCCCAACCTGAGAGACCTTCAATCTTGACTTGGCTTCGATTTGATTGAAAGCCTCTCAAATTAATCACAAGGATGATGAAACACTCTTAAAGCCTCTCAAATTAATCACAAGGATGATGAAACACTCTTTCAAGGTCGCCAAAAGCGCGCCAAGATCGCGCCAAGTGGCTACTGGAACGGATGGAAGGTGATCTGATGAGGAGCGTAAGTTGTTGAGCAGAAATGGCGGAGGGGACAGGACTCGAACCTGCATATCCTTTCGGACGGCGGTTTTCAAGACCGCTGCACTACCAATTATGCGACCCCTCCGCTTTGAGAAACTATATCTTAGCTGAGACAACCTCTCAACTTGCGCGCTTTCTCAACGATCAGATTTGAACTGATCACGTGCGCCTTACTGCCAATGCGAGGAAGACTGGAACCAAGCCGCAGATTAGGTGGCGAGTTGGCGCCGCTCGGCATTCTACGGCTTCTCCGAAAGGTTCGAACGATGCGGATTCCGCGTTTTCGGTAAGTTTGCTAAAAACACACCAAGGCTCGGCCTACTGGCCTGAGCCAGTCACTCTCGCCCGTCCCGTCCCGCGTGTGTTTGCGCTTTGCGCGCAAAATGTGCACGATCTCTCCTAAGCAAACAGCAAACACTAAACAGCTAAGTCCGAATACCCAACCCACGTTCAGATGCGCGTCACCATCGGGCAAATAAACACCACTAACGGGGATTACGAAGGCAATACCGCCAGTATTATTCGAGCGATTGAACGAGGCAGACAGGACGCTTCGGATCTGGTTGTCCTGCCTGAAGCCTGCGTGCAGGGCTACACTTCTCTCGACTGGTTTCTCGATCGCGATGTGGCGCGTTGCGCCCTGCGACCACTGGAAACAATCATCGCTGCAACCGAAGGACTGACAGTAATCGTGGGCACCGTCAGGCCCAACGACGTGGTCGCCGGCCGCAGGCTTTACAATTCCGCAGCTGTCATCCGCGATAAGAAGCTCATCGGATTTGCCGACAAAACTCTGCTGCCGGAATACGACGTCTTTGACGACCCTCGCTACTTCGAACCCGCGCGCGAACGTCATCTGTTTATGGTAGACCACCGCAAACTTGGCGTGGCTGTCTGCGAGGACTTTTGGAACGACAAGACATTCTGGAAAGAGCGCCTCTACGCGCACGATCCAGCGGACGAATTGATAGAGCTGGGCGCCGAAGTGCTAATCTCGATTAATGCCTCACCGTTTAATAAAGGAAAGATGAGCCAGCGTTGCGCGATGGTTTCGCATCGAGCCCGGATGGCAAACCTGCCTATCGTATTTGTTAACCTGGTTGGCGGAAACGACGGAGTAATTTTCGACGGCGCCAGCATCGTTTCAGATCGCGAAGGAAAAATAATCCTACAGGCGCCGCCTTTCGAAGAGTTCTTTGGCACGGTCGATCTTGACAGCGGAGTGGCTGACGAACGTTGTTTGCCGGGAGACGATATTGAAACCATTCGTAGCGCACTGGTTCTCGGCATTCACGACTATGCGCGTAAGAATCGATTTACCACTGCAGTATTAGGTTTATCGGGCGGTATCGATTCCGCCGTGGTGGCCGCGCTGGCATGTGAAGCGTTAGGCGCGGAAAACGTTTTGTCGGTGATGATGCCTTCGCCCTACTCTTCGCGCTCGAGTGTGGCCGACTCAAGGGAGCTGGGACGACGCCTTGGCATGAAGGTGATTGAGCGGCCAATAACCAAAGCTTTCGAGGTGTTGCTGAAAGAACTCGATTTACCGCCCGCAACCGCGGAGTCCAGTTCACATGCGACCGAGAATCTGCAGTCACGCTTACGCGGAAATATTCTGATGACGATCTCCAATGCGGAAGGGCGCCTGCTGCTTTCTACCGGCAACAAGTCGGAGCTTGCCCTTGGCTATTGCACCCTTTACGGAGACACCAACGGCGGCCTGGCGGTGATCGGGGACCTATTGAAGACTGAAGTCTATTCGCTGGCGCGCCATCTCAATCAGGAAGCCGAAATCATTCCTCGATCCATCATTGAGAAGCGTCCCTCGGCAGAATTAGCGCCCGGGCAGTTTGATGACCAATCACTACCACCCTACGACAAGCTGGATCCAATAATCAAAATCTATTTTGAGCAGAAGGCAACTCCCGAAGAAATCATCGCAGCGGGACATGATCCGACAATGGTCTACGACATTTTGAACCGAGTGGAATCGCCAGCCAATGAATTCAAGCGGCGCCAGTTGCCGCCCACGCTAATTATCTCGCGCAATGCGATTGGCATTGGAAGGCGTCGCCCGGTGACGCATCGCTATCGACGGCCAACGCAATGCTGATTTTGCAGGACCGGCATTCTTGCCTGTCATTTTTTAGTTACCGCTGTCAATTCGCACCAGACAAATCTTACGAGGGACAGACAAGAATGTCTGTCCTGCCAAAACCGAGGAGACTCTTAAAGAAGATGACTGCCCGATTCTCGAAACTGATTTCCGGCGCTATCGCTATCGTCGTCCTAAGCCTATGCGCAGCCACACCGTCATCAGCGCAAAAGAAAGCTCTCACTGAACCGCTGCCGCGGCTGCTATCCGTACGCGAGCAAATAAACGTGCGCGAGCGCTGGCTCAAAACGCGTCTCGACACAATGCTGTTGCCGATGATGCGGCGCCACAAAGTTGGAATGTGGATCGTCACGAACGAAGAGTTTCATCCGGAAACGGTTGTGCCCTACATTGCGCCCCCGATTCCTTATGAGGGCCGGCGCGACTTTTTCATTTTCACCGATCGCGGCACAGAAAAACTCGAGCGCATCGCGCTGGTTCGTTATCCCGATGAGCACCTGCGATGGTTTTTCGAACTCATCAATCCTCCGGGCAGAGAGACTCAGGCAACGTTGAAGAAAATTGTTGAAGAACGAAGCCCGAAGACTATTGCCCTAAACTTCGGCGGCACGCGCGGCGCGACCAACGGTTTGACGTACGATGCCTACAAGTATCTCGCGGAGACGCTCGGCAAAGAATACGTGAACAGGTTTGTCCCAGCTGCTCCGTTGATTGTTGAGTACATGGACACGCGCCTGCCGGATGAACTGGAACATTACCGTCAAGCCGTCGTGCTGACTGAGATTATTACGCGGCGCGCTTTTTCCAACGAAGTGATCACCCCGGACAAGACCACCGTCGCGGATGTGCGTTATTGGTGGTTGCAGCAAATGAACAATAAGGGTCTCGACACCTGGTTCCACCCTGACATGCGGATTCAGCGCCGGAATCAGGAGACGGGAAAGACACAGCAGTTTCTAAGTGTCGCGGACGAGGCGGAAGTTATCCGGCGCGGCGACCTGATTCACATAGATTGCGGCCTTAACTACATGGGGCTGAGCACTGACTGGCAAAAAATGGGTTACGTGCTGCGTAAGGGTGAGCGTGACGTCCCTGAAGGTTTGCGGCGCGCGCTGGCCAACACCAATCATCTTCAGGATGCGTTGTTTTCACACATCAAGCCGGGCGCGTGGGGTTATGAAGTTTACGACGCAACAATGGCGGACATGAAAACCTCCGGCATTGAAGCGATGATCTATTCCCATTCGATCGGCAATCAGGGCCATGGACTGGGCGCCAGCGTTGACTTTCGCCGCCCGGTCGCGGGAGCCACATCGTTCGAGCCGCAATTTCGCGAAGGCTCATACACCTCAATTGAGTTGAACACGAGCACTCCGGTGGCGGAATGGGGAGGCCAGAAGGTGACCATCATGCTGGAAGACGATGCTTATTTAACTAAGGACGGAATGAAATGGTTTCGACCGCGGCAGACCAGCTTTTATCTAATTAGATAACAGATTTCGTTAGCCAAACTAGCGGGGGCAAGCCCGCCTTCCCAACCATGAGGTACTCACGCTTGAGTCTTAATTCTTGCTTGAAAGATTTTCAATGCTGGATCATCCAAACAACTTCGAAGTCTCAGGGTTGGGAAGGCGGGCTTGCCCCCGCTGACTGTTAACAGAAAACTCATGCGGCATAGCGTGCGTAGACTGATTTCACCTTCTCCAGAAAGTCTCTACGGTCGACAATGTAATAAAGCTTGACCTTGCCGGAACCGCCGGAAAGTCTTTCTATTAACTGCTCGAGGATTTCAAACTGATCTCCGGCTGAGATTTCTTTCGCATCCAGATAGCCGCCGTACCGCAGACGCCGAATCAACTCCTGCAATGTCAGCCGGCCTTCAAACGTCTGCCCTCCATGAACGTGTGAGCGGCTCACCAGATACTGAACGATTAAAGCCTCGCTATAGACGACCGGCGCCAGGAAGAGCCGGGCGCCCACTTTTTCCCAACCTTCCGAGAGCCGCTGCGAACGGCGTACGGCGCGCACGCCCTTGAAGACTTCTGCCCAGTCGGTTTTCGGCTCAGAACGTTCAAGATAAGCGCGAGTGGCCTCAATTAACCAGGAGTCAGTTTCCATATCCAGGTTCTGACCGAGTGAATTGAGCCAGTCGAAAAAGACCGCGCGCCTGTCAGATTTTGCTTCGACGATCTGAAACTGATTGTCCGTGTGAGGCAGAGCTTTGATCAGTTTCTTCCGAGCGACATCAGTCGCTTTCCCGCCTTCGATTCGAACTGTCTCC
>WNFU01001979.1_pt1 | contig 36380 bp, 33 predicted proteins | sample 5400121 | NCBI WGS metagenome assembly WNFU01 (sample SAMN13153360, study PRJNA577476) | soil metagenome | isolation source: 100 cm soil or saprolite under grassland replicate 1 | place: USA:California | collected 2016-06-15
ACCGAGGAGCGCTACGCGAGCGGCGGCGAGGGGCGCGAGCTCAGCTCGCAGAACCTGCTCGAGGCGTTCCTGAAGACGGTCTCCAAGCACGGCGATGAGCCGGCGCTGCTGACCAAGGACGACACCTGGGCGACGTGGAACGAGTTGCGCGACCGCGTGGCGCGGATCGCGGGCGGGCTGGCGTCGCTGGGCGTCTCGAAGGGCGACACCGTCGCGATGTTGCTCAACAATCGCCCTGAGTTCGTCGCCTGCGACCTCGGCGCGATGGCGCTGGGTGGCGTGCCGTTCTCGATCTACCAGACCGCCTCGCCGGAGCAGATCGCCTACCAGGCCAACGATGCCGGCGCGAAGGTGGCGATCACGGAGAGCTCGCTGCTCGAGCGGCTCGAGCAGGCGCGCGAGGCGGGGGCCGAGATCGAGCACGTCATCGTCGTCGACGGCGACGGAGGCGATCAAACCCTGGACCAGCTGATGGACGTGGATCCCGAGTTCGACCTCGAGCCCAACGCCTCCGAGATCGGGCCCGACGACCTGCTGACGCTGATCTACACGTCGGGGACCACCGGTCCGCCGAAGGGCGTCCAGCTCACTCACCGTAACCTGCTGTCGCTGGTCTCGGGCATCGAGGAGATGATCCCAATGCCCGAGCGCGGCAGGGTGATCTCGTGGCTGCCCGCTGCGCACATCGCCGAGCGCGGCGCCAACTACTACCTGCCGGTCGTCTACGGGCTCAGCATCACGGTGTGTCCGGAGCCGCGCAAGATCATCGAGTTCCTGCCCACGGTCAAGCCGAGCTGGTTCTTCGCCGTGCCGCGGATCTGGGAGAAGGCGAAGGCGGCGATCGAGGGTCAGATCGCGAGCTTGCCCGACGAGCAGCGCGAGCCGGCCCAGAAGGCGATCGGGGCCGCGATTCAGAAGGTCCGCCTCGAGCAGGCCGGCCAGGAGGTCCCCGAGGATCTCGCGAAGGCGGTGGAGCAGGCCGAAGAGCAGATGTTCGCCGACATCCGCGCCCGGATGGGGCTCGACGAGGCCGTGTCGGTCAACGTCGGCGCCGCTCCGACCCCGCCCGAGGTGCTGGAGTTCTTCCACGCCATCGGGATTCCGGTCGGCGAGCTGTGGGGGATGTCCGAGACGTGCGGTGTCGTCACCTGCAATCCGCCCGGCGAGGTCAAGCTCGGCACCGTGGGCCCCCCGGTCCCCGGCATGGAGGTCAAGCTCGCCGAGGACGGCGAGGTGCTGGTGCGAGGCGCCTCGAACATGCCCGGCTACCGCAACATGCCCGAGGCGACGGCGGAGACGATCGACGACAACGGCTGGCTCGTGACGGGCGACATCGGCGAGCTCGACGAGGACGGCTACCTCAAGATCGTCGACCGCAAGAAGGAGCTGATCATCAACGCGGCCGGCAAGAACATGTCGCCGGCCAACATCGAATCGAAGCTCAAGCTGATCCCGCTCGTGGACCAGGCGGTGGCGATCGGCGATCAGCGCAAGTACAACACCGCGCTGCTGACACTCGACCCCGATGCGGCGCGCGGGTGGGCCAAGAAGCGCGGCGTGGACGAGGACCTCGCCTCGCTGGCGGAGAACGAGGACTTGCTCGAGGAAGTCGAGAAGGGCGTCAACGAGGCCAATGAGGAGCTGGCCCGGGTCGAGCAGGTCAAGAGGTACAAGGTCCTGCCGGAGGCGTGGGAGCCGGGCGGCGACGAGCTGACCCCGACGATGAAGCTCAAGCGCAAGCCGATCGCCGAGAAGTACGAAGAGGAGATCGAGTCGCTGTACGAGTAGCGCTCCCTTTCGCTCCTCGCGCTGTTGACCGATAGGAAGGAAGCGATGAGGGGCGGGGGGCGATACCGGATTCCGGGCGGCGTGGCACTCGCCGGCCTGCTCGCCGCGGCGCTGGTGCTGCCCACCGCCGCCCAGGCGTCGGACTGCTCGCGAACGTCGATCGGTGTGACACCGCTCAACGACCTCGGCGCCGGCGTCTACCGGAGCGCCCAGGGCGGGCTCTACCCCAGCGGCTCGAACGTCCGTCCGCCGGGCCACGAGGTCGCGGGCCAACTGCTCGCCGACGCGGTGGTGCCCCGCGATGCGAGCGGGAGCCCGGCCGCGGGCGGTCGCTACGCCTTGCTGTCGATCGGGATGTCGAACACCACCCAGGAGTTCTCGACGTTCATGCCGCTCGCCGACTCCGATCCGGCCAAGGACCCGCGGCTGGCGCTCGTCGACGGTGCCCAGGGCGGCCAGACGGCGCAGGCCTGGTCGAATCCGAATGCGACGGCGTGGGATGTCGTCGATCAGCGCCTGGCCAGCGCCGGCCTGACGCGCCAGCAGGTCGCCGTCGCCTGGGTGAAGCTCGCTGACGCCGGTCCGACCAGCGGCTGGCCCGCATACGCCCAGCAGCTCCAGGCCGAGACGGCGGCCGTGCTGGCGATCCTTCACGATCGCTTCCCGAGTCTTCAGCTGGCCTATCTCTCGAGCCGCATCTACGCCGGCTACGCGGATACCAGCCTCAACCCCGAGCCCTACGCGTACGAGAGCGGGTTCTCGGTCAAGTGGTTGGTCGAGGACCAGATAAACGGCTCCGCCGCGCTGAACTTCGACCCGGCGGCAGGCGCCGTCGAGGCGCCGTGGCTCTCTTGGGGCCCGTACCTGTGGGCCGACGGACTCGTTCCGCGCTCCGACGGGCTGACCTGGGAGTGCTCGGACCTGAGCAGCGACGGGACCCACCCGAGCGCCACGGGCCGGGCGAAGGTCGCCCAGATGCTGCTCGACTTCTTCACCGCGGATTCCACGGCGCGGCTGTGGTTCGCGACCCCGACGCCCACGCAGCGCACCGTCTCGCTCAAGCTGCACAAGCACCTCGTGGCGACCGGCCAGGTAAGCGTCACGGGATTCGTCGGCTGCCTCCAGGGCGCCGCCGTGAATGTCGAGCGCAAGCGCCGGGGGAGATGGAGGGAGGTCGGAAGCGCCGCGGCGGACGCGACCGGCGCCTTCAAGCTCAAGCTCAAGCTCAAGGACCGCCCCGGCCGCTACCAGGCGCGGCTACCGGAGGTCGCCGTGGGCGCCGAGGGCAGCGAGGTCTGCGGTGCGGCGGTCTCGGACCGGGTACGGCACCGCCGCTAGCTCAGCCGGCCGCGCGCCTCACCTTTTCTCTTCTTGACCTTCCAGTTCTGTTCGGCGGGCGAGCCATCCGGTACGCCGTTGGCGACGGCCCGGACCTCGAAGCTGTGCTTTCCCTTCTTGACCTTGACCTTGAACGGCGACGTGCAGGGCTGGAACGGCTTGTCGTCGACCCTGCACTCGAACGTGGCGCCGGGGGTGTCCGAGCTGAACTCGAACGTCGCCTTCTTCTTCTTGGTCTTCTTCTTCGGCCCCTTGGTGATCGTCGTGTTGGGACCGCCGCCCGGGTTGCCGCCGGTGCATGCGGTCTCGGTCGGCGGAACCGCGTTGCCGCGGGGCGACGGCGTTGCGAGCGCGAAGTCCACCGCGCTGTTGTTGGTGTCGTCGGCGTCTTCGAGCAGCGTCGCGCAGTTCGGCGCGATCGAGCGTTCCAGCGAGGCGCCGTCGGGGATCGCCGCCGCGTTGGCGCCCGCGGGGGAGGGCAGCGCCCCGGCAAAGGTGCCCCACGAGACGCAGTCGATGGCCTCGAAGCACACCGCGCCGCCGGCTCCGGCAGTCCCGAGGGACTGGCCAAGCATGTCGCTCTGAACGTTGGCCACGTCGCGACCAGGCACCAGCGTGTCGCCAATCAGGACGGTCCGCTGGCTCTCACCGTTCGGGACGTTGTTGTCGATCGTGGTGCTGCCGAGCAGCGAGCCGCCCGCGGTGAAGTAACTGACCGTGTGGCCGCCGACGAAGTTCTGACCGGCCGCGAACATCTGCAGCTCGATGAACGCGTCGTCCCTGCCGACGCTCGACGATCCCGGGTAGACCTCCCGGACCTTCATCAGGTGGAAGGCGGCGTCCGCCGACGCCGCGGGGAGCGCGACAGCCGCCATCGCGAGCGCGCCTGCCAGCGCGATTCGAATCGTCGTAGTCCTGCTCCCCATGCTTGCCTCCACGGTCGAATTCGTGCCTGCTCGTCGCCATTATCCACCCCCGTTCATCGGCTTGCGGCAGTCCGCGGCTACCCTCTATCGAGAAGTGGCCTCGAAGCGCCAGATATGGGTCAAGGACGTGCCGATCGGGGGCGGAGCGCCGGTGGCCGTCCAGACGATGACCAAGACCGAGACGGCGAACCTCGCCGCGACCATGGAGCAGATCCACAACGTCGCCGAGGCGGGCGCCGACCTCGTTCGCGTCGCCGTGCCGCGCGACGAGGACGTCGAGGCCCTGAGGACGGTCGTCGCCGAGTCCCCGATCCCGGTGATCGCCGACATCCACTTCAACTACACGCTGGCGCTGAAGGCGATCGACGCCGGCGCGCACTGCATCCGGCTTAACCCCGGCAACATCGGCGGCCCCGACAAGGTCGCCCAGGTCGCCGAGCGAGCCACCGCCGCCGGCGTCCCGATGCGGATCGGGGTCAACTCCGGCTCGCTTCCCAAGCACCTTCACGAGCTCGAGCGCGAGAGCCCCGTCGAGGCGCTCGTCGCCGCCGCGGTGGAGTTCGTCGAGCTGATGGAAAGCCTCGACTTCGAGAACTTCAAGGTCTCGATCAAGTCGACCAACGTCCCGAACACGATCGCGGCCAACCGGCTGCTCGCCGACAAGATCCCCTACCCGCTCCACCTCGGGATCACCGAGGCGGGCACGAAATGGTCGGGATCGCTGAAGTCCGCCGTCGGGCTCGGCACGCTGCTCGCCGACGGGGTCGGCGACACGATTCGGATCAGTCTCTCGACCTTCCACGCCGAGGAGGAGGTCAAGGTGGCGTGGGAGATCCTCAAGGCACTGGGACTGCGTGAGCGCGGCCCGGTCCTGATCGCGTGCCCGACCTGCGGCCGGCTGCAGTTCGACATGGACACCGTCGTCGCCGAGATCGAACAGCGCCTCGAGGGCTACGAGGAGCCGATCGAGGTCGCCGTCCTGGGCTGCGCGGTCAACGGCATCGGCGAGGCCTCCCACGCCGACTTCGGCATCACCGGCGCCAAGAACGAGGGCCTGATCTTCGCCCACGGAAAGCCGCTGCGAAAGGTCCCTCAGGACGACCTCGTCACCGCCCTGTTCGAGGAGATCGACAAGTCGCTCGACCGCGGAAAGGTCGAGGTCGACGAGTCAAAGTCGGCCGAGGGCGCGAAGTGGCTGAAGCGGATCGAGGACGAGAACGCCGACGAGCTGACGCCCGAGCGGATCGCCCAGATGGAGGCCGCCGCGGCGAAGGCCGAGGGCGCCGACGCCGAGCCGCTTCCGGCCGTCGCTCCCGTGACCGGCGGCAACGCCTCCAAGCGCGCCCGGACGCGCCTCGACGAGGACGCCTCGCCGGTCGCGGGGCGGCGGTTCACCCGTACGTAACGGGCGCGGCGGTTAGCACCGGCGCCGTGAGGACCGGGGCCTTGCCTTGAGAAGTAGGCCTCGAGCGCAGCCTTACTCCCCCAGCGAGCGCGTCTCTAGATGGTCTCTATCCCCCGAAAGGGTGAAAAAAACGGTTCCGCGGAACCGTTGACCATGATTCGGCCGCGCGCCAGCGTCCCATCAGGGCACGCGCGACAGTCCGGCTTCCCGCATACGCGAACATTTGTTCGCAAGCCTACTTCACCGCATGGACGGAGCGCGGCCCATCCTCAGCTCTCGAAAGGCGCGCGCTCGATCAGGCGCAGGAACCCGCCGTAGCGGACGTAGAGGTGCGAGCGCGAGGCGGGCCGGGCCTCCGACTCGGCTCGCATCAGGCGGTCGAACTCGGCCTTCGTCTCGAGGCGCGGGTGGCGCTCCAACACCTCGCCGCGCAGAGGCCGTGCGATCGCCCCGAGCCCGCGCCCGATGACGTCATAGCCGGCGCCGCGAAACAGCAGGTGGGCCTCGGCGCCGTGATCGAGTGGCACCTCGACGTTGATGTGGAGGCAGATCGCCTCCTCGAGGGCGTCGGAGCGGGCGGCCTCCCAGCCGGCGTCGGCGGCGAAGCGGCCCGCCGCCCGGGCGCCCTCGACCGCGAAGCAATGCGCGTCGGGGTCGCGCCGGGCGTGCTCCTCGGTGAACCCGAGGTCGTGGAGCATCGCCGCGACGTAGAGGAGCTCCTGGTCCCAGCTCAGCCGATCGCGCTGCCCGAGCAGCGCGCCCCACAGGTAGGTGCGAAGGCAGTGGTTGAGCAGCGACTCCGACGACAGCTCGCGACACAGCTCCTCGGCATCCCGCGCGCTGCGCGAGTCGGGCGGTCGCTCCGGAAGCTCGACGCCCGACAGCGCCTCGCGGTCGAGCCGCGCACGGCGGCGACGCCACGGCGCCGTGCGCGCGATCTGGAAGCGCAGGCCCGCCGCGAGCAGCCGGAGCCGCTCGGCCGTGCTGAGCCGTCCACCGGTGGCGCGAGCCCACTCCAGCGTGCCGATCTGGGCCATCGCCCCGCAGCCTAGCCATCGCCGACTCGCTAATACACTCGCCGCCGTGACCCGGCTCAGCACCTACTTCTGGCCCACCCTGCACGAGGACCCGGCTGACGCCGAGGCCGTGTCGCACAAGCTGATGCTCCGCGCCGGCCTGATCCGCCAGCTCGGCGCCGGGATGTGGACCTACCTCCCGGCCGGATGGCGCGTCCACGCCAAGGTCGAGCGGATCATCCGCGAGGAGATGGACGCGATCGGCGCCCACGAGATGCTGATGCCGGTCCTGCACCCGGCGGAGATCTGGCGCCGCACGGGCCGCTACGAGATCCCGGAGCTGTTCAAGCTGCGCGACCGCAAGGACGCAGAGCTGGTGCTCGCGATGACCCACGAGGAGAGCCTCACCTACCACGTCGCGCGCGACGTGCGCTCCTACCGCGAGCTGCCGCTGATCCTTTACCACCTCCAGACCAAGGAGCGCGACGAGCCGCGCCCGCGCGCCGGCGTGCTGCGCACGCGCGAGTTCGTCATGAAGGACTCCTACAGCTTCGATCGCGATCAGGAAGGCCTCGACCACAGCTACGAGCTCCACATCCAGGCCTACGACCGGATCTTCGATCGCGCCGGGTTGCGCTGGTATCGCGTCGAGTCAGACGTCGGGATGATGGGGGGGACCGGCGCCCACGAGTACATGGCCCCCTGCGCAGCGGGCGAGAACGAGATCGCGCTGGCCCCCGACTACGCGGCGAACGTCGAGGTGGCGTCGGCCGAGCCCCAGCCGGTCGAGCTGCCGCCGGCACTCGATTCGCCGCGCGAGGCACCGACGCCGGGCCTGACGACGGTCGAGGAGGTCTCCGACGCCCTCGGCGTGCCGCCCGGCGCCGCGCTCAAGGCGATCCCGGTGATCGCCGAGGATCGCGGGTTCGTCCTCACACTCGTGCGCGGCGACCACCGACTCAACGAGATCAAGCTGCGCAACGCGCTCGGCGGCGAGTTCCGTCCCGCCGACGTCGAGGAGATCGCCAAGCGCCTCGGGCCCGCCGGCTTCATTGGGCCCGTAGGCGCCGACGTGCCAGTGATCAAGGACGTCGCGATCCAGGGCGACGGGTTCTTCAGCGGGGCCAACAAGCCCGACACGCACCTGATCGGCGTCAGCCCGGCGCGCGACTTCTCGTTCGAGGAGGCCGACATCCGCCAAGTGGAGGCCGGCGACCTGAGCCCGGGGGGAAGCCCGATCGAGATCGAGCCGGCGATCGAGGTCGGAAACATCTTCAAGCTCGGGACGCGTTACTCGGAGCCGCTCGGAGCGACCTATCTGGCCGAGGACGGCACCGAGCACCCGATCGTGATGGGCAGCTACGGGATTGGGCCCGCGCGCATCGTCGCCGCGGCGATCGAACAGGGCGCCGACGAACGCGGAATCGTGTGGCCACGCTCGATCTCGCCCTGGCAGGTGCATGTCGTGGCGCTCGGCAAGGCCGAGGACGAGACATCCGAGGCGGCGTCGCGCATCTACGCAGAGCTCGGCGATAGGGGCATCGAGGCCCTGCTCGATGACCGCGACGCCGGCACTGGCGAGAAGCTGACCGACGCGGAGCTGCTCGGCTGCCCGCTGCGTGTGGTCGTCGGGCCCCGCGCGCTCGCCGAGGGCGCGGTCGAAGCGCAGGCGCGCCGCTCCGGTAACGACGAGCGCCTGCCGGTCGGCGACGCCGCAGCGGCGGCGATCGAGCTGCTCGAGCGGCTGGAGTAATCGCGGGGGATGAGCGCCCCCCAGAGAACACGCCGCCGCAGGCTCACCCGGCGGCGGCTCGTCGGCCTCGACCGCTCCGGCCCGCAGCCGCTTCAGACCCGCGCGGGCCAGCCGCTTCGGCCGTTCACGATCCCCAACCTGGTCGGCTACCTGCGGCTCGCCGCGGTCCCGGCCTTCCTCTACATCGCCTTCGAGTCCGGCGATGGGCGCGAGGCCGCGTCCTCGATCCTGTTCGCGGCGATCGCCGGCACCGACTACCTCGACGGGCTGCTCGCCAGGGCGACCGGGCAGTACAGCCGCATGGGCGCCCTGCTCGACCCGATCGTCGACCGGCTCACGGTGCTGTCGGGTGTCGTCGTCTGCTGGCACTTCGAGCTGCTTCCGAGGTGGGCGCTAGCGACCCTCGCAGCACGCGAGGTCGTCACGCTCGCGCTCGCCCAGCTCGCGCTGCGCCGCGGCCTCCAGCTCGAGATCAACTGGGTCGGCAGGATCGCGGTGTGGCCGGTGATGGGCGGGATCTTCTTCGCGCTCACGGTCGAGACTGTCCTGTCGCGGATCCTGTTCGTGGGCGGGCTGGCGCTCGCGCTCCTCGCCACCGCGCTCTACGTGAGGGTCGCACTCGGCCGTCTGAGGGCTGCGCTTCCGCCCGAATGACCGCGCAAGGGCGCTCGCAACCTTCAACCTCTGGTTGACCCTTTTCGCCCCGCACATATAATCGACGTCACCGCGGGTGGGGTGCCCGGATAGGAGAAGGAAGGAGCCCAGCACGAGATGGAAGAGACCTTTCCCGATATCGGCTCGATGAGCAATCAGGAGCTGAAGGACTTGATCGGCCAGCTGACCGAGGAGGAGCGCGAGGTCTCGTACCGCCGCCGCCTGCTCCACGGAAAGATCGACATCCTGCGGGCGGAGCTGGTAAGCCGCCTGCGCGAGAAGCACAACGAAGGCGACGCCCTGATCACCGGGGACGACGTAAAGCAGCTCAGCGACATCCTGGCCGGCAAGGTCAACGACGCCAAAGAGGCCTCGTAACGCTGATGGCCCTGCACTGTCCCGAGTGCGGGTTCGTCAATCCCGAGGGGGCGAACTACTGCCAGAAGTGCGGGGCCTACCTGGCGCGCAGCGAGGGTGGCGAGGAGCCGCCCACGACGATGACCTACAAGGTCGACGAGACCGGCGAGTACCAGCCGATAGACATCGAGGAGGAGGTCGAGGAGGCGGGCGCCGCGCTCGTCATCCGCTCCGGGGGCGGACGCTCGGGCGAGAGCTTCACGATCGACTCCGATCGGATGAGCATCGGGCGCAGCCCCGACGCCGAGGTCTTCCTCGACGACGTCACCGTGTCGCGAAACCACGCGCTGCTGGTGCGCCGCCAGGACGGGCTTTACATCGACGACCTGGGGTCGCTCAACGGCACGTACGTCAACCGGCGGCGCATCGAGTCGCACAAGCTCGAGGACGGTGACGAGATCCAGATCGGCAAGTACAAGCTCAGCTACCTGGAGCGCTGACGTGGGCCTGGCGACAGACAGGGCCGAGACGGCTCCGCCGCGCCCCGACGGCGCCTCGCGGCCGCGCAAGGCGCTGACGATCGGCGCCGTCTGCAAGATCCTCAGCCAGGAGTTCGACGAGATCTCGATCTCGAAGATCCGCTACCTCGAGGACCAGAAGCTGCTGACGCCGCGGCGCACTCGCGGCGGCTACCGGCTCTACAGCCAGGCGGATGTCGAGCGACTCCGAACCATCCTGCGCATGCAGCGCGACGAGTTCCTGCCGCTGCGGGTGATCCGCCAGGAGCTTGCCGCGGGGCACGATCGCGACGAGGGCGAACGGCGCTCGGTCGGCCCGATGCGTCGCGCCGTTACGGTCGACCTACACCCGGCTCGCTTCGTCGCCGAGGAGCTGATCGAGCAGACCGGCGCCTCCGAGGAGCTGCTCGCCGAGCTCGAGGAGTACGGGATCGTGCAGCCCGAGCGCCGCGACGGAAAGGTCGTCTACGACGACACCGACCTCGAGATCGTCCGCGCCGCGGCCGAGCTGGGGCGCTACGGCGTCGCGGGGCGCAACCTGCGGCTCTTCAGGACGTCAGCCGACCGCGAGGCGGCGCTGCTGCAGCAGCTCTTCGGGCCGGCGCTGCGATCCAACAGCCAGGCCCGACGCAAGGAGGCGGTCGAGAGCCTCGAGAGCCTCGCCGCCGTGTGCACCAACCTGCAACATTTGCTCCTGGTCCGAGACCTTCGCAAGCTCACCGGCTAACGCCCATGCCGAGCGTCGCGCGGCGGCGGGTGATCGACACGCCGGTCGAGTCGGTGTGGGCGGTCGTCTCCGATCCCTACCACCTGCCGCGCTGGTGGCCGCGGGCGATCAGGGTCGAGAACGTGCGTGGAGGATCGGGCGAGCGGCGCAGCCACTGGACCACGGTGCTCTCGACCCAGTCCGGGCGCCCGGTACGGGCCGACTTTCGCTGCCTCAGCTCGTCTGCCCAAGAGCGCTTCGTCTGGGAGCAGGAGCTGTCCGACACCCCCTTCGAGCGCATCCTACGCAGCTCCGTGCTGGAGATCCACCTGCGCCCCGAGGGCTCGCGGACCGAGGTTGAGCTGCGCAGCCGTCAGTCGCTGCGCGGGCTGTCGCGGCTCGGCTCGCCGATGATGCGCCGGGCGACCGGTCGAACCCTCGCCAGTGCGCTCGACGCGCTCGAGGACGCGCTCGCGTGACCGCGGAGCGATACGACACCAAATGGTGGGGGTGGGGGCCGACCGCGCACCGCAGCGAGCTGTCGCCGGATGCGCTCGAGCTGCTGCGCTCCGAGCTCGGCGCGACCGAGGACACACCGCCGGTCGCACTCGAGGCGGTGCGGCTGCCGGAGCCGAGGCCGTTACCCGATGCCGTGCGCCGTGCGGCGGGGGAGGGGGATGTGCTGACGAGCGCCGAGGACAGGCTCCGCCGCGCCGCCGGCCGCAGCTATCCCGACCTGATTCGCCTGCGCTCGGGCGCGCTCGAGGACGCCCCCGACGCCGTCCTGGTCCCGACGAACGCCGACGCGGTTGCGGCGCTGCTCGCCGCATGTGCGAACGAGCGCGTCGCCGTGGTCCCGTTCGGCGGCGGCACCAGCGTGGTCGGAGGACTCGACCCCTACCGGGGCGGATTCGAGCGGCTGGTGTCGCTCGACCTCCAGCGGATGCGCGACGTCGAGGTCGACCGGCGGTCGCTGACAGCGCGGCTCGGCCCCGGCCTGCGCGGGCCCGAGGCGGAGGCGGCGCTGGGCGCGGCCGGCGTGACTCTGGGCCACTTCCCGCAATCGTTCGAGTACGCCACCGTGGGCGGTTTCGCGGCGACCAGGTCGGCGGGCCAGGCGTCGAGTGGCTATGGGCGCTTCGATGCCGTCGTGACCTCGCTGCGCCTCGTCACGCCGGCCGGCGAGCTGGGCACCCTGGAGACGCCTCACAGCGCGGCCGGCCCGGCTCTGCGCGAGCTGGTCCTCGGCTCGGAGGGGATCTTCGGCGTGATCACCGAGGTCGGCGTGCGGGTGCGCCCGCGACCCGTGGCGCGGCGCTACGAAGCCTGGATGGCGGCCGACTTTGCCTCCGGGCTCGAGATCACGCGCGCCCTGGCGCAGGGTGAGGCGCCCCCCGACATCGTGCGATTGTCCGATCGCGAGGAGACGCGACTGTCCCTTGCGATGTCCGCAACGCGGGGAATCGCGAGGCGGGCGTTCGACGCCTACCTGCGGGCGCGGCGGCGCGATGACGGCTGCATCCTGATCGCCGGCTGGGAAGGCGAGCGCGAGTCGGTGGCCCGGCGCCGTGCGCTCGCCGCGCGGACCATCCGCCTCGGCGACGCCGCCTACCTCGGCCAGGCTCCAGGCCGCGCCTGGGAGCGCGGCCGTTACGAGGGCCCGTTCCTGCGCGACGAGCTGCTCGATCACGGTCTGATGGTCGAGACACTCGAGACCTCGCACACGTGGTCGCGGCTCGGCGAGCTGTACGGCGCCGTTCGCGACGCGATCGCGTCGGCACTCGACGCCCAGGGGACCCCGGGCCTCGTGCTGTGCCACGTCTCGCACCTCTATCCGGACGGGGCATCGCTGTACTACACGTTCATGGCCCGGCGGCGCGCCGGCGCGGAGATCGAGCAGTGGCGCGCCGTCAAGACCGCCGCCTGCGACGCGATCGTGGCCACGGGGGGGACGATCACCCACCACCACGCGGTTGGCCGCGACCACGTGCCCTACATGCGTGCCGAGGTCGGAGAGCTCGGCCTCGAGACGCTTCGGGCCGTCAAGCAGCGCCTCGACCCCGTCGGGATCATGAATCCCGGCAAGCTCGTCGACTAACTGCCGCCGCCGGATCCCTCGTCGAGCAGCGCGGGCCCGCCGGTGGCGGGGATCTCACCCCGCAGAGCGCTCTCGCCCTGGTAGTCGAGGATCGGAAGCTGCGCCTGGCTGCCCTTGTTGAGCCGCTTCGCGAAGTTCTGAACCTGGGCTCCAAGCTCGTCGCGGTCCGCGAGCCCGACGTCGAGATAGCGCGCCCGGCCCGCGATCGGGGCCGCGAAGCGGGGGATCGGGAAACGGTCCGAGAAGTTGCCGTTGTCGTCGACCGCCAAGGGGGAGACGGGATATCCCCGGTCCGGCGTCAACAGAAGCCAGACTACGTAGGTGTGATCGGGGTCGGGGACCGCGAGATCTTTGACGTCGAGATCGAGGAACAGCTGGTCCGCGGTGGCGAGCCCGAATACTCCCTGGCCGCTTGCGTGGCTGCCGCCCTGGGGCTCGAGCTTGACGCGGAGCGCGTCCGCGTCCTGTGACGCGCTCGGCGCCGGCGCACCCGCCTCATCGCCGCTGTCGAACACACCGCCCACCGCGGCCGCGATACCCAAAACGAGGAGGGCGCCCGCCGCGAGAGCCGCGATCACGAGGCGCTGGCGGCGCGACAAGCCTGGACCGGCCGCCTCGACCGCCATCCCCTTGTCGGCCGCGACGCGCCGTCGCCGCGGCTGCGCGAGCCTCGGCAGCTGCGCCTGGGGTGCGATCGCGCGCAGCCCGTCGACAAGCCGGGAGGCGAGCTCGAGGGCTTCGGGATCGTCGTTGAGACGGCGCACCGCATCAGCGCGGCCGACCGGATCGGCCTGGCCCAGCAGGTAGTCGGTCAGCTCGGGATCTGGCTCGGCGCCCCCTAGCTCGGCGAGCGCGGCACTCGCTCGCTCGCGGACCTCGTCGTGTCCGGTGCCGAGAACCTCTGCGATGTCGTCGTATCCCTGGCCGCGCTCCAGCAACAGCTCAAGCAGGGCCCGGCTGTCGGCCCTCACCGCCGCCTACGGCTGGGGGGTCGTCGCCCCGCCGCCGCCCGCAGCGCCGCCGCCCTGGCCGGGGGTGCCGGTGGCTCCAGGAGTAGTGGCTCCAGGGGTAGTCGCCCCTGGGGCGGTGGCGCCCGGCTCGGGAAGCTCGGTTCCCTCCGGCAGCAGGGCCCAGAGAACGTACGTCTGTCCCGGTGGGGGAGGATCGAGTCCCTGGACGTCGATATCGATGAAGGGCCGCTTGTCCTTGGCACCGACTGAGATCTTGCCCGACGCATCGGTGTCGCTCGGCTCGAGATCGAGCGTCAGCTTGCCGCCCCCGGACTTCGCGTCGGCGATCTCACCCCTGAGGACGGAAGTGCCCTGATAGTCGATGACGGGCTGTCCCTGCTGGAGGGCGGCCTGGATCGCCGGTGACAGCTTCTCATTCGAGGTCAGCGAGAGATCGACGAATTTCGAGCGGCTCAGGATCGTCAGGGCAACCTGCTCGAGGGGAAGCTGACCCCCGATCGTGCCGTCCTTGTCGGCCTGGAGCGGCGCAAGGGGATAGCCGAGCAGCGGCGGCTCAGAGTTGGACGGCTCCCCCTCGTCCCCTCCTCCGAACACCCCCGTGACGAGGACGACCGCGACGACGAGCAGCGCCGCGCCGGCGACCAGGGCAATGATGCTCTGGCGGCGACGCTCGGACCACATCTGGCGCCCTCGCGCCGCGAGCGAGCCGGCCGCTGCGCCCCCGGGGACGCGGCGCGGCGCGCGCGGGGGGGCCGCATCCTCGTCCTCCTCCCGCAGGGCGGGAGCGCCCCGTCGCTTGGCTTTCGAGCGCGGAAGCTGCGGCAGCTCGGCGTCGGGGGCGAGGAGTTGAAGCTGGGCGGCGATCTTCTCCGCCAGGTCAAGCGTCTCGGGGTCGCTCTGGAGCTGACGCACGGCGTCGGCGCGGCCGATCGGGTCCGCCTGGCCGAGCAGGTAGTCGGTAAGCGCGACATCGGAGTCGGGGTCCGATCCGCCAAGCTCGGTCAGCGCGGCGCGGGCGCGCTCACGCACCTCGTCGCGCTCGGTGCCGAGCACCGACGCGAGGTCGTCGTAGCTCTGGTCGCGCTCAAGCAGCAGCTGGAGCATGGCGCGCTGGTCGGGCTTCAACGGCACGGCGGGAAGCCTACGTTCTATTGGGTGGGTAGTGCGTCACTGGGCGCGGACTGGCATGCCGGGCGGCTTCGGCTGGACTATCTTCCGCCGGGTGCTGGGCACCGTCGCGGAAGTTGCGCTGCGCAGACCGCGGGCGATGCTTGGCGGGGCTGCGGCCTTGCTCGCCGTGCTGGCGATCGTCGCTATCGGAGCGCCCTCCCGGCTCGGCGTCGGAGCGCCCGAGACGTCGGGCTCGGAGAGCGATCGGGCGGCCGAGCAACTCTCCGCGTCGCTGGGTCACGAGCCTGAGCCCGGCATGCTGATCGTCACCCACGGACGCGACCCGGTCGACTCGGCGGTCTACCAGGTCGCGCTCGACGTGCTGACGTCGCAGGCGAAGTCCGATCCGGAAGTCGCGGCGGTGCGGCGCGGGCAGATATCCGAAGACGGATTGACGACCGTGCTCGAGATCTACTTCCGCGACGACGATCCCGCGGTCCAGCAGGAGGCGGTCGATCGGATATCGGACGCGCTCGATCCCGGGCCGCTGACAGCCCAGGTGGCCGGCGAGGCCGCGACGCAGCTCGACGCGCGCCGCTCGCTGGGCGGAGAGGTGATCGGGCTCGAATTCCTCGCCGTGCCCCTCACGGTGCTCGTCATCGCGCTCGTCGTGGGCCTGCGCCTCCTCGCGGCGCCGCTCCTCGCCTCGGCCCTGACTGTGCTCGGCTCCGCTGCGCTCATGCGCGGGCTCGCCGGACCGCTGGATCTTTCGCTTGTCGGCATCCTGTCCGCCGCGATCGTCGGCCTGGCCCTCTCCGTCGAGTTCTCGCTGCTGCTCGCGCGCCGCCACCGTGACGAGCTCGAGAGCGACAGCGATTCGGACGCGGCGCTGCGCCGCGCGGTGCGCGTGATCGGGCGCCCGGTGGTCGCGGCCTCGCTGGCCGGAGGAGTCGTCCCGTTGGCGCTGCTCGCGGTGCCCTTGTCCGGCGCCCGCTCGGCGGCGATCGGGGCGGGGATCGCGGCATTGCTCGCAATGGTCGCGGCACTCGCCGTCACGCCCAGCCTGCTGGCGATCGCGGGCTCCCCGGCGGAGGAGCCCGAACCCGAGGCGGAGCGGCCCAGGGGCATCGTGCCGCGCGTGACGGGCTGGATCGGCGAGCGTCGCCTCGTCGCCCTGCTCGCCGTGGTGCTGTCGGTGGCCGCGCTGCTTGCGGCCGCGTGGTCGGCCCTCGACACCGAGACGGTTGCGCTCGGCGCGACGGCGCTTCCCGCCGATGCCGACGCGCGCCGTGCCGAGGATCGTCTCGAAGCCGAGCTCGGGGTCGAAGCAAGCGCGCGCGCCACCGTGGCGCTGCCCACCGACGCGCGCTCGGAGTCCGACGAGCTCCGCGCGAAGCTGAAGCGCACCGAGGGCGTCGCATCCGTATCGCCCCTGGTGCGAGGCAACGAGATCGACGAGCTCGACGTGGGGCTCGACGCGCGCCGCGGCTCGCTCGTCGCCCGTGACGCCGTCCGTGGCGTTCGCACGGCGACGGCGCCGCTCGGGGGACGCGTGAGCGGCTACGACGCCGCGGCGCTCGACGCCGACGACGAGCTGACCGAACGGCTTCCGATCGCGGCCGCGATCGCCGCCGTCGTTCTGGCGCTGCTCATCTTCGCCCTCGTTCGCAGGCCGTTCCTCGCCGTCGGGCTCGGCATCGCGTCGCTGCTGCCCGCGGCCGGCGCGCTCGGCCTGCTCTCGCTCGTGTTCGGGGATGGGCGCTTCACGGCGGCGCTCGACTACGCGCCGCAGGGGGCCCCGCAGCTCGACGCGGTGCTCGCGGTGCTCGCCGGGGTGACCGCGGTCTCGGCGGCGCGCAGCGCCGCCTACCCGATCGTGCTGCGCGGGGAGCGGGCGGTCGCGGTGCGCCGCCGAGCGACCGAGCGCGTCGCCCGGCTCATCCTGCCACCCGCCGGCACCGCGACCGTGATCGCCGCCGCGGCGGCGGGGGTCCTCGTCGGATCCGACGTGCTGCCGGTCAAGCAGGCGGGCCTCGCGCTCGCGGCCGGGCTCGTCCTCGACCTGGTCGCGCTGCGAGTGCTTCTGGTTCCGGCGCTCGGGCGGCTGCTGCAAAGGGCGAGGGCGTGAAGCCACGGGACGAGATCAGCCCGGACCCGGGCGGTGGACTCCCCGAGGCGCTCGGCATCGAGTTGCTCGACGCCGAGGGTGACGTCGCCCGCGGCCGAATCGCGGTCACCGAGCGCACGCTCCAGCCCTACGGAATCGTCCACGGCGGCACATTCGCGGCGCTCGCCGAGACGGTCGCCTCGGCGGCGACCCACATGCACGTCGCCCCCGACGGCATGCTCGCGATCGGGCAGTCCAACCACACGACCTTCCTGCGACCGGTGACCGGGGGGCGAATCGAGGCCCGCGCGACTACCCGCCATCGCGGCCGCACGACCTGGGTCTGGGACGTCGACATGAGCGACGCCGATGGCAGGATCTGCGCGATCTCGCGCGTCGTCGTCGCGGTGCGTGAGCCGCGGGGATGACGCGCCCCCCGTATGCTGCGTTCGGTGCTCAGGGTAGGAGCGATAGGGACGTTTGCCTGCGGGGCGTGGCTTGCCTTCGGCGGCAGCGCGCTCGCGGCGACGCAGCTCGACGAGACCTTCGCTCCTGAGGCAGGCGATTGCGGGAACGCCACCTTTATCGTCACCGTTGCCCCCGCCGGCAAGACGGCTGCCGCTCCGTTCGCCGGAGTGCTGACCTCGTGGAGCTATCAGGCCCTGACGGTCGGGCCACAGATGAAGCTCAAGGTCCTGCGACCCGCGGGCGGCAACAGCTTCACGATCGTCGCCGAGAGCAGCGTGGAGGTCACCGCCCCGAATGTGGTCAACACCTTCCCGACGCGCATGTCCGTGCAGGCCGGTGACATCATCGGCTTCTATCTCGTCACCCAGGCCCCCTGCCTTCGTCAGGGAGCGCCCGCCACGGGCTGGCACGGTAGAAACTTCGCAGGCGACGCGCAGGTCGGATCCACGTACCCGTTCGGCCCCGACCTTTCAAACGTCCAGTACGAGATCTCGGCGCTGCTCGAGCCCGACGCCGACAACGACGGATTCGGCGACGAGACTCAGGACTGCGCACCGACCGACGCTTCGAGGCACGACGACTGCGGCCCCCCCGAGACGACGATAACGAAGCACCCCAAGGACAAGACCAGGAAGAAGACCGCCGTCTTCGAGTTCTCGACCAACGAGCCAGGCGCGACGTTCGAGTGCAGCCTCGACGGCGCAGCCTTTGCGCCATGCACCTCGCCCGACACCCTGAAGGTGAAGAAGGGCAAGCACAGCTTCGAGGTCCGGGCCCGCGACGCCGCCGGCAACGTCGACGGCTCGCCGGCGACCGACGACTGGAAGGTCAAGAAGAAAAAGCGGAAGTAGCTACCCGCCGAAGCGGTTGGTGATCGGCAGCCGGCGGTCGCGCCCGAACGCCTTCGGGGTGATCTTGATCCCGGGCGGCGCCTGGCGGCGCTTGTACTCGGCGCGGTCCACCATTCGCACGACCTCGGTGACGACCTCCTCGGGGATCCCGTCCTCGGCGATCTGCTCGGGCCCCTGGTCGCGCTCCACGTACGCCTCGAGGATGCGGTCGAGGACCTCGTAGGGCGGCAGCGAGTCCTCGTCGAGCTGGTCGGGGCGCAGCTCGGCCGACGGCGCGCGCTCGATCACCGACGCCGGGACGAGCTCGCGGCCCTCGGCCTCGTTGCGGTAGCGAACGAGGTCGTAGACGAGCGTCTTGGGGACGTCCTTGATCACCGCGAAGCCGCCCGCCATGTCGCCGTAGAGCGTCGCGTAGCCGACCGACATCTCGCTCTTGTTGCCGGTCGTCAAGACGAGCCAGCCGAGCCGGTTCGACAGCGCCATGACCAGATTGCCGCGGATTCGGGCCTGGATGTTCTCGGCGGCGAGGTCGGAGGCCGGCTCGGCGCGTCGCGCGGCCGGATCCGGGAAGGTCTCGGGCTCACCGTCGGCTTTCGCGAACGGCTCCGCGAGCAGCTCCTGATAGGCGTCCATCGCACCCTCGATCGGGATCTCGATCAACTCGACGCCGAGGTTGGCGGCGATGCGCCGCGCGTCCTCCTGCGTGTCGGTGCTCGAGTGGGGCGAGGGCATGACGACGCAGCTCACGCGCTCGGGGGCCAGGGCGTCGGTCGCGATCAGCGCGACCAGCGCGGAGTCGATCCCACCGGAGAGCGCGAGGACGACGTGGCGGAAGCCGTTCTTGGCGACGTAATCACCCAGCCCCAGCTTCAGCGCCTCGTAGACCTCAGCTTCGGGGCCGAGCGGCTCGGCGAGGTTGGGCTCGACGCGCTCGCCTTGTCGCGGCTCGGCCTCGATCCTGGCGATCACGGGAGCCTCGAGGCCCGCGGGCACCCGCTCGGGCCGCCTGCGCTCAGCCGCCTCGGGGCGCGCGAGGTCGAGGTCGCATACCAGCAGCTCCTCGGTGAACTGCCCGGCTCGGGCGAGGGTGGCGCCGTCGGCGGCCACGACGACGCTGTGGCCATCGAAGACGAGCTCGTCCTGCCCCCCGACTGCGTTGCACAGCGCGAAGGCAGCGCCCGTCTCACGGGCTCGCTGGGCGACCATCTGCTCGCGCTCGGCACCCTTGCCGCGGTGATAGGGCGAGGCGGACGCGTTGACGATCAGGCTAGCCCCCGCCAGCGCCTCGGCGCTGGACGGCGGGCCCGGGAACCAGATGTCCTCGCAGACCGTGAGGCCGACGAGGACGCCGCCGAGCTCGATCAGGGCGGGGGAGGAGCCGGGCTCGAAGTAGCGGCGCTCGTCGAAGACGCCGTAGTTGGGCAGCAGCATCTTGCTGTACGTGCCCTTGACCTCGCCGTCGGCGAGCACCGCGAGCGAGTTGTGGGTGAATCCGTTGGCATCCGCGAACCCGACGAGAGCGGTGATGTCACGGGCCCCGGTAGCCAGCTCGCGCAGCACGCGGCGACCCGCCTCGAGAAAGTGGGGCTTGAGCAGCAGGTCCTCGGGCGGGTAGCCGGGGATCGCGAGCTCGGGCAGGACGGCTAGATGAGCGCGCTCGTCACGCGCGTGCTCGATCCATTCCCGTGCGCGCCGGGCGTTGCCCTCGACGTCACCTACCGTCGAGTTGATTTGGGCGAGCGCGATTCGCAGGGTGGTGGTGGGCCTGTCCTTTGCCATGCTCCAAGTATGGTCGCAGCGGCGGCGCGGATCGCGTCCGTCAGGATCCCGAGCTCCGCGGCCGGCGGCCGATGTTGGAGACGATCAGGGCGACCACGGTCACGAGGTAGATCTGCCCGATCAGTGCCTCCATGATCGCCAACGAGCGGCCGAGCTCGTTCGTGGTCGTCAAGTCCCCGTAACCGACAGTGGTCAGCGTGGCGAAACTGAAGTAGAGGAAGTCCGAGGCGTCCGGATCGGCGACGCGAGCGAAGAACTGCGTGTCGCCCACCGCCTCGATCACCCCGAATACGAAGGCGAAGAAGCTGCCGACCAGCAGGTAGATGCAGAGGACCCCGAACATCGTCCGAACCGTCACCTGCCGCTCGTCGCGCAGGTCGCGCAGCAGTCCCCGCGCCAGGATCACCGGCGTCAGGCCGATGAACATCAGGTTGACGATTCCGGCCGCGACCTCGTTGACCTCACCGGGCCCGATCAGCGCGATTCCGGAAACAACGAGCGCGAGGACGATCGCGACCCCCGCGACGCGGGTCAACGTGGGATGGGCGTGCGCCGCGAGCAACGCGGTCATCAGGACGCCTCCGTGCATCACCAGGGTCACGAACCGCGACCACTCGGCCTCCGGCGCTGCAACCTGGAAGGTGAGCGCGACCAGGATGAAACCGAGGACGAGACCGAAGGCGTACTCCGGCCGGCGGGCGCCGGCGACGACGGCCTGGGCTCGACCGCTTGCCGGACGGGTCATCGCGGCGGTGGGGGAGGCGGAGCCAGGCTCAGCTTCGCGCCTGTGACTGCGCGGCGATCATGAAGCCGACCGCCGTGAACACGATCCCGCCGAGGACGGTCCACTCGGCCCAGTGATCGAGGTCGAACACGGCCGAGTAGCCCAGCATCAGCAGCACTCCGATCAGCGCGATCGTCAGCATCGTGATGTGGCGCTGCTGGCGGCGGACCTTCTCCTGGTGGGGAAGCTCCTCGGTCGGCGTCCTGAGGTGATGCTCTCTGTGCGACTCGTGCTTCTGGGGATCGGTCACGGCGCTCCTCCCGGTCGACTCAGCGCATCTTTCCATGCCGAGCGGCGCTCTCAGCGGGTGACCCGCGATTGAATCCGCGCGGGCGCCCGAAGCGCCGGGCGTCATTCCTCGAGCGGGCGCTCCACCACCAGCACGTCCTTCCACTCGCCGTCGAGGCGGCCGTGGCGGCGGTGGATGCCGACGTCGCGCCAGCCGCAGGCGCGGACCAGCTCGATGCTCGCGGCGTTGGTCGTGAAGAGCTTGCCGACGAGCTTATGGAGGCCGCGCTTCGCGGCCGCGCCGGCGAGCGCCTCGAGCAGCGCCCTCCCGACGCCGCCGCGGCGGGCGGAGCGATCGACGTAGAGGGTCGCCTCGCCGACCCCGTCGTAGTAGTGGTGGCGATCGCAGTAGGGACTCACGCCGGCCCACCCGACGACCCGCCCGAGGCGCTCGGCCACGAGCACCAGCTCGCCGGCCTCGATCCGCGTGGCCACCGTTGCGGCGCCCTGCGGGCGGGTTTCGAATGTCGCAACGCGCTCGGCAATCCCCTGGTTGAAGATCGCCGCGACCGCCGCGGCGTCCGAGGCGGTCGCGGGGCGGATCGTCAACTCGCGGTAGGGCGGCTCAGACGTCGTAGTAGAGCGCGAACTCCCAGGGGTGGGGGCGAATGCGCACCGGGTCGCACTCCTGGGCGCGCTTGTACTTGATGTAGGTCTCGAGCAGGTCCTCGGTGAACACGCCGCCCTTGAGCAGGAACTCGTGGTCCGCCTCGAGGGCGTCGAGGGCGTCGTCGAGCGAGCCCGGGACATTGGGGATCTTCGCCATTTCCTCGGGCGGCAGCTCGAAGAGGTCCTTGTCCACCGGCAGCCCCGGGTCGAGGCGGTTCTGGATCCCGTCGAGCCCGGCCATCATCATCGCCGAGAAGGCGAGGTAGGGGTTCGCGGAGGGATCCGGCGGGCGGAACTCGACCCGCTTTGCCTTCTCGGCCGGCGAGTAGACCGGGATCCGGACGCACGCCGACCGGTTGCGCTGGCTGTAGGCGAGGTTGACCGGCGCCTCGTAGCCGGGCACGAGGCGGCGATACGAGTTCGTCGTCGGGGCGCAGAACGCCATCAGCGCGCGACCGTGGGCCAGCAGGCCGCCGATGTAGTTCAGCGCCTCGCGTGACAGCAGGCCGTAGCCGTTGAAGTCGTACATCACGTTCTCGTCGCCGCGGAACAGCGACTGGTGGATGTGCATGCCCGACGCGTTCTCCTCGAACAGAGGCTTTGGCATGAAGGTCGCCGTCTTGCCGGCCTGGAAGGCGACGTTCTTGATCACGTACTTGTAGGTCTGGAGGTTGTCGCCCATGCGCAGCAGCTTGTCGAAGCGCAGGTCGATCTCCGCCTGGCCGCCGGCCGAAACCTCGTGGTGATGGAACTCGCACGGGATTCCCATTTCCTCGAGCACCACGACCATGCGCGCCCGGATGTCGGAGTGGGTGTCGCCCGGAGGCGCCGGAAAGTAGCCCTCCTGGGGGCGCAGCGTGTAGCCGAGGTTGCCTCCGTTGCCATTCTGCGCTCCGTCCCCGAACCCCGCGCCGCGATTCCAGAATCCCTGGGCGGAATCGACCTCATAGAAGCCGCGATTGACGGTCTGGTCGAAGGCGACGTGATCGAAGATGAAGAACTCGGCCTCGGGACCCATGTAACAGATGTCCGCGATCCCGGTCTCGATCAGGTAGCCCTCGGCCTTCTGGGCGACGTAGCGCGGGTCGCGTGAGTACGGCTCCCGCGTGATCGGGTCGAAGATGTTGCAGATGATCGACATCGTCTGCTGCTCGTAAAACGGGTCGATCACCGCCGTCGAGGGATCGGGCACCAGGATCATGTCCGACTCGGAGATCTCCTGGAAGCCGCGGATCGACGATCCGTCGAATCCGAGTCCCTCCTCGAAGGCATCCTCGTCGAGGCCGTGGATCGACAGCGAAACGTGCTGCCACGTGCCGGGGAGGTCGGTGAACTTGAAGTCCACCATCCTCACCCCGTGCTCGCGGGCCATCGCCAGGATGTGGCGCGGCTCGATCTCAGCCTCGTCGGCGAACTCCTGGACCGTGAACGGCCTCGTGTATCCCTCGACGGCCATCTACTTGCCCCCTTCCTTCGTTCCGCTCGTCTCGCCGGTCTTGGGCAGCGCCTTGACCAGCTCCTCGAGCCTCTTTCCGGTCAGGGACTCGAGCACCTCGGGCAGCTCGGCGACGATCTTCATCACGTCGCGGGTCACCCGGTGGGCGCCGACCCCGTCGCCGTTGCCGCCGCCGAACATCACGATCCTGTCGGTCTTCGACAGCGGCTCGGAGACCGCCGCGGCGAGCTGCGGCAGGATCGAGAGCAGGCGATCGGCGATCGCGGCCTCGTTGTACTGGCCCCAGGCTCCGGCCTTGGCCATCATCGCCTCGGCCTCGGCCATGCCGCGCAGGCGCACGGCGTCGGCCTCGCCGGCTCCCTGAGCCGCGAGCTCCTCCTTGCGGGCCTCGGCCAGCGCCTCGATCTTGCGCGCCTCCGACTTGGCGGGCTCGATCACCTCGGCCTCGAGCTCGTTGACGCGCCGCCGGACCTCGGCCTCCATCAGCTCGATCGCCTTCTGGCGCTCGACGATCTCGACCTGGAGCTCCTGGGCGCGCACCTGCTGCTGGGTGACCGCGCGCTGGAGGTCGTACGCGAGGTCGGCCTCGGCGCGGGCGCGCTGACCCTCGGACATGAACGAGCTCTTCTGGAGCTCGTAGTCGCGCCGCGACTCCTCGATCTGCGTGTCCGCGGTGTAGCGCGAGGCCTTCGCCTCGCGCTCGGCCTCGGCCTCGCCCTGAATCGCGTCGCGCTTGACCTGCGCGGTGCGCGGGCGGCCGAGAGCCTCGAGGTAGCCCTGCTTGTCGGCGATCTGACGGATCGTCAGCGAGACGACCTCGAGCCCCATGGCGTGGAGGTCCGGCTCGGCCAGCTCCTTGGTCGCAGAGACGAGCTTGGCGCGCTCGCGATAAACGTCCTCGATCGAGTGCGCGCCGATCGCCGCGCGCAGGTGGCCCTCGACGGCTTGCTGCGCGGTGCGGACGATGTCGTCGCGGCCGCGCGACAGGAACTGCTCGGCCGCGAGCTGGATGCCCTCGTCGGTCGGATCGACCTTGACCATGCAGACGCCGTCGACCTGTACGGGCACGCCGTGCGACGAGTACGTCTCGCCGGTGCGCACGTCGAACTGCATCAGCTCGAGCGACAGGCGCTGCACCTTCTCCCGGAAGGGGCGCACGTAGGTACCGCCGCCGCGAACGATGCGGTAGCCGATCCTCTCGCCCTCCGGGGTCTTTCCACGGCGGCCCGAGATGATCAGCACCTCGTTGGGCCCGGCCTTCGTGTACTGGTGGGCCCAGATGATGAACGCGACGACGAGCAGCCCGGCGAGCACCGAGCCGGCGACGATCAGGGCAACGGTCATTTGCTTGCGACCTCCCGGTCTTCGATTGCGGTTTGCGTGTCCGAATCCAGTTCAAGTCGTTCCAACTCGGTCCCCGGTGCGTGCCCCCAGTCCAGCGACTCCCCGGTCGAGATCGAGTCCGGGTCGAGTGACTCGGCGGGGCGTTCGCGGATCGCCTCCTGGCGCAGGTCGCTGGGGTGGCGCAGGAACCCGGCCTCGGTGAGGTAGCGGCCGACCGAGGCTCTCAGGGCGTCGAGGTCACCCGCCAGGAAGACGGTGATCCCGCGCTCCTGGAGCGCCGCGACGAGCTCCCCCGCCGCGGTGTGGCGGACGGGCACCTCGAGGCTCTCCCCGCCCTCCATGCGGCAGGTGAGCCTGTTCGGGGTCGGGTCGGTGACCTCCTCGGTCCGGGCCCAGATCTCCATCCTGACGTCGGTTGCATAGAGCGCCCAGGGGTTGCGCGTCCTGCCGCGCTGGACCATCTCGGCGCCGAGCTGGCGCAGCAGCCCCGTGATGTCGGGGGCGGAGAGGGGAGGGCCCTCGCTCGCCGCGGCGGGACGGCGCCTCCCCGAGTAGCGCAGCTCGGCGGGATGCGCCAGCAGACCGACGACGGGCCCGTCGTCGGATGTCCCCTCCACGGTGGGGTGCCACAGCGACGGGTCGTCAAGCGAGCGAATCACCGCCGCCGGCGGTACCAGCCGCAGATCGGACGGCCGCACGACCAGGACTTCGGGCTCCTCGTCGGGAGCGAGGTAGCCCGCGCTTCGTAGATGGCGTGTGACCGGCTCGCGGATCTCGTCGAGCCCGTCCGCCTTGATCTTCGGCCCCGCGAGCACGGGGCAGACGACGCGCGATCCCGCCTCGTGGATCGGGAGCGAGTAGTCAAACCGCGGCGCGCGGAAGTAGCACAGCGGAAGCGAGTGGCCGGGAGCGATCATCTCGAGCTGGCGCTGCACCTTGTCGCGCAGCGCGTAGACGTTCGCGGCCTCGAGCACCTTGCCCGCGACCTCGCAGCGGTAGATCTCCTTGAGGATCGGGTGGGGGGAGGGGTTGTCTCGCCGGTAGACGGGCAGCCCCGCCTGGGTGCGCCCGAAGCCGCTCTCGAGCCCGACGCGAAGCACGTAGAGCGGCACATCGGGGGGGTTGTCGGCGCCGAGCTCGACGACCGCGCCGGGATTGCGCTCGAGACCGATCGGCACGGGCTCGACGCCGCCCGTCTGGTCGGTCACGATCTGCTTTGTCCGGCTCAGCAGGCCCATGGCTCTCCTCGCTCGGCGCCGCCTCGCTCAGTAGCCCCAGCCCGCCGGGGTCTGGTGGCGGATCGTGTCCACGCCGCGCTCGCCGGTCCTGATTCGAACCACCTGGCCGACCGGAATCACGAACAGCAGACCGTCTCCGGTCTCCCCGGTGTACGCCGCCGCGACGATCGCCTCGACGACGCGGTCGGTGATCTCGGCCGAAACGACGCTTTCGACCTTGAGCTTCGGCAGCAGGCTGATGTTGGCCGTCGATCCACGGTAGTGCTCGGTGTAGCCCTTCTGACGCCCGCAGCCCTTGACCTCGGTGACGTTGAGGCCGCTGACCCCGATCTCGTCGAGAGCGTCCTGGACGTCCTGGAGGCGCTCGTAGCGGATGATCGCCTCGATCTTGTTGATCTCGAATGAGTTCACGTGTGTCTCCTAGGCTCGAATCGGGCTCGCGACGATCGCGCTCACGGTGCTCCCTCCGCGCCGGCGCCCATCCCCACTGGGGCGGGACGCGGGGCAGGGCGGCCCGCCGGCGGGGTCGGCTGGTGGTACTCGTAACCGGGCACGGGCATGAACTGCTCGGGGTAGCCCCACATGCCGTGCTCGGCCATGTCGAGGCCGTAGCGCTCCTCGTCCGCGCTGACGCGCAGCCCGTACAGCGCCTTGATCGCGAAGAAGATCGCGAAGCTGATGACGAACACGCTCGTGAACGCCGCACCGACCCCGAGCGCCTGGACGCCGAGTTGCTTGAAGCCGTCGCCATACACGAGCCCACCCTGGCCGATCGCGTTGTAGTCGGCGAGCCGCGGCGCGGTGAACAGCCCGCAGGACAGCGTTCCCCAGATCCCCGCGAGGCCGTGGGACGAAAGCGCGCCGACGGGGTCGTCGAGATACTTGTCGATCGTGATCACCCCGACCACGACGATGACCCCGGCGACCAGCCCGATCACCGGCGCGAACCAGAACTCGACATAGCCCGATGGAGCGGTGATCGCAACAAGTCCCGCAACGGCCCCGTTTGCGGTCATCCCGATGTCGAAGCTGCGCGTCAGCAGCCAGATCGTCGCCATCGCGCCCAGCACGCCGGCCGCCCCCCCGAGCCAGGTCACGACCGCGACCTCGGCGAAGCGGCCGTCAAGGGTGGTCAGGGTCGAGCCGGGGTTGAAGCCGAACCAGCCGAACCACAGGATGACCACGCCGAGGCCGACGAGCGGCATCGAGTGGCCCGGAATCACGTTTGGTCGCCCGTCGGCCCCGTACTTGCCTTGGCGGGCGCCGAGCAGCAGCAGCGCGGCGAGGCCCCCGGTCGCGCCGATCAGGTGGATCACCGTCGAGCCCGCGAAGTCCTGCATCCCGAAGTTGGCCTGCAGCCAGCCGCCACCGAAGATCCAGTGGCTGCCGAGCGGGTAGATAAGGGCCGCGAAGAAGGCCGAGTAGATGAGGAAGGCCCAGAACTTGATCCGCTCGAGCGTCGTTCCCCAGACGATCGCCAGCGAGACCGCGGCGAAGGCGAACTGGAAGAACCACTTCGATCCGATCGTGGCATCGGAGAACGCCATCGCTGGGGCGTCGATCATCGAGGGGTGGTTGAGGAAGAAGCCCTCGGTCCCCGCAAACCATCCCGTCGTGCCGCTGTCGACGCCACCGTCGCCGCCGAACGCGATCGCGAAGCCGATCGCCCAGTAGGCGATCGCGGCAATCGACAGGTTGGCGATCACCTTGGCGACGATCGTGCCGGCGTTCTTCATCCGCGAGAAGCCGGCCTCGAGCAGCAGGAAGCCCGCCTGCATCAGCATCACGAACGCCCCCGCGACGTAGACCCACAGCGTGTCCAGGCGCGCGGCGACCTCGGAGTTCGTGTCCTTGGTGAAGTCCTTCAGCTCCTTGAGCGAGAGGACGGCGTTGATCGGGTCGGGGAGCGAGGTGATCGGGTCTAGCAAGCGCTCGTCCTTTCCGGCTAGGCGTATGTGGCTGGTGCGCGCTTTTCCACTGGCTGAAGGCGCCCGGGCCGTGGCCAGGCGAGCGCCGCGGACCATGTTCGATCGCGTCGGCGGGCCCCGCATTCGACGCGCGTACAGGATTCGCCTGAACGCGTTGTCCGCGTGGACAAACGCATCCCGGATCGCGCGGGAAAATGCACGCAGAGCAGCGATGACCGCGGATTCCAGCGCCCAGCCCATGCTCGTGATCACGGCCGACGACTACGGCTACCGGCCCGCCTACGACCGCGGCATCCTCGAGGCCGCGCGGGCGAGCGCGGTGGACGCGGTGAGCGCGATGGTGGGGCGGAAGGGCCTCGACCCGGAACCGCTCCTCCGCTCCAGGATCGAAGTCGGGCTGCATCTCGTGCTGCCCGAAATGCCCAGCCAATCGCCCGCCGGCCCCGCGGAGCGTGAGGCCGCTATCGAGTCGCTGCGCGACCAGCTCGTCGAATTCGAGGCCGCCTTCGGGCGTCGGCCCGCCTACCTCGACGGCCACCACCATTGTCACGCCCGCCCCGGTCTGGATTTCGCGATCGCGCGAGTAGCGGACGAGCTCGGTTTGCCGGTTCGGTCGGTGAGCCCGCGGCATCGACGCCTGCTGCGCGGGATGGGGATACCGACGCCCGATTTGCTCGTCGGTCGCCTGGAGGCATCCGAGCCCGCGTTGCCCGAGGAGCTGGCCCGCGTCCTGGACGGCTCAGGCGAGCCGCCCCCCGGCGTCACCGAGTGGATGGTGCATCCGGGGCATCGCGATCGCTCATCGGCGTCGTCCTATGACGCGGCCCGCGAGCACGACCTCGAGCTCGTCCTCGATCTGCGCGACGAGCTCGGGCGCAGCTTCCGGCGCGCCAGGCACTCCGCTCTGACCCGCCCCTAGGCCGGGAGGACACCCCTGGTAGTCCGGCCCGAGTCGCGCTAGGTTCCGTGAGCGCAATCGGGAGAGATTGAATCTCGCAAAAGCCACGCGAGACTCGGTCTCTAGGGTGATTGACCAGGCTTATTTCGTGCGAAGGCTACGCACGAGCAGGCAAGTCACCACCACCGGTTGCGCATTTCTTTGTGCTCGGAGGCCGTCCGGGGGTCCCCGTACATTCGAGTCGCGGCGGACGCCGCCGGCCGGAGAGCCGCCTGCGCTCTTGAGCCGAGCGACCGGGGCGCACCCGGGAGCAGGGCGCCGCGGGCGTCCCCGGAGCACCGACCGCGGCTAGCCTGCCCGGCTCCCCTTCTGAGCCTGCCGATTCGATTGGCGCTGATTATGAGCCCCGGCGACGGTGGCCTCTTCTCGACCCTCGCGCGACGCGTCTTCGCGGCAGAGCCCAGCGCTGTCCTGCCTGGGGGTCGCATGGCGACTCCTATCCAGGACAGCCACCGGGTTTCCCGCCTCAGAATGCCCCGGCGGATGCGTTGGGGGGGCCGCCCCTAGACCCTATGGAGTCGACGCGGCGGCCTGGGTGCGCTTTCTCGCCCGCGACTTGCGACCGCGCTTGCCGCCCGCGGCCTCGACGAGCTCCGTGATCGAGGCATCGAGGTCCTCGGCGAGCGAGTCGAGGTCGGGCATGGCGTCGTAGTCGCCGGTGAGGCCGAAGTTGAGCTGGCCGTTGTAGCTCATGATCGCCACGCAGACGGCCTGCTGCTTGGCGAGCGGGACCATCGGGATCGTGGCCTCCATCTCGCGCCCCAGCACGTAGAGCGGGAACTGCGGCCCTGGGATGTTGGTGACGACGAGGTTGAAGAAGCGCTGACGTGACTGTAGCCGCGCGGCCTGGTTGGCGATCGTGGGCGGCGCGAAATCGGTGAGCTCGGTGAGCAGCGTCGCGCCAACCGCCTGGCGCGAGGACTTGAGGTCGCCCATCGCGTTCGTGATCAACCCGAGCCTCTCGACCGGGTCCTCGCACCACAGCGGGAGCGGCGCCATCATCGCCGAGACGCGGTTGCCAAGCGCCCCGCGCTCCTCCGTCGTGCGGATGCTGATCGGGACCAGCGCGCGCAGCTCGAGCTCGTGCGTGGACTGCCCGCGGGCCCGCATGTAGCGGCCCAGAGCTCCGCTAACGGCGGCGAGCACGACGTCGTTGACAGTCCCGCCGAGCTCGTTCTTGACGAGCTTGAGGTCATCGAGCTCGCCACGCACCCAGGCGAAGCGCCGGTACGGACCGATCTCGACGTTGAAGGGGGAGGAGGGAGCGCCCAGCCCCGCGCCCGCGAGCTCGCCCATCGCGCCGAGCGCGTCGCGGGCCCGGCCCGCCAGCTCGCGAGGCCCGCGCAGGAAGGCACGCGCGCTGCGGATGATCTCGGTGGGGCTGGTCAGCCGCTCGACGATGGTCTCGGCCAGCAGCTCCGCGCCACTGCGCTCGGGCCGCGGGAGCCACTCGGTGGGTGGGACGGGGGGACCTTCGGGGTCGCGCTCGGTGTCGTAGAGCACCGTCGTTATGTCAACTCCCGAAACGCCGTCCACGAGGGCGTGGTGGCTCTTGCCGACGACCGCGAAGCGCCCGCCCTTGAGGCCGTCGACGACCCATAGCTCCCACAGCGGCTTCGAGCGGTCGAGGCGCTGCGAGAAGACCCGTGCGGCGAGCGTGCGGAGCTGTTCGTCGTCGCCGGGAGGGGGGAGCGCAGTGTGGCGAACGTGGTACTGGAGGTTGAGGTGAGGATCGTCCTCCCACACGGGCCGGCCCAGGCCGAAGGGGATGAAGCGCAGCTTCTGACGGAAGCGGGGCACGAGGTGAAGACGCGAGTCGATGTGTTGGACGAACTCCTGGTAGTCCGGCGTGGGGCCTTCGAAGATCGCCGTCGAGGCCACGTGCATATGGGCGCCATCGCGCTCGAGATGAAGAAAAGAGCTGTCGAGGCCCGTAAGGCGATCGCCGGCCATGCAGGGATCTTCGCAAACTGCGAGCAGGGTGACCAGGGTCACACACGCTACGAACACCTGTACGTAGGGTGGGCGACCGACAGCCAGAGAAACAGCCAAAGCTGCCGAGTCGCTCCGCAGGGTGTGGAGCGAGCGGGGGAACCAACCGCACCGGGCACCGAGTCCCATCTGGCGAATCGGGTCCGGGGCAGGGGCGAATCGGGTGGTGATCCACCCGTAGCGGGAACGCCGGACCGAGCCGGCGCTCGCGAGCCCGTCAGCTAACTCCGCAGGCAGCGCACCGAAAGGAACCCAAAGTGAAATTCCGACGCAGGCGGCGTCGGCTTGCGGCCACCGCGCTGCTGCCGTTTGCCGCCACGATGAGCACGGCCGGCCTGGTGGCCGCGCCACCTGGCCTGGGACAGGAGCTGCCTCCAGACGAGAGCGCTCCCGGGGGTGGGGTGCCGCCCGCCGATGACGGCCGCGCTCCGACCAAGACCAAGATCCATGCCGACAAGAACGTTCTCGCCGGCAAGTCGGTCCGTGTCTCCGGCACCGTCAAGCCGGCGGTCGGGGGGCAGCAGGTGACCGTCCACGTACCGGGTAGCGACAAGACGACCAAGACCGGCCCGGGCGGCAAGTTCAGTATCGAGTGGAGCCCGCCCGGTCCGGGCGAGTACAAGGTCCAGGCAGGCGCCGAGGGCACCGACACGACGACCGGCAGCGAGTCCAAGTCGCTGAAGGTCACCGCGTACCGCAAGGCCGAGGCCTCGTGGTACGGGCCGGGCCTGTACGGCAACCCGACCGCGTGCGGCGGGACGCTGACGCCGGGCACGATGGGCGTCGCCAACAAGACGCTGCCGTGCGGTACCAAGCTCACGCTCCGCTACGGCGGCAGGAGCGTCAAGGTCGAGGTGATCGACCGCGGCCCCTACTCGGGCAACCGCGAGTTCGACCTCACCGCCGCCGTCAAGCAGAAGCTCGGGTTCCCGAGCACCGGGACCGTCCTCGCCTCCAAGTAGGTGCGGCGGCGGCCCGCAGGACCGGGGCGCTAGACCCCGAGCTCGAGGGTGAGTGGCTCCGCGGCCGCGTCGGCGGTCGTGGAGCTCTCGCCCTCGTCTGCATGCTCGCCGGCGTCCTTGGACGAGAGGCCCGCCACCCCGACGCCGAGCAGTCGCACGGGAGCGTCGCGGTCGAACGCGTCGAGCAGGGCGAGCGCTACGTCGCGCACGACCTGGGGCTCGGCGGTTGGGGCGTCGAGGGTACGCGAGCGCGTGTGGGTCCGGAAAGGGCGCAGGCGGATCTTCAGCGTCACCGTGCGGCCCGCATGGCTGTGTTCGTCGAGGCTCCGGCAGACGGAGTCGGCGAGCCGCGCCACGGTGTCGCGCAGCACGGCGCCGTCGGAGACGTCCGTCGAGAAGGTTCTCTCGCGGCTCTCGGACTTCTGCACCCGCTCGGTCTCGACGCGGCGTTCGTCGTGGCCGTTGGCGCGCGCGCGAAGCGCGTGACCGAGCTTGGGGCCGAACGCCGCCTCGAGCTCGCCGGCAACGGCTCCCGCCAGATCGGCGACGGTCCTGATGCCCATGCCCGCAAGGCGCTCGGCGGTGCGCGGGCCGACCCCCGGGATCAGGGCGGCGGGCCTGTCGCCTACGGCGTCGAGCATCTCCTGCGGGCGCAGCACCCTCAGCCCGTCGGGCTTGTCGAGATCCGAGGCGATCTTTGCGAGCAGCTTGTTCGGTGCCAGCCCGACCGAGCAGACGAGTCCGGTCTCCGAACGAATCTCGCGCTTGAGCTGGCGAGCGCGGGCCTTCGGTGCCGGTGAGCCCGAGAGGTCGAGGTAGGCCTCGTCGAGCCCCGCGACCTCGACGCGGTCGGCGAAGCGCCGGAGGATCTCCATGACGCGCTGCGAGGCGCGTCGGTAGAGCGCGATGTCGCGCGGCACGAGCACCATCTGCGGGCAGCGCCGGTGGGCGATCGCGAGCGGCAGCGCCGAGTGCACGCCGTACCGGCGCGCCTCGTATGAGGCCGCCATCACGACGCCGCGCGCCTGCGGGTCCGTGCCGGTGGCGACGACAACGGGCTTGCCGCGCAGCTCGGGGCGGCGCAGCAGCTCTACCGAGGCGAAGAACGCGTCCATGTCCACGTGGGCGACGCAGGGATCCATCACGCCGATCCTAGGAAGTGGGGGGGACGCTGACCAAGCAGCAAGAAGCGCAAGAATTGGGGTCGTGAGCTCGGAGGCCAAGAACCTCGAGGCGATCTCGGCCGCGATCGACCACCACAACCGCAGCTGCCCCTACCCCGCGGCGGAGGTGCGGATGAACCCGTACGAGGTCGAGCGCCTCGGCTGGGACGAGATCCGCGGTCTGCCGGTGGTCCCCGATCCCGAGATCGGGACGGGGCGCTTCCGGATCGTCTGCTCGCGCGAAGGCGAGGGCTCGGAGCTCGAGGAGACCGAGGCGATCGGCGAGCCGCTCGAGGTGCTCACGCCCGCCGGTCCCGACGAGCCGCCGGTCTAGGTCGCTTCGCGGTAGTGCAGGTGAACGACGCCGCTGCCGAAGCGGCGTTCGTCCACGAGCACGAGTCGCACTACGAGGTCGTCGGGAAGCGACCTCGTGCCGGCCCCGACGACGATCGGCGTCAGAAACAGGTGGTACTCATCGACCAGCCCGGCCCTGATCGCCTCGGCGGCGAGGGTCGGGCCGCCCACGCTGATGTCACTCTCCGCCGCCGCCTTCATCTGCCGGATCGCTTCCGGGTCGAACTCGCGCTCGATCCGCGTCCTGGCGCTGGATACCACCCCCAGGCTCCTGGAGAACACGATCTTGTCGGCCGAGCGCCAGATCTCGGCGTAGTCCCGCACGACCGGCGGCTCGGCGGCGGTGTCCATGGTCTCCCACGCGACCATCACCTCGTACATCCGGCGGCCGTAGAGGTAGGTACCGACGGGCCGCTCGAGGTCGTTGACGAAGCCGTGCACCTCCTCGTCGGGCGCGGCCCAGTCGAAATTGCCGTCCTCGTCGGCGACGTAGCCGTCGAGCGACGCGATCGCGGAGTAGATGAGCTTGGCCATGTGGTCGTGCGCTAGACGTCGGAGGCGACGTTTATGCCCAGCTCGTTGAGCAGCTTCTGGGCCTCGATGTTGAGCTGGAAGAACTCGTCGGTGAGGATCAGCACGCCCATCGCGATCAGGACCGCTCCGCCCGCCGCGACGATCGCGCCGTAGTGACGCTTGACCCAAGCGAAGGCCGTCGTGGCGCGCGAGAACGCCAGGCCTGCGATCAGGAACGGGATCCCGAGGCCCGCCGAGTAAACGGCGAGCAGGAGTGCCCCCCGGGCGGCGGAGTCCGATAGCGCCGCCGCGGCGAGGATCGCCGACAGCGTCGGGCCGATGCACGGCGTCCACGCGATCCCGAAGGCCGCCCCGGCGACCACCGGCCCGCCCCTGCCGGCGCGCTCGATCAGGGCATCGAATCGCCACTCGCGGCTCAGCCGCGGGACGAGCGGGGCCGCGACGAACAGGGCACCCATCGCGATGATCAGGATCCCGGCGATCGTGTTGAGCGTCTCGCGATGCTGGCGCAGCGTCTCGCCGATACCCGTCGCGGTCAGCCCGAGCAGGATGAAGATGACCGAGAAGCTCGCGATGAAGAGCAGGCACGGCCCGAGCACACGGCGCCAGCCCGCCCGGTCGAGGTCGGCGACGCCGACCCCCGTGACCGCGGAGAGGTAGCCGGGGACGAGCGGCAGGACGCAGGGGGAGAGGAACGAGACCGCGCCCGCGGCGAGCGCGATCGGGATGCCGACGCCGGCTGCGGGATCCGTCTCCACCCGGCTGAGGGTAGCCGGGGAGCGGGGCTCAGTTGAGCGCCGAGGCGAGGCGCCGCCGGTGCTCTCTCGCCAGCGGGTGGTCGGCGCCGAGCTCGGTGAACATGGCCACCATCACCTTGCGGATCAGATCGCGCCGGTCGGGATCCTCGGCTTCGGCGAGCGCCTCCTGGAGCGATTCCAGCGCCGCCTCGCAGTCGCCCTGGTCCCAGGCATCGAAGGCGCGCAGGACCGCGGCTCCCGGTGGCGTCGCGCCATCCTCCTCGACGATCTGGGCGCGGGCGGCGAGTCCCTCGGCGACGAAGTCGCCCTCGAACGGGCTCAGGACCGACAGGGCGTCGGCGGTGTCGCCGCGCTCGATCAGAAGCCGGCCGAGCTTTCGCGCCGCGGCCACGTTGCGCCGGTCGAGCTCGAGCGCCTTGCGCAGGGAGTCCTCGTCGCCGGCGGTTGCGAGGCGATCGGCCTCCGAGGGAACGAGGCGGTCGAAGAACTCCTCGACGCGCGCCGGCGGAATCGCGCCGGTGAATTGATCGGCGACCTGGCCGTCGCGGAACGCCATCACGGCCGGGATGCCGCGAACCCCGAACGCGACCGCGAGGCTCTGGTTGCTGTCGACGTCGACCTTCGCCAGCTCGACGTCGCCCTCGCGCTTGGCCGCGGCGGCCTCGAGCGCCGGGCTGAGCGTGCGGCACGGGCCGCACCACTCGGCCCAGAAGTCGACCACGACCGGCAACTCGCGCGAGCGCTCGATGACGCGCTGCTCGAACTGCGCCTCGTCGACGTCGAAGACCACCTAGAAGGTCCCCACTTCGCCGAACATGACCGGGAGGCGCTGGGCGACCCCGACGTCGCCCTCGATGCCGAATCGGTCGTCGAACATGAGTTCCTGGATCAGGACCTCCCCGGCGATGAGGCGGGCGAAGTCTGGGATCTGAAAGCGGAAGCGCACGACCGCATCCTCGCTGTCCTCGGGCAAGGCGGTGGCGCTGTCGCCGCGGATGCGGATCGTCCAGTGGGAGGGGGGAGGCGGAGGACCGCCGTCGGAGTGGTGCTCGAGCTCGTAGACGATGTCGCCCTCGAAGCCCTGCGCGAGCCTGGGGTCGAAGCGGCGCACCATGCCGCCGAAGATGACCCGCTGCGCGATGCGGTTGCCGAAGCGGCGCTCGAGCTGCTCGGCGGACGCGCCGCGAACGAGCCGCGCGAGGCCCGCACGTCCCTGCTGCTCGGCGCGCTCGCGAAGCTCGCCGGCAGCGGCGGCGGCGCGCTCCCGCAGGCCGCTGCGACGGCTGCGCGAGCGACGGGCGCGCTCGAGCTCGGCGGGCTCGTCGATCTCGTAGCCGGGAGGCGGTTGGCGCGGTGGGTCGCGCCGCGCCAGCGCGGCCTCGACCGCGCCCGCGAGGCGGTCGGCCTTGTCGCGCTCGGCCTGCTCGGCGCGCTCCGCGAACTCGGGCATGACCTCGGCGGCGAACAGCTCGAGGCTCTCGCAGATGTCCTCGTGGCGGTTGCGCCCGGCCTGGAGCACGAAGATCATCTGGTCGACGCCGACCGCCTCGTAGCGGCGCGCCATGTCGCGGATCTGGTCAGGGGTGCCGATCGCCCCGCGCAGCGAGCCGAGCCCCTGCTGCATCAGGCGCACGCCGAGCGGGGCGTCGTCGGCGGAGATCACCTCGCGCGCGAAGCCCTTCTCGGAGCGGTTGCGCTGGAACTCCTCCCAGACGCTCGTCACGCCGGGGCGGTGATGGCCCATGCCGTAGTAGTGGGCGAGCGAGTAGCCGAAGAAGTGGGCGCCGTCGATCCCGCGCTCGATCGCCTCCTGCTCGTCCGTGTGGCACATCATCGGCAGGACGACGGCGACCGTCGGGTTGACGGCGAATCCGGCCGGGATGCACTCCTCGGAGGCGATCAGCTCGTAGTACTCGTCGACCCAGATGCCGGCGTCCTCGGGCTCGACGAAGGCAAACGACAGCGCGCCGAGGCCGTTCCGGGCCGCGAGATGGATCGTCTCGCGGCGGCTGCACGCGACCCAGAGCGGCGGGTGGGGCTTCTGGAGCGGCTTGGGAACGACGTTTCGGGGCGGCATCTGGAAGTACTCGGAGTCCCAGCCGCAGAACGGCTCCTCGACGAACATCCGCGCGATCGCGTCCATCGCGTCCTCCCACATGGCGCGCTT
>WNFU01001327.1_pt1 | contig 36359 bp, 36 predicted proteins | sample 5400121 | NCBI WGS metagenome assembly WNFU01 (sample SAMN13153360, study PRJNA577476) | soil metagenome | isolation source: 100 cm soil or saprolite under grassland replicate 1 | place: USA:California | collected 2016-06-15
TGCGGACAGGATCTGACCGCAACGCCCGATAGCGTGGTCGCGTCCCGCAAGTCAGCGAGCCGAGCAGAGGGGAGTCTCCGTGGCCGAACCGACCACCCGCGACCTGTCACCGACCGGGGCCGACACCGAGATCCGGCCGTTCAGGATCGACGTCCCCCAGGTCGACCTCGACGACCTGCACGACCGGCTGGCCCGCACCCGCTGGCCAGACCAGCTGCCCGGCGCCGGCTGGGACTACGGCGTCGAGCTCTCCTACGTCAAGGAGCTGTGCGAGTACTGGCGTGGCGGCTACGACTGGCGCGAGCACGAGGCGCAGCTGAACCAGTACCCGCAGTTCAGCACCACGGTCGACGGCGCAGGCGTCCACTTCCTGCACGTGCGCTCGCCGGAGCCCGGCGCCCTGCCGCTGGTGCTCACCCACGGCTGGCCCGGCTCGGTCGGCGAGTACCTCGACGTGATCGGGCCGCTGTCCGACCCCAGGGCGCACGGCGGCGACCCCGCCGACGCGTTCCACCTGGTGGTCCCGTCCGTCCCGGGCTTCGGGTTCTCCGGGCCGACCGGCGACGCGGGCTGGGACAGCGCCCGCATCGCCAGGGCGTGGGACGCGCTGGTGCGTCGCCTCGGGTACGAGCGTTACGGCGCCCACGGGGGTGACGTCGGCGCCCTGGTCTCCCGCGAGCTGGGCATCCTCGCGCCAGGCGGCCTGCTGGGCGTGCACCTCCTGCAGATCTTCGCGTTCCCGTCCGGGGACCCGGCGGAGATGGCGGACCTGGACGACTTCGAACGGGCGGGGCTCGAGATCACCTCGAGCTTCCAGGAGCGGTCGGGCTACCTGAATATCCAGTCCACCCGCCCGCAGACGCTGGCCTACGGGCTCACCGACTCGCCGGCCGGCCAGCTCGCCTGGAACAGCGAGCTGTTCATGGGGTTCGGCGGCGAGAACCTTGGCAACGTCGACCGCGACCGCTTCCTCACCCACGTGATGCTGTACTGGCTGACCGCCACGGCCGGATCGTCGGCCCGCTGGTACTACGAGAACGCGCGCAGCAACGCCGGCTACCGGGAGGTGCAGAACCCCACGCCCACCGGCGTTGCCGTGTTCCCGTGGGACTTCCGCTCGGTGCGGCGCTTCGCCGAGCGTGCCAACAACATCGTGCACTGGTCGCAGTTCGACCGCGGCGGCCACTTCGCCGCCATGGACGCGCCCGACCTGCTCGTCGGCGACCTGCGCGAGTTCTTCCGCCGCTTCCGCTGACCACCCCGACGCGGCCACCGGCAAATCGGGTGACAGGTCTGACCCGGCCTGGCACCGTTGGGGCATGTGCGTGATCGTTGCCACCCGCAGGCCCGCAGGCGTCGACCTGCCGGGCGCGGTGGCGGCTGTGTCCGCACGGCTGGCCGGCGCGCGACGCTGACCCTCCTCCCGCTGCCAGAGCCGACGGAGGAGGGTCCGAGCGCCAGACGCCCGGCGTGTCTGCCCGGTTCTGGGCGCGGGTATGGGTGGCTCCGCCCGCGCCGTTCCCGCCAGCCGCAACCGGGCCGCTCCGACGCGGCCCGTCACCTCGAGGACTCCGATGACCAAGCAGCAGTTCGTGCGCTCCAAGCCGCACCTGAACATCGGCACCATGGGCCACGTCGACCACGGCAAGACCACCCTGACCGCGGCGATCACCAAGGTGCTCGCCGAGCGGGAGGGGTCCACCACCCGGTTCACGGCCTTCGAGCGGATCGACCGTGCCCCCGAGGAGGTCGAGCGGGGCGTCACGATCAACATCGCCCACGTCGAGTACGAGACGGCGACGCGCCACTACGCGCACGTCGACATGCCCGGCCACGCCGACTACGTGAAGAACATGATCACCGGCGCGGCGCAGGTCGACGGCGCCATCCTGGTGGTCTCCGCGGAGGACGGGGCGATGCCGCAGACGCGGGAGCACGTGCTGCTCGCGCGGCAGATCGGCGTGTCCCACGTGGTGGTCGCGCTCAACAAGGCCGACCTGGTCGACGACCCGGAGCTGCTGGACCTGGTCGAGCTGGAGGTCCGCGAGCTGCTGTCCGGCTACGGCTTCGACGGCGAGCGGGTCCCGGTCGTGCGGGTGTCGGCGCTGCGGGCGCTGCAGGGCGACCCCGCCTGGTCGGCCAGCATCGACGAGCTGCTCGAGGCGGTCGACCGGCACGTGCCGGTGCCGCCGCGGGACCTCGACCGGCCGTTCCTGATGCCGGTCGAGAACGTCCTGACGATCACCGGCCGCGGCACCGTGGTCACCGGCAAGGTCGAGCACGGCGCCGTCCGGGCCGGCGACGCCGTCGAGGTGGTGGGCCTCGGCCCGACCACCGCGACGGTCTGCACCGGGCTGGAGACGTTCGGCCGCACGCTGGACCGGGCGGAAGCCGGGGACAACGCCGCGCTGCTGCTGCGCGGGGTCAAGCGCCACCAGCTGCAGCGCGGGCAGGTGGTCTGCCTGCCGGGCAGCGTCGAGCCGCACCGGCGCTTCCGGGCGCGCGTGTACGTGCTGACCGAGCAGGAGGGCGGCAGGCACACCGCGTTCGTCAGCAACTACCGGCCGCAGTTCCACTTCCGCACCGCCAACGTGGTCGGGGTGGTGGACCTCGGCAAGGCCGAGCTGGCCATGCCGGGGGACACGGTCGAGCTGAGCGTCGAGCTCGGCAGGCCGGTCGCCATGGACGACGGCCTCGGCTTCGTGATCCGCGAGGGCAGCCGGACCGTCGGCGCCGGCACGGTGAGCAAGCTGCTCGACTGAACGCTACGGCCGGCCCCCCAGGGCCGGCCGTAGCGTTTTGCCACGCCTGGCCGCCCGGCTGCGTCAGTGGTACGGTTCGGCCGCTGATAGGACAGTCTGCTGGTCTGACCAACCCCCCGGCTCTTAAGGGAGCCAGCCGCCCGCGGAACCCTTCAGTCGCCCTACCTGCGGGACATCAGTGCCATGTTCGAGCCGATCGAGCGCAAGAAGGTCTACGAGCTGGTCGCCGAGCGCCTGGTCCAGGAGATCAGCGACCGCCGCCTCAACCCCGGCGACGAGCTGCCGAGGGAGCGCTACCTGGCCGAGGCCTACGGGGTCGGCCGCTCCTCGGTGCGCGAGGCGCTGCGGATGCTCGAGTCCAGGGGGCTGATCGCCTCGCCGGGGGGTGGGCGGCTGGTGGTGGCCGACTACGCCAACCCGCTGAACCAGTCCCTGGCGCTGCTGCTGCGGATGCACGACGGCGACCTGGGCGAGCTGTTCGAGATCCGCCGCATCCTCGAGGTGGAGTCCGCCGGGCTGGCCGCGCTGCGCCGCACGGTGTCCGACGTCGAGGCGATGCGGGCGGCCCAGCAGACGATGGAGGAAGGCCTCGCCACGGCGGAGCGCTACGTCGACGGCGACGTCCACTTCCACCTCGCCGTCGCGGCCGCGACCCACAACCGCGTCGCGACCTACATGATGCAGGCCATCCGCGACGTGCTGCACCGCGCGCTGCTGTCGATCTACCAGATCGCCGGCAGCCCGGAGCGGTCACTCGGCCAGCACCGCCAGATCCTCAACGCCATCAAGGCCAGGCGCTCCGACCAGGCCCGCGAGCGCATGCGCCAGCACCTGCTACGGGTGGAGCTGGACGTCGACGAGGCACGCCGGCGCACGGCCGGGCCGGCCGAGGTGGACACCACGGGAGGTCTGTAGATGGCACAGGTCGGGTTCGTGGGGCTCGGCGTCATGGGCGGCCGCATGGTGCGGCGGCTGCTGGCGGCCGGCCACCCCGTGACCGGCTGGAACCGGACCAGGGCCAAGGCGGGGTGGCTGCTGGCCGAGGGGATGGGCTGGGCCGACTCGCCACGGGCGGTGGTCGAGGCGTCCGAGGTCACCTTCAGCATGGTGACCGGCACGGCCGCGCTGCGCGCGGTCACCGAGGGCGACGACGGCGTCCTCGCCGGGCTCGGCCCGGGCAAGGTCTACGTCGACCTGAGCACCGTCAGCCCCGCGGCCAGCCAGGCGCTGGCCGCCGAGGTCGCCGAGCGGGGCGCGGCGATGCTCGACGCGCCGGTCTCCGGCAGCGTGGTGACCCTCGAGGAGGGCCGGCTGTCGATCATGGTCGGCGGCGACCGGGAGGTCCTCGAGCGGGTGCTGCCGGTCCTGCGCGACATCGGCCCGACCGTCACCCACGTCGGCCCCAACGGCCGCGGCGCGCTGATGAAGATCGCCACCAACCTCAGCCTGGCCGTGCAGATGACCGCGTTCAGCGAGGGCGTGCTGCTGGCCGAGAAGGGCGGCATCCCCCGCGAGGCCGCCGTGGAGGTGCTGCTGCGCAGCGCGGTCGCCTCGCCGATGGTGCGCTACCGCGGCCCCTTCGTCCTGAAGATGCCCGACGAGGCCTGGTTCGACGTCGACATGATGCAGAAGGACCTGCTCCTCGCCCTCGAGGCCGGCAGGGAGCTCGACGTCCCGCTGCCAACCACGGCCGTGGCCAACGAGCTGCTGACCACCGCCAGAGCGATGGGCCTGCGGGAGCAGGACTTCGCGACCGTGTTCACCGTGCTCGCCCGGATGTCCGGCCGTCAGGAGTGACCGGGGGCGTGTCCCGCGCAAGGGGAGGAGCCATGGCACGAGGTCGATGGAAGCCAGTGGCGGCGCTCGCCGCTCTCGTCCTGATCGCGTCGGCCTGCGGGGGTGGTGGTGGCGGTGGGAGCCAGAGCTCCAAGCCGCTGGTCATCGGCGCGTCCCTGCCGCTGACCGGTGACTTCTCACAGCCCGGCGGGGCGGCCAAGCGCGGCTACGAGATCTGGGCGGACATGCTCAACACCAGGGGCGGCCTGCTCGGCCGGCAGGTCGAGCTCAACATCCTCGACGACGCCAGCGACCAGAACACCATCGTGGCCGACTACAACCGGCTGATCACCCGCGACAAGGTCGACCTGCTGCTGGGGACGTTCTCGTCGCTGCTCAACCTGCCGGCCTCGGCGGTGGCCGAGCGCAACAAGATGGTCTACGTCGAGCCGGCAGGCGGCTCGCCGAAGATGTTCGAGCGCAAGTTCCACTACCTGTTCTTCGCCCAGCAGGCCACCGCGCCGCACCAGGCGGACGTGTTCGTCGACTGGATCAACAGCCTCCCGGCCGACCAGCGGCCCAAGACCGCCGCCTACCCGACCCAGGACGACCCGTTCACCACCCCGGTGATCCAGACCATGCAGAAGGCGCTGGAGAAGGCCGGCGTGAAGACCGTGTACACGACCGTCTACCCGCCGGACACCAACAACTTCGACACGATCGCCAACACCATCAAGGCACGCAACCCGGACCTGCTGGCCCAAGGGGCCGTGTTCGACGACGGCGTCGGGCTGGTCCGCTCCCTGGTGAAGGTCGGCTTCAGCCCCAAGACCATGTTCCAGACCTCGGCGCCGTCCAACTCCGACGAGTACGCCAAGGGGGTCGGCAAGGACAACACCGAGGGCGTGTTCTACACGGTGAGCTGGAGCGCCACCGCCGACTACCCGCTCAACCAGGAGTTCGTCCAGCGCTACCAGCAGAAGTACAACAAGCTGCCGGAGGAGGACGCGGCCGACGCGTTCGCGGCCGCGCAGGTGCTGCAGGCGGCCGTGGAGGCGGTCAAGGGCATCGACCAGGACAAGCTGGCCGAGTGGCTCCACGCCAACCAGGTCGACACGATCCTCGGCCCGCTGCGCTGGGACGCGACCGGCGCGCCGCAGTCCAACTTCCTGCTCGCCCAGTGGCAGGGCGGCAAGTCGCAGATCATCCTGCCGAAGGACGTGGCAACGGCCGACAAGGCGGTCGCGCCCAAGCCGGACTGGAAGAGCTGACCAAGAGGGCAGGCCCGTGACCCACGCCGTCCAGACCGTCATCCTCGGTCTGCTGGTCGGCGGGGTGTACGCGCTGCTGGCCGCGGGCCTGACCCTGGTCTTCGGGGTGATGCGGATCGTCAACGTCGCCCAGGGCGCCCTGCTGGTGCTGTCGGCGCTGCTCACCTTCGAGCTGTGGCGGCGCACCGGGCTCGACCCGATCCTCGCCGGCGCGCTGACCACGCCGCTGATGTTCGCCGTCGGCTGGGTGATCTACCGGCTGTTCGTCGCCCGCATCCGCACCGCGCCGGTGTCGATGACCGTGCTGCTGACCTTCGCGCTGGCCATCACCATCGAGGGCGCCATGGGGCTCACCTGGAAGAACGTCTTCCGCTCGGTGACCCCGAGCTACTTCAACCAGTCCTTCCACCTCGGGCCGCTGTTCTTCCCCAAGGCGCAGGTGTACGGCTGCCTCACCGCGGTGGTGGTGCTGGCCGGGCTGTACCTGCTGCTGACCCGCACCTGGGCGGGCCGGGCGATCCGGGCGGCCTCGGAGAACCCGCAGGGCAGCGAGCTGGTCGGCGTCGACGTCCGCGGCGTGGCCGCGCTGACCTTCGCCGTCGCGATCGCCACCACCGGCGCCGGCGGCTCGATCCTCTCGGTGCTCTACGCGGTCTTCCCGGCCTCGCACTACCAGTGGATCTCACGGCTGCTCGGCATCGTGGTCCTCGGCGGCATGGGCAGCGTGCCCGGCGCGCTCGCCGGCGCGCTGCTGCTCGGCGTGGCCGAGGCGCTCACCGCCACCTACGTCTCCACCCGCTGGTCGGCGGTGGTCTTCTACCTGGTGATCCTGGTGGTGCTGCTGGTCAGGCCGCAGGGCCTGGCCGGCTCGCGGCTGCGCGAGGACGTGGTCGCGTGAGGGCCGTGCGGCCGACCGCGACGGTCGTGCGCCGGGCCGTGGTGGTGGCGACCGGCCTGGCGCTCGCCGCCTACCCGCTGGTCCGCCTCGACGACGCCTACGGGCAGTCGGTGATGATCTTCGCCTTCCTGCTGGCGGTGATGGCGGGCGGCTGGAACATCATGGCCGGCTTCACCGGCTACGTCTCGCTGGGCCAGAGCGCGTTCCTGGGCATCGGCGCCTACACCGTCGCGCTGCTCTCGCTGCACCTGCACCTCTCGCCGCTGCTGCTGGCGCCGCTCGGCGGCGTCGCCGCCGCGCTGGTGGCCGCCGTCCTCGGCGCCACCGTGATGCGCACGCGCGAGCACGCCTTCGTGATCATCACCATCGCGCTGCTGTTCCTGTTCCAGACGCTGGCGCTCAACCTCGGCGGGCTCACCGGCGGCTCCAACGGGCTCACCCTGCCGCTGCCCTCCTGGGACCGCGACATCCAGAACCTCCCCTTCTACTACGCGATGCTGGTCCTGCTGGTGCTGTCGGTGGCGCTGTCGTGGTGGATCCGGCGCAGCAAGCTCGGCACCGGCCTGGTCGCCATCCGCGAGGACGAGGACAAGGCCGCCGCCATCGGCGTGCGCACCCCCGCCTACAAGGTGCTCAGCTTCGTCGCCAGCGCGGTGCTGATCGGCGTCGCCGGCGGCGTGTACGCCTACTTCCTGACCTTCATCGACCCGCGCGGCATGTTCGACATCCTGGTCAGCGTCCAGATCGTGCTGGCCGCGCTGCTCGGCGGGCGCGGCACCATCTGGGGGCCGGTGATCGGCGCGTTCGCGGTGGTGCCGCTCAACGAGGCCGCCAACAGCATCGCCGCGGCCGAGGGCCTGCGCCTGCTCGTCTTCGGCCTGGCGCTGGGCGCGGTGGTGCTGTTCCTGCCGCTCGGCGCGATCCCCAGCGCGCAGGCGTGGTGGTCGCGCCGGGGTGAGCGGCCGGTCCCCGTCGAGCGGCGCCAGCCGCTGACCGTCAGCGAGCGGGCCGAGCCCGCGCCGCAGGCCCCCGGGAGCGTCCTGCTCGAGGTGGACGGGGTGGCCAGGCGCTTCGGCGGCGTCACCGCGGTCGACGCCTGCTCGTTCGCGGTGCGGGAGGGCAGCCTCACCGGGCTGATCGGGCCCAACGGGTCGGGCAAGACCACCACCTTCAACCTGCTCAGCGGGATGCTGCGCTGCGGCGCCGGCGCCATCCGCCTCGACGGGCGGCGCATCGACCGGCTCGCCCCGTGGGAGCGCGCCTACCTCGGCCTCGGCCGGACCTTCCAGATCACGCGGCTGTTCCCGGGGATGACGGTGCTGGAGAACGTGGTCGCGCCGCTGCGCCGCTTCTCCTGGCCGAACCTCGCCGCCGACGCCGTCGGCGGCAAGGAGGCCAGGCGCGCCGAGGAGCTGCTCGACTTCGTCGGCATGCAGCCGTTCGCCGGCCACCCGGCCGGGCAGCTCTCCTTCGGGCAGCAGAAGCTGGTCGAGCTCGCCCAGGCGCTGATGCTCGAGCCGCGGCTGCTGCTGCTGGACGAGCCGGCGGGCGGCGTCAACCCCGGCCTGGTCGAGCGCCTCGCCGAGCTGATCCGCGAGCTGCGCGGCCAGGGCCTGACCGTCGTCGTGGTGGAGCACAACATGCCGCTGGTGCTGGGCCTGTGCGACCCGATCCTGGTGATGGCCAGGGGCAAGGTGATCGCGGAGGGCTCGCCGGCGGCCATCCAGCGCGACCCGCTGGTGCTCGACGCCTACCTCGGCGAGGGCTGGGGACGGGCCTCCGAGCCGCTGGAGGTGTGATGGCGGCACTGCTCGAGCTCAGCGGCGTCACGGCCGGCTACGGCGGCGCGCGGGTCCTCGACGGCGTCGACCTCGCCGTGGAGCGCGAGTCGATCACCTGCGTGGTCGGCCCCAACGGCGCCGGCAAGTCGACCCTGCTCAAGGCGGTGAGCGGGCTGCTGCGGCCGTGGCGGGGAACCATCACCCTCGACGGGACGGTGATCTCCGGCCTCGGCGCGGCCGCGGTCCTGGGCCGCGGGGTCGTCCAGGTGCCGCAGCAGCGCGGCCTGTTCCCCAGCCTCACCGTGCGCGAGAACGTCCTCATGGGCGCGTACGTGCTGCGCCGCGACCGCTCGCTGGTGCGGCGGCGCTACCGGGAGGTCGAGGAGCTGCTGCCGCTGCTCGGCGAGCGCGCCGCCGACAAGGCCGGGAACCTCTCCGGCGGCCAGCGCCGCCTGGTCGAGTTCGCCCGCTGCCTGATGCTCGACCCGGTGCTGGTGCTGCTCGACGAGCCCTCGCTCGGCCTGGAGCCGAGGACCCTGCGGCAGGTCTACGACCTGGTCGCGCGCATGCGCGACCAGGGCAGGACGATCCTGCTGGTGGAGCAGAACGTGCGGCTGGGCTTGCAGAGCGCGAGCCACGGCGTGGTGATGGAGGGCGGCCGCGTCCGCCTCACCGGCGCGGCGGCCGAGGTGCTGGCCAACCCGGAGATCGCCGACCTCTACCTGGGCGGCACCATCAGGCCGCCGGGGATCGGTGGACCTGGCGGCGTGGCAGGGGGGTCCGGGGGCTCGAGTAGCGAAGCGGTCGCCCCCGGTGGAACAGGGCCGTGATCGTCGATGTGCACGCCCACGTGATCGTCCCGGAGATCACCAGGGCGGCCGACCCGGCCGACGGCTGGCGGCCGGCCGTCCGCCGCGAGGGCGGCGCGCAGGTGGTGGAGTTCGGCGGCAGGTCGGTCCGCTCGGCGCTGGGCGAGTTCGTCGAGGTCGAGCGGATCCTCGCCGAGGCGAGGGCTGCCAATGTCGACCGGCTGGTGCTGTCCCCCTGGGTCAACCTGCTGCCCTACGGCCTCGACCTGGCGGCCGCCGTGCGCGCCTGCCGGGTGCAGAACGACGCCCTCGCCGGCCTCTGCGCCGCCCACCCGGACCGGGTCGCCGCGCTCGGCGCCGTGCCGCTGCAGGACCCGCCGGCCGCCGTCGCCGAGCTGACGCGCCTGATGGCCGCGCCCGGCGTCGGCGGCGCCGAGGTCGCCGCGAGCGTCGCCGGCGCGTCCCTCGGCGACGACCGCTTCCTGCCGTTCTGGGAGGCCGCCGAGGACCTGGGGTCCGTGGTGCTGGTCCACCCGACCACGCGCGGCTTCGACCTGCCCGTGCTGGAGCGGTACTACCTGTGGAACACCGTCGGCAACCCGCTGGAGACCGCCGTGGCCGGCGCCCACCTGGTGATGGCGGGCGTGCTGCAGCGGTTCCCGCGCCTGCGGCTGGTCCTCGCCCACGGCGGCGGCGCCCTGCCGGCGGTGCGGGGCCGGCTGCGCAGGGCCCACTCGTTGGGCCTGCCCGAGCGGTCGCGGCTGGCGGAGAGCCCCGACGCGTCGCTGGCGCGCCTCTACTACGACACCGTGACCCACGACGCCGAGCTGCTGCGGGCACTGGTCGCCTGGGCCGGCGCCGACCACGTGCTGCTCGGCTCCGACCGTCCCTTCGACATGGGCAGCGACGACCCGGTCGGGGAGGTCCGCGCGCTCGGCCTCGACGCCGCGGCGGAGCGGGCCGTGCTCGGCGGCAACGCCGCCGCGCTGCTCGGGCTCACCGAGGCCGCGGCCCCCAACGCCAGGGAGGGGCGGCGGTGACCGCCAGCTACGACGTGGTCGTCGCCGGCGCCGGGCACAACAGCCTGGTCGCCGCCGCCTACCTCGCCAAGGCCGGCCTGACCTGCCTGGTGGTCGAGGCCCGCGAGCAGGTCGGGGGCGACACCAGCTCCGAGGAGCTGACCCTGCCCGGCTTCCTGCACGACACCTGCTCGACCGCGCACAACCTCATCCAGGCCAGCCCCACCGTCGCCAACCGGGAGCTGCCGCTGGAGGACTACGGCCTCGAGTACCTGCACCCGGACCCGGTGGTGCACGTGCCGTTCCCCGACGGGGCCTGGCTGACCCAGTGGCGCGACCCGGACCGGACCCGCGAGGAGCTGGCCCGCTTCTCGCGCCGCGACGCCGACGCCTACCACCGCCTGCTGGCCGACTACGGGCAGGTCGCGCCGCTGTTCGGCCGCTGGCGCAACACCCCGGTCGGCTGGGGCCCGGCGCTGCCCGAGCTGCTCGCCGGCGCCCCGGACGGCGCCAGGTGGCTGCGGCGGCAGGCGATGAGCGCCTGGGAGGTCGTCCAGGACACCTTCTCCGAGGAGCACGTGCGCGCCTTCATGCTGTGGATGAGCTTCATGACCGTCCAACCGGTCGAGCGGCCGGGCACCGGACCGCTCGCCTACTCGCTGGTCTTCGGGCGGCAGCGGCACAGCTGGACGCTGCCGAAGGGCGGGTCGCTGGCGCTGCCCCTGGCGCTGGCGCGGTTCGTCGAGGCCCACGGCGGCACGGTCCTCACCGGCCAGCGGGTGACCGGGCTGGTGGTCGAGGGCGGCCGCTGCGTCGGGGTGGAGACCGCCGACGGGCAGCGGCACCTGGCCGGCCGCGCGGTGCTCTCCACCGTCCACGTCAAGCACCTCGTCGCGCTGGCACCCGAGGCGGCGTGGGGCGACGACTTCCGCTTCGGGGTCGACACCTGGCGCGCCGGCGTCTCGATGTTCGTCGCCCACTACGCCACCACCGAGCCGCCCAGGTACCCGGCCGGCGACGGCACGGTCGAGTCGGTGGCGGCGGGCACGCCGCACTCGGTCGAGCGGATGCTGCGGGTCGGTTCGGAGCTCAGCCGCGGCATGGTCGCCAGCGACGACCCGGTGCTGCTGGTCCTGGCGCCGACCGTGGCCGACCCGTCGCGCGCCCCCGAAGGCCGCCACACCCTCAAGGTCGTCGGCTTCCAGCCCTACGAGCTGGCCGGCGGACCGCAGCGGTGGGACCAGCTGAAGGACCAGGTGGCCGAGGCGAACCTGGCCGCCCTGCGCCGCTACGCCCCCAACCTCGGCGACGACGTGGTCCTCGCCAGCCACGTGAAGAGTCCCCTGGACCTGGAGCGCTTCAACCCCCACAACTGGCACGGGTCCTGCCACGGCGGCGACATGGGCCCGGCGCAGTCCGGGGCGCTGCGGCCCGCGCCGGGATGGGCCGGCCACCGCACGCCGATCGCGGGCCTGTACCAGACCGGTGCCACCACCCACCCCGGCGGGTCGGTGTCGGCCGCGCCCGGCCGCAACGCCGCCATGGTGCTCCTGCGCGACCTCGGCTTCGACCCGGAGGAGGTGGCGGCCCGTGCCTGACGCCCGCATCGAGGCGGCCGTGGCCAACTGGGCGCCGCGGCTGGTCACCCAAGGCGTCGACCCCAACGACTTCGCCCGCGTGACCGCGCCGCTCGAGCGCTGGGAGGAGTGGCTCGGCGCCTGGCGCGCCAACGGCCACCTGCACGCCGGGCTGGCACGCGAGGCCGAGCGGCAGGGCCGCACGCTGACGGCCGGGCGTGCCTGGGTCCGCGCCACGCTCTCCTACCACTACGCCAAGTTCGTCTGGATGGTCGACCTCGAACGCCACCGGGAGGCCGCCGACCTGGCGGTCGCGGCGCTGCGCCACGCCCACCGCCTGCTCGACCCCAGCGCCGAGCGGCTGGAGATCCCCTTCGAGGGGACCGAGATGGTGGCGACCCTGCGGCGCCCGCCGGCGCCCCGTCCCGCGCCGCTGGTGCTGCTCCTCCCCGGCCTCGACTCCACCAAGGAGGAGTTCTTCAACTGGGAGAACGTCTTCCTCGAGCGCGGCATGGCGACCCTGTCCCTGGACGGCCCCGGGCAGGGCGAGACCGGCTACCACAGCCACATCCGGCCCGACTACGAGGTCGCCGTGAGCGCCGCCCTCGACCACCTGCAAGGACGCGACGACCTGCTGGGCGACCGGGTCGGCGCGGTCGGGGTGAGCCTCGGCGGCTACTACGCGCCGAGGGCGGCCGCGTTCGAGCCGCGCATCCGCGCCGCGGTGGCGATCGGCGGCCCCTACGACTTCGGCGAGTGCTGGGCCGGGCTGCCGGGGCTCACCCGCGAGGCCTTCGTGCACCACTCCGGTGCCCACGACGAGGCGGAAGCCGAGCGCCTCGCCGGCCGGCTCGACCTCGGCCCGGTCCTGCCGCGCCTGGCGCAGCCGCTGCTGGTGGTCTTCGGCCGGCTCGACCGCCTGATCCCCTGGCGGCAGGCCGAGCGCGTGGCGGCCGAGGCCCCCGCCGGCGAGCTGGTGATGTACGAGGACGGCAACCACGTCTGCAACAACCTGCCCTACCGCTACCAGCCCCTCGCCGCCGACTGGATGCGGGAGCGCCTCTCCGATGGCTAGCACCGAGCCCGACAAGGCTTTCCCGGTCGGCGCCGGGCGCCGTGCATCCCTGACCCCGGACGATCAGGGGATCCCACGAGGCGGCGACCGGGAAAGCCTGAATTGGCGAGGTACCAAAGGCGGCTGGGTGGGGCGCCCGCTCAGGCGCCGGGAGGACGCCGCCATGCTGCGCGGCGAGGCGGCCTACGTCGACGACCTGGTGCTGCCCGGCATGGCGCACATGGTGGCCGTGCGCAGCCCCGAGGCCCACGCCCGCCTCGGGAAGGTCGAGGTCGCCGCGGCGCTGCGCGCACCGGGGGTGCTGGCGGTGCTGACCGGGGCCGACCTCGCCGGCCAGGTCGGGCGGATGGCGGCGATGGCGCCGGAGGGGGCGGAGATCGCCGAGGTGCCCGTCCCGCTGCTCGCCACCGGGACGGTCCGCTTCGCCGGGGAGCCGGTCGCCGTGGTCGTCGCCGAGACGCGCGCGGCCGCCGTGGACGCCGCCGAGCTCGTCTCGGTCGACTACGACCCGCTGCCGGTGCTGGTCGACCCGCACGCCGCGCTCGCCGCCGAAGTGCGGCTGCACCAGACGGCTCCCGGCAACGTGCTGCTGCGCTGGGCGCGGCGCCACGGCGACGTGGACGGCGCCTTCGCCGCGGCCGCCCACCGGGTGCGCGGCCGCTTCGGCATGCCCCGGCTGGTCGCCGCCCCGATCGAGCCGCGCGGCGCAGTCGCCGCCTACGACCCGGAGGACGACCTGCTGACCCTGTGGCTGTCCGCGCAGGACCCCCACCGCCCCCTGCGCGGCCTCTCGGCGATCCTGCGGCGCCCGCCGGAGCGCTGCCGCGTGGTCGTCCGCGACGTCGGCGGCGCCTTCGGCAGCAAGGGGGCGCTCGCGCCAGAGGCCGCGGTGGCCGCCGTCGCCGCCATGCGGCTCGGGCGCCCGGTCAAGTGGATCGAGCAGCGCTGGGAGAACTTCCAGGCCGCCTACCAGGGCCGCGGCCAGGAGATCGAGGCGGAGCTGGCGCTGGACGCCGAGGGCCGCTTCCTGGCCGTGCGCGCCAGGACCCTCGCCGACCTCGGCGCCTACCTGTACCCGTTCACCGCCGCGCCGCCGGTCACCGCCGCGATGCTGCTGACCGGCGCCTACGACGTGCCCGCCGTCGACGTGGAGGTGGTCGGGGTGGCCACCAACAAGGTGCCGACCGGCCCCTACCGCGGCGCCGGCCGCCCGGAGGGCGCCTACGTGGCGGAGCGGCTCGCCGACCTGGCCGCGGCCGCGCTCGGCGTCGACCCGGCCGAGGTCCGCCGGCGCAACTTCATCGCGCCGGAGCGCTTCCCGCACACCACCGCGCTCGGCTTCACCTACGACTCCGGCGACTACGGGCGCGCCCTCGACCGCGCCTGCGCCCTGCTCGGCTACGCCGAGCGCCGCGCCGAGCAGCGTGAGGCCCGCCAGGCCGGGCGCCTGGTCGGCATCGGCCTGTGCGTGTTCGTGGAGCGCGCCGGCGCCGGGCTGTGGGAGAGCGGCTGGGTCGGGGTCGCGCCCGACGGCCGCGTGCTGGTGCGGACCGGCTCGACGCCGCACGGGCAGGGCCACGCGACCACCTTCGCCCAGATCGCCGCCGAGGCGCTCGGCGTCGACCCGGAGCAGGTGCGGGTCGAGGCCGGCGACACGCGCACGGTGCCGCAGGGGATGGGCACCTACGCCAGCCGCTCGGTGACCATCGGCGGCTCCGCCGTGTACCTCGCCGCCCAGGAGGTCGGGCGCAAGGCCGCGCGCGTCGCCGCCGCCCTGCTCGGCGCCACGCCGCAGGAGGTGCGGCTCGTCGACGGCGGGGTGCTCACCGCGCCCGGCGGCCGCTCGGTGACCCTCGCGGAGGCCGCGGCCGCCGTCGGCGACCCGTCGCGGCTGCCCGCCGGGGTCGAGCCCGGGCTCGACGCGCAGGTCCGCTTCGAGCTGCCGGGACCGGTGTTCCCGTTCGGAGCATACGCGACGGTCGTCGAGATCGACCGGGAGACCGGCCGGCTCGCGATCCGGCGCCTGGTCGGGGTGGACGACAGCGGCACGATCGTGAACCCGCTGCTGGCCAAGGGCCAGGTGGTCGGCTCCTCGGTCCAGGGCGTCGGCGAGGCGCTGTTCGAGGAGGCCGTCTACGACGAGGCCGGGCAGCTGCTCAGCGGCAGCTTCACGGCGTACGGGCTGCCGAGCGCCGTGGAGGCGCCGCGGGTCGAGGGCGAGTTCGTGGAGACCCCGTCCCCGTTCACCCCGCTCGGCACCAAGGGGGTGGGGGAGAGCGGCGCGATCGCGGTCCCCGCCGCGATCGCCAACGCGGTCGCCGACGCCCTCGCGCCCCTCGGCGTCCGCCACCTCGACCCGCCCTACACCCCGGAGAAGCTCTGGCGCGTCCTGCGCGACCGCTGAGCCCTCGGCGACCTCGTGTGGGCCTCGCCCGGCCGGGTGGACCCTCGGCGCCCCGTTCGCCCGGCCGCGCGCCGAGGCGCGCGGCCGGGCGGGGTCAGCTCTGGACCTTGAGGCCGTCGAGGGGTGCGAAGTGGGGAACCAGGGCGGACAGCTCGCCGGAGGCGGTCTCCGGGACGTCGGGGAAGGTGGTGGACAGCTCGACGCTCCTGCCCGGGTCGACGCTGAGCGGGACGGACGTGACCGTCTGGTCGCTGGGCACGTAGCGCTTGCGGTTGGCGCCGTCGTAGAGGGAGACGCCGCCGGTGTCGCTCGGGTTCGCCGTCCCCGGCTTGCCCAGCAGGTTGCCGATGGTGACGGTGTTGCTGGTCTGGTTGGTGATGGTGAACCGCAGGGTGACGTTGGTGCCGTCGCGCTTGAGGGAGCCGGCGGACAGGACCAGGCCGGCGACGTCGCCGCGGACGCTGGCGAGCGGCCCGCTGGCCTTCCCGCCGGCCTGGCCGTTGTCCTTGTCCTTGCTGGTGCAGGCGCCGAGCAGCAGCGCGACGGCCAGGGCCAGCAGCACGGCCAGGGCCTGCGGCCGGGTGCGGTGTGGAGTGGTTGGCATGGCGGCTCGCTTAGGTGGGGATCGCCACGGTCACGCGGCGGTTGCGGGCACGGCCTTTGGGGTTGTCGCTGCCGTCGGGGTTCTTGTTGGGCGCGATCGGCTTGCTGGCGCCGAAGCCCTTGACCGAGAACTGGGTGGGCCGGTCGGAGAGCAGCTGGGCGAGGGCGTCGCGCACGGCCTGGGCGCGGCGTTGCGACAGGGGAAGGTTGTAGGCCTGGGTGCCGATCGAGTCGGTGTGGCCCTCGACCCGGACGACGCCCTTGGCCCGGTCGCGGATCAGCTTGGCGGTGTCCTGCAGGTCGGCCTGGGCGGCGGCGGTGAGCTTGTCGGAGTTGAAGGCGAACAGCACGTCGGCGGCGAGGTCGACCTCGGTGTCCCCGGGAGACTCGTTGAGGGTGGCGGTGTCCTTGCCGTTGCGGATGGTGACGGTGCGGAACACCAGGTCGACCACGCGGGGGGTCACGTCCAGGCCGCCACCGATCGCCTGCCCGCCGGCGACGGTCGTGGTGGTCGCGCCGGCGACCGTGCCGCCGCTGTCGCCGCTCACCGTGGTGCCGGTCTCGCCGCCGGTCAGCGTGCTGCTGGTGGTGCCCAGCGTGGTCGTGCTGGTCTCCTGCGCGGCCGCGGGGGCGCCGCCCCCCGGGGGAGCGGCGAGGGCCACGGCGAGCAGGCTCGCGAGCAGGCCGATGCCGAGCGCCATGCGCCGACGGCGGGACCCCGTTGGGGTAGCCGGGCCGGGCCGGTGTCGTGGGTCGCTCATGAGCTCAGGGGGACGTTGTCGAGGGCGGGGAAGTGGGGCACGGTCACGGTCAGCTTGCTCACCTGGGCCGGCGGGGCCGGGAACTTGGCGAACATGGTGGTTTCCTGGCCGGGCTCGACGCCCTTGAGCTCGGTGCCGCTGTGCAGGATGCCCGTGGTGCACAGGCAGCCCTTGTTGGTATCGCGCAGCACCAGGTACTTCTTCTTGCCCTCGGGGTCGACCAGGTAGACGCCGGACATGTCGAAGGTCAGGGCGTTGCCGACCTCGACGAAGCCGGCCTCCCCCCAGGTCCAGTCGAAGTTGAAGGGCTTGGTGCCCTTGTTGGCGATGGTGAAGATCAGGGTGACGGTGTTCGGGTCGCTGCGGCGCAGCTGGTTGACGGCCAGGGTGATGCCGGGCAGGTCGGCGTGGTCGCTCGAGGCGACCACCGGGGCCGGGGCGGGCTGGCCAGCGGTCGTGGTCGCGCTCGCCTGGGCGGCCTGGGCCTGGGCAGGCTTGCCCTTGCCGAGGCTGCACCCGGCGGCGAGCGCGGCCACCAGGACCAGGCTGAGGAACAGGACGGGGGAGCGGGGGGCGGATCGCCACACCCTGCTGGCGGAACTACGCATACGGCGCGTCTCCTTGTCAGGGGGGTGACTCGTGGTCGGGGCTCGCGGTCTGACGGTCCTATCTTTCCCCGCCTGTACGAACCTCCACGCGGAGAAGGTTCATCCCTCGTTGTCGCGCGCCGATAACGCGGCCGTCTTCATCCAGCCTCGGGAAGGACGCGATCCGGGCAACCGCGAGTTACGCGCGCAGCACGGACGCACCGGCAACCTGGAGATGTCCACCGAGCGTGCGCAATTCCCGTCGGACTACGCGGCTGCCCCCGAGCAGTGGGGGAGGAGAGAGGAGGGGGGCTGTGGACAAAGATGATCGGTCGTGCGGAGTTCGGCCTACCATTGCGCGCGAACAGTTTGGACCGGACGGAGGGTCGTGCAATGAGCGGCGGTCAGCGTGCTCGGGTCGAGAACGGTGGCATGGTCACTGCTCGGCCGCTGACGGCAGAGCAACAGCACCTCGTCCTGTTCGCGTTCCGGCGCCCGCGTGGTCACTACACGACCGAGCGTGCTGGTCAGCTCTCGGGCATACCGGCCCGCACCCTGTACGACTGGGCGAAGGAAGGCGTGATCGCGCCGGACCATCCTGGTCGCCCCATGGCCTGGTCCTACCGCGACCTCGCGTTCGTTCGGCTGCTCGCGTGGCTCCGGCAGGGACGAATGGAGCGCCTGACCGCCGCCCGACGGGTCGCTGACATCCGGAACCTGATGGCGGACCCGGCGCGGCAGGTCAGCGAGATTCGTTCCGACGGCACCGTCGTCCTCCTCGGCGACGAGACCATCGACCGGCTCACCGGCCAGCAGGTCTTCGACTCGATGGCGATGCTCCTGTCGACCTTCAGCCTGCTCGATTCGGTCGCTGAACTCGGGCGTCAGCGGCTCTGGGGCCCGGATCTGATCCAGCCCTCCGAGCTGACCTGGATCCTGCCGTGGGCGATGGGCGGTGAGCCGTGCGTTCGCTTCACGAGGATCCCCACCGTGGGGCTGCACGCGCTCCGGCACGAACAAGGCCTCGACACGGAGCAGATCGTCGCGCTCTATCCCGCTCTGGACGCTGCCCAAGTTGAGGACGCAATCGCGCTCGAGGAACGGCTGTGTCGAGCGGCGTAGGCCTGCGCCTGCTTCTCGACCAGAACTTTCCGAAGCCAGCCGGCTTCAACCTGGCCGACGTCGGCACGTCGATCCACGCTACCCACGTCTCCGACCACGATCCCGCTCTCACCTCAGCTGGCGTGCCCGACTGGCTGCTCTACCTGCGCGCCGCGGACGACGGCTTCGACGCCGTGATCACCCGCGACTGGCACCAGTTCGACCGGCCTGAGGAGCTGTGGGTACTCGCCAACCTCCGGATCGTGGTCATCTCGTGGCGACAGCCCATCAACAACCCTGTCGCCGAGTGGGGGCACCTACTGGCGTACATGCCACAGCTCAGGCGGCGGATCGAGCGGCGGCAGCCCCGCGTGCTGCTCCTTCCGCCACCGCATCTCAACAAGGGCAACGAGGTCAACCCGAGGGAGACGCTCGGACGCTACGCCGCCCGGCAGGGTCGGGCCGTCGCCGAGGTGTTGGCGGAGACCCAGTCCGCAGTCCGCGACGTGCTCCATCGTGCCGAGCGCGCTGACCTCTACGTCCGGCTGGAACGCGGCCGGCGGCCGGCAGGGGAGTAGCGCCCGGGTACGCAGGCCTTCAGCGGGACTTCACCCGGTAGTTCAGGTGGGTGACACCGATCCCCTCGGTGACTTTGGGCGTCTCAAGTGCGACCGGAGTGCCGCTGAGGTTGTCGAAGAAGCGGATGCCCTTGCCGAGCAGCACGGGCACCAGGTCCACCTGGATCTCGTCCAGCAGCCCCAGGTTGAGGAGCTGCTGGGCAATGTTGGGACTGGCGACCGCGACCATCTTCTCGCCGGCGGTTGCCTTCGCATGCTCCAGCGCGCGCTCGATCCCGTCGGTGACGAAGGTGAACGGCGCGTCCTCGCGTGGCCAGCCGTCCGGAACGCTGTGGGTGACCACGAACACGGGCACGCCGGTCGGGTGGCTGCCGCCCCACCCGCCTGTGTGGTCGAACAGGCGGCGGCCGCACAGCAGCGCGCCGACGTTGGCGAGCCCCTCGCGCAGGTGACGCGCGCTCGCCTCGGAGGTGTGGAAGCTCCACCGCGGGTCGGCGCTCGGCACGGTGACCTCACCGTGGAGGAACCAGTCGAACAGCGGCCCCACGTCATCGGTGGGGTCGGCGACGAGGCCGTCCAGCGACATCGACATGTTGGCGACGACCGTGGCCATGTGGGCCTCCCGTTCCTGGGTTCCGCTATCCGGTCACCCATGGAACGGTGGCGGCGGTGGGAACTCATCGGCCGACGGGGGAGTGGGGGAGAGCGGACGGCTGGGGCAGCCAACTGGCCTCGCCGACCCCCTGGCAGATCCTGCTCGGAGACTGACAGCCGCTCTCTTGGGCTGCGCTACGCGCCGCGCTCGAGCCGTTCCTTCAGGTTCCGGTAGCTTTTGGGCGCGCCCTTGGCCGCCATGCGGCGGATGACGTCCAGCGGGAGCAGCTTGCCGATCCCGTGCCCCTCGAAGTCCAGCGCGATCGTGACCAGCGACCGCGTGCCGTCGCCGAGCGGCTCGACGGTGATGCCCGCGCTCGGCCGAAACGGTCCGTCGACGCCGCGGGCAGCCCAGCTCCTTGGGGGACTGATCTCCGTGATCTCCTGCGTCGTCGTCTGCTCGACGCGGCCGATCCGGCGGATCGTGGTGAACCTCGTGCCCACGCCGGGCGGGCGACCCCCCTCGATGCGCACGCGCACGACGTCGTTCTGCCACTCGGGGAACCGTGACGGGTCGGTGGCGTACGAGTAGACCTCGTCCGGCGGCCGGGCGATCTCGAAGCTGGACACGATTGCTGGCACCGTTCCCCTCCTCGTGGTCCCGTCGTCTCGGGTTCGTCCGTCACCGCCATGACGGATCGCGACCGATCGATGTGACCGTTCGGCGCCCACCACGCCTCGGCCGGACGACCGTACGGTCGGTGACCCGCCCATGCGGCTGCGGCTGGTGCGGAAGGACGCGTGGCCGCGAAAGTCCCTCTTGTCGCGGGCGGGTCGACCCTGGTCGCGGCGCCGGCGGAGTTGCAGTCTCGGTACGGAGGTGGTTCGCCATGTTCACGATTCGGAACCTGGGCGGGGTGGCCCTGTTCCTGTTCGGAACGACCTTCCTGTGGCTGACGCCCTCGTTCGCAAGCCCGGGCGTGTCGACAAAGGGGGTCGCGTGGTCGGTCACGCAAGTCCTCGCGCTGGTGACGCTAGCACTCGTCACCGCGGCCACCTGGGGGCTGTTCACGAAGGCCGGATGGTGGGAGGCCGTCGCGGTCGTTGCCGCCGCCGTCGGGTTCGCCGTGCTGGCGCCGTACTGGGTCGCGGCGCACCACGCTGGTGAGGTCAACCCGGAGTTCAACGTCCTAGTCCACGCGCTCGGCAGCGTCGGCGTCTTGGTCCTGCTGCTGGTGCCGACGCTGGAACGCTGGGTGGACGGTCACGTCCTCGCAGGGAGCTGACCACGATGCCGGAGGGCACGGATCGACGGCTCGGTCACGGAATCCTGGATGCGTTGGGTGGCCTGCCGCTGTTCGCCACGGCTCCGCTGTACCGGCATTGGCACCTGCGGTGGGGCGCGACCGACGACGAGGTGCACGGCTCCATGCCCGGCGACGAGATCGTTCCGAAACCATCCTTCAACGCCACGCGCGCGATCACGATCGACGCTCCACCCGAGATGGTGTGGCCGTGGATCGTGCAGATGGGCTACCGGCGGGCCGGCTTCTACACCTACGCCCTGCTGGACAACGCCGGCCACGACAGCGCCGACCGCATCCTCGAGGAGTACCAGCCGCCCAAGATCGGCGACTGGATGCCGATGGCCAGGAAGGTCAACGAGACGACAGCGTTCAAGGTGAAGGCGTTCGAGCCGAACCAGTGGCTCCTGTGGGAGAAGCCGGACAGCACCTGGGCGTGGAAGCTGCTCCCGCAGCCCGGGGGACGCACCCGCCTGATCTTGCGCCTGAAGGCCGCTACGCCTGGGAGAGGCCCGGATCGGCGATCCTCACCCTGGTCCTTTTGGAGTTCGGCGACTTTCCGATGATGCGCAGGGTGCTGAAAGGCATCAAGGTCCGTGCCGAGCGGATGGGCGCGACACCCGGTCCTCACCCAGTCCGGGAGAGGAGGGCTCATGGCAACCCGGTCGCTTGAGCTCGATGGTCCTCGCGCGGCGACTCGGCGGGCGGTAATGGGCCTCTCCCTGCTCCGGCGGGCCTCGCACCGCGGCGAGAAGGACCGCCAAGGAGGGTAAGTTAACATAACGTATCTTATGGGGGATTGCCGGCAGGGGCATCGGCGGGCGCCAGCCCGGCACCGTCGCGACCCCTGCGTAGCCAAGGCCACTGGGGAATGCTCGGACGTTGCTCCGCGTTGTGCGACGCATGGATCCAAGCAAAGACGCGAAGACGATCCCAATCCCCGACGATGTCCGGGCGCTGCTTGATGCACCCAACTATGCGCACTTGTCCACGCTGCGGGCGGACGGCTCTCCTCGCAACCACGTGGTGTGGGTCGGACTCGAGGGCGACCACCTTCTCGTGTGCACGGACGAGTCGTCGTGGAAGGCCAAGGACATGCGCCGCGATCCTCGGGTCGCCCTGTCGATCGTCGACCTGGACAACCCGTACAGGATGGCTTCGCTCCAGGGGCGGGTCGTCGAGGTGCGGTCCGACGTGGGATGCCGGTACATGGACCGCATTTCCGTCAAGTACACGAATGCTCCGTTTCCCAACCGTGGTGGCGATCGTGTCTGCTTCGTGGTCAGTGTTCATAAGGCCGGGCAACGCACGCTCGGGAGGTTCGTCCACAATCCAGGAGCGGCGAGTAGCCAACCTCGTTGAGCCGAGATCGGCCCACACGGCGTTGTGGGCCGTGCGCTCGGGCCGTCACGATCCCGACAGGACCGCCCCGGTCCGCGACGCGGCCACCTGTGCGACCGCCTCCGGCGTGCCCTCGGCGACGACCTCGCCGCCGGCGGCGCCGCCCGCGGGGCCGAGGTCGATCACCCAGTCGGACGCGCGGACGACGTCGAGGTCGTGCTCGATGGTGACGACCGTGTTGCCGGCGTCGACCAGCCGCTGGAGCACGCCGAGCAGCCGCGCGGTGTCGCTGGGATGCAGGCCGATGGTGGGCTCGTCGAGCACGTACAGCACGCCGGTGAGCCCGGAGCCGAGCAGCGCGGCGAGGCGCAGGCGCTGGGCCTCCCCCGCCGAGAGGCTGGGCGTGGCGCGCTCCAGCGTCAGGTACCCGACGCCGACGTCGACCAGCCGGCGCACGCGCTCGTGCAGGTCGGCGACGATCGGCTCGGTGACGAGCCACTCCTCCGCGGTGGTCCGTCCCTGCAGCGCGTCGAGCCAGGCGGCGAGCTCGCCGAGCGGCAGGCGCGCGGCGTCGACGATGGTGAGGCCGCTGACGGTGACGCGCCGGCTCTCGGGGCGCAGGCGCGTGCCGTGGCAGTCGGGGCACTCCTCCTCGAGCAGGAGCTGCTCGGCGTTCTCGCGGTAGCTCGCGTCCTCGATGTGCTCGGCGTAGCGCCGCAGCTGGCTGGTGACCACGCCTTCGAAGCGCCCGCGGGCGACCGTGGCCGGCGGTGCGACGCCGGGGAAGTGCCGGCGGAACCTCGGGCTGTCGACGCCGTGGAGCAGCAGGTCGCGCTGGGCGGCGTCGAGCGCGTTCACGGGCAGGTCCGCGTCGAAGACGAAGCCGTAGTGCTCCCCGGCGGCCTGCAGGATGGCGGTGTTGCGCTCGGTGACCAGCGGGTGCCAGCGGAGCACCGCGCCCGCGGCGACGCTGCGCTCGTGGTCGACCAGGCGGTGCACGTCGGCCTGGTGCACGGTGCCGAGGCCGGTGCAGGTGGGGCACGCGCCGGCGGGCTTGTTGAACGAGAAGTGCGCCATGCCCATCTCGGGCACGGGCGTGCCGCAGTGCGGGCACGGCACGAACTCCCCCGCCTCGGGCGCCTCGTCCGGTTCGTCGCCGGCCGGCTCGTCGTCCCAGGCCTCGTCGCCGCTGACGTGGTAGGAGGGCGGGACGTCCCGCCCGCACGCCGGGCACGGGCGCTGGCCGATGCGCGCCCAGAGCACGCGCAGGTAGGTGAAGACCTCGGTGGCCGTGCCGACCGTCGAGCGCGGGCTGCGGTTGGTGAGGTGCTGGTCGACGCTGATCGACGGCGACAGGCCGGTGATCGAGTCGACCGCGGGCTTGCTGCCGTACGTGACCATGCCCAGCGACTCGAGGTACTGCCGCTGGCCCTCCTTGTGCAGCGTGTCGAAGGCGAGGGTGGACTTGCCCGAGCCGGAGAGGCCGGTGAGGACGACCAGCTGGTTCTTCGGGATGGCGAGCGTGACGTTCTTGAGGTTGTGCAGGCGCGCGCCCTTGACGAGGAGCGAGTCGCCCATGGTTGCGGCCTCCTGCAACACGTCGGCCGGTCGCGGTCGGAGAGCGTCTCCGCACCTTCAATTGTCTCATTGAAGTTGCAGGTTGAGGCTTTGCCTCGCAGCCAGCGACGTATGCTGGAGGCATGTGCGGCCGACCTTCAAATCGCGGGTGAAGGATGGAGCGATCGGCCTTCGCCCCGTCGACCTGGCGCGAACGGCGGGCATCTCGACCCAGCAGGTCCGCAACTACCTCGACGCGGGCATCCTGCCTCCCGCCCAACGGACCCCGGCCGGGTACCGCAGGTTCGAGGCCAGGCACCGCCGGGCGCTGCTGACCTACCGTGCGCTCGCGAAGGGCTACGGGTCGGACACCGCCCGGGCGATCATGCAGGCCGTCCATGCCGGGGACCTGCCGCTGGCGCTCACCCTGGTGGATGCCGGCCATGCCGCGCTGCACGAGCAGCGGCGCTCCCTGCAGGCGGCGGGCGAGGCGCTCGAGGCCGTTGCGGAGCAGACCCCGGACAGCTCGGCGCTGCCGCGGTCGGGCACGCGCATCGGGGAGGTGGCCGCCCTGCTCGGGGTGCGCGCCTCCGCCCTGCGGGTGTGGCAGTCCGCCGGCCTGCTGACCCCGAAGCGCGATCCGGCCACCGGGTACCGCCGCTTCGGCCCGACCGACGTCCGGGACGCGCGGATGGTCAGCATGCTGCGGCAGGGCCGCTATCCCCTGCCCCAGGTCCAGCTCGTGCTCGACGGCCTGCGCCGGACCGGCAGCAGCGACGCGCTCCGCGCCGCGATCGCGCAACGTCGGGCGGGGCTGGCGCAACGCGCGACCGCCATGCTCGAAGGCTCCAGCCGCCTGCACCACTACGTCACCGACGAGGAGGTGGTCGACGCCCCGGGCGTCACCCACCTCAGCTACCGGGTCGCCGGGCGCGACGGCTAGAAGCCCGTCGCGCACCAGGGGGCCGGGTCGGCCGCGAACATCGCGTCGGCACGAGCGAGGCCGCCCGGGCGGGCCTCGGCCACCCGGCCAGCGCGGGCGAGGCTGGCGAAGCGCACCCCGCCGAGGAAGGCGGCAGCGAGCTCGGCCACGTCGAGCCGCAGGTCCGGCTCGGCCCGCCCGGCCGGCCCGCAGGTGGCCCCGTCCGGTCCGCCTTCGAGCAGGAAGCGGCCCTGGTTGGCCGGGACGAGCGCGTCGCTGACCTCCAGCACCACCCGGCCGGGGACGGCGTAGCGCCGCGCGCCCAGCGCGGCAGGCAGGTCGAGCAGGCGCAGCCACAGGAAGTCCGCCAGCAGCGCGGTGCGCAGCCGCCGCGGGTCGACCAGCAGCCAGCGCAGCGGCTCGTCGAGCGGCCGGTCGCGCAGCTCGATGGCGGCCGTCAGGTCGAGGTCGAGGCAGTAGCGCCAGAGGCCGGCGGTGGCCTCCGGCGCGGCCGCGAACAGCTCGTCCACCCGCACGACCCCGTCGGCCACCCCGTCGGTCCAGCGGCCCCGCTGCCGGTAGCTGGCGTAGCCGTCGGGCGCGCCGCCGGGTGGCTCGTGGACCACCACCACGCGCGGGTCCCAGCCGCTGCGCATCCACTCCGGGTCCCGCTGCCACATCGCCCAGTAGGACGGCGACCGGCTCACCTGCCCCGGCCATGCCCGCCGGATCCGCTCGAACAGCTCGGGAACGACCTGCGCGGCCTCCTCGGCGCCGAGCAGGCGCACCCGGCCGGAGGTGACCGCCGACGGCCGCAGCGCGGCGTGGCGCCGGTCGATCGCCAGCTGCGCCGAATGGGTGGCGAGGCCGTAGCCGAAGCGGCCGTACAGCAGCGACTCGGACGCCAGCAGGATGGAGACCGGCTCGCCGCGGGCCAGCACGTCCTCGAAGTGGCGGGCGATGACGGCGCGCAGGATGCCGCGGCGCCGGTGGGTGGGCAGCACCGAGATGAGCGTGAGCCCGCCCGCGCCGAGCTGGGTCCCGCCTGGCAGGGCGAGCTGGAAGGAGACGGCGCCGCCGGTGGCGACCATGGCGCCGGCGTCGAAGCCGCAGAGGCTGCGGTCGAACTCGAGGACCTGCCGCACGTCCTCGATCGCCTCGGGCGGCCACCGCTCCCCGAACGCGGTGCCGAAGACTCGCGCCACCTCGGTGACCTCGTCCGGCGTGACCGCTCGGATCTCGATGTCCATGTGCAGGTTGTACCGCGCCGCAAGGCGCGGCGCAGCCCGTTTCTCGCCTCGCGGTCACGCCCCCGTACCGATCGGCTCGGCGGTCACCCCACCGTCCCCTTTTGGCGGCGCACGCGTTGTGCCGATTGCCCAGGTTCGGCAGGGCCGGCCGAGGGGTATCTCCTGATTTGCGTTGGCGCGCTTGATGAGTTCTGCTTAGGTGCGAAGAATCGCCTGGTGGGGGGTCAGGAGGTGTCGAATGGACAGGATGACAGCTCCACCACCCAACAAGGCCGGCCATAAGGGCTACCAGATCGGCGTCAGCCGCCCGCCGCTGGAGGTCGCGGACCTTCCGACTCCCGAGGAGGTGTTCGGGCTCAGGGAGATCGGCACCGCCGAGACCGTCCAGTTCGTCCTCGGCCCCAGCCTGATCGCCCTCGGCATCGCCATCGGCAGCGGCGAGTGGCTGCTCGGCCCGCTCAACGTCGGCAGGCTGGGCTTCATCGGCATCGGCTGGGTCATCCTGGTCTCGGCGCTCCTGCAGACGTTCTACAACATCGAGTTCGGCCGCTACATGATCGCCACCGGCGAGGTGCCGGTGGTCGGCTTCGCCCGGGTGCCGCCGGGAGCCTTCCTGTGGGTGCCGTTCTCCCTGGTCACGCTGTTCTTCGCGCTCATCTGGGGCGGCTGGGCGAAGGCGGCGGCCCAGGCGTTGTTCGCCCTGCTGTACGCGCGCGTTCCCAGCGACGCGGACTCGGGCATCGTCGAGTTCCTGGCGGTCCTGCTACTGCTCGGCGTGTTCGTGATCGCGGTGGCCTCGCGCAGGGTCACCAGGGGGTTGGAGCTCTTCAACGGCGTCGCCATCCTCATCGAGCTGATCCTGCTGTTCACCATCTGCCTGCTGGTGGTGCCGATCGGCGTGTGGTGGGACGGCATCCGCGGTCTGATCACCCCGGCCCTGCCCCCCGCCGGCAGCGACGCCACCCTGATCGGCGGGCTGGCCGGGTTCACCGCGCTGGCGTCGGGCCTGAACTGGTACGCGCTGGGCCACTACCGGGACAAGGGCTACGGCATGGGCCACCGCGTCGGCTTCATCTCGGGGCTGCGCGGCGAGCGCAGCGCGGTCCGGTCCAGCGGCCTGATCTTCCCCGAGGACGAGAAGAACATCGCCCTGTGGCACCGCTGGATGGGCTACCTGAAGCTGGACACCTGGTTGATCTTCTTCGGCGGCTCGATGGTCGGCATGTTCCTGCCCATCATCCTCATGCGCCAGATGGTGCTGCTCTCCGGCCAGCAGCCGACGCAGGCCAACGTGTCCACCTTCTCGGCCAACGTCCTCGGCCAGGAGTACGGCCGCTGGGTGTTCTACTTCACCCTGCTGATCGGCTTCCTGATCCTGTACAAGGCGCAGATCAGCATCTTCGAGGCGCTGGTCCGCAACATGACCGACGCGCTCAACATGAGCTCGCGCTTCCAGCGCACCATCGCGGGCGACCCGCGCCGCTTCTACTACCCGTTCATGGTCGTGCTGACCGCGGTCGTCGCGGTGTTCCTGCACTTCTTCCAGCCGGCGCGGCTGGTGCTGATCTCGGCGAACATGTCGAACTTCGGGGCGCTGATCTTCCCCTTCGTGATCATCTACCTGAACAGCAGGCTGCCGAGGCCGGCCCGCCCGTCGCCGCGGATCTACCTGCTGCTGCTGGCGAACTTCCTGTTCTTCGGGTTCTTCTTCCTCAACTTCGTGGTCAACGAGGCGACCGGCCACCCGCTGGTGACCTTCTGAGCGCGGCGGCGAGCCCGGCCGGGCCTCCGGCCGGGCTCGTCTGCTGCTCGCGGCCCCTCCCCCGCCGGGAAGGCCTACGACGGCTACGGCTGGCTGACGGCGCTCGCCCGGGGCTGCTCGATCCGCTCGACCCACCGGGCGCGCCAGGCCGGCGGCTCGAACGGCTCGGCGCGGACGCCGTCCAGGCGGCGCTCGGGAGCGGCCGCGGACTGGCCACCGAAGAGGCGCTGCGGGTGGCGCTCGGCCCTGGCTGAGCCGGTCAGGGAGGCCGGAACGGCTCGGGCCTAGTGGCTGTAGCCGATGTGGACGTGCTCCTGGTGGCCCTCGTCGCTGAACCAGGGCCGGTGGCCGATCGGGAACGGCGAGCCGATCTCGGCCGGGCGGAGGGGGCCCTCCAGGCCGTCGAGCCACCTGGTCAGGCGCTTGGCGGCCTTGCTGTGGCGGCTGACGGGCTGGCCGTCGACCTGGTCGATGTCCACCGCCCGCCAGACGGTGTGGTTGGAGACCCGGTGGGTGCCCTTCACGAAGCGGGAGTGGCCGCTGTGCAGGCAGGAGACGCGCACGGTGTAGTGGTCGGTGATCGCGGCCAGCAGCGAGGTGACCCGCAGGTCGAGCCTGCCCGAGGCGAGGTCGGGGGCAGGGTCGCAGCCGTGGCTGCGGGTGGTCTGCAGCCGCGGGTTGTGGGCCAGCGCGACCACGAACGGGTCGCGGGACGGGGTCAGGGTGGCGGCCACCGTGGCGGTGTAGCGCTGCGCCAGGGTCACCACCTCGTGGACGTACCAGCAGGCGTTGTTGTAGCGCTTGAGCGCCAGGTGCAGCAGTGCCGGGCCGAGCACCTGCGGGCAGGGGTCGCGGGCGGCCGGGCCGGGCTGGGCCAGGCCGTTGGCGCACAGCTTGCGGGCGGCGGCGGGGACGGCGTCGGCGGCCTGGTAGGGGTCGCCGCCGTGGCCGAACGAGTCCCAGGTCGACGGCGGGCCGTCGGTGAGGTTGAACTGCATCGGCCCGGCGCAGCAGCCGGCGCTGTTCAGCCCGGTGTGGACCCCCGGGGCGACGGAGCGGCCGTGGTTGCTCTCGACCTTGCCGATGCCGGCGAGGACCTGCCAGGTCAGCCCCGGGCAGGTCGGCGCGGCGGCGAGGTACTGGGCCAGGTAGGCGCGGGGGATGTCGGCCAGCGCGAAGGGGCTGGCGTCGCCGGCGCGGCTGGGGAAGAGGGCCGATGCCCGGCTGCCGGCCGGGGCGGGTCGCGGCAGGCCGGGCAGGTGCGGCAGGTGCGGCACGGGGAAGCCGGGCGAGGCCGCGCCCGCCAGCACCGCCAGCGCCAGCAGCGCGGCGAGCAGGCCGCCGACCTGCGCGGCCGCGACCCGCCGCGGGTCACGTCGGCCCATGCCGCCGCGGCCGTGCCCACTCCCCCGGCCGCTCCCGCCGCCACGGCCGCCGCCACGGCCGGCGGTCTGGTGGCGGGACGGGACCGGGCCGTGGCTCGGGCGGGCACCCCGGCGGGGCCGGCTGCGGGTGGCGGGCTGGCTCACCGGGTCACCTCCCGGTCCACCTGGCTACGCCCAGAGCCGGCCACGCGGCGGCGCGGATCGTCGGGCGGGTCACCGCGCCACCGTCCAGCCGCCGTGGCTGTGGCGCAGGGGGATCCAGGCGGTGGGGCGGCGGCTGTGGTCGTCGGCGAGGACCAGCACGCGCAGGCGGCCGGGGCCGAGGCGCTGGCTGCCGAGGGCGCGGACCCGGCCGGTGGGCAGGCTGAGCCGCTTGGCGTACCAGTCCACCGCCACTGCCTCAGGACGGGACGGACGGTGGCGGGCCGCCGCCCCGGTGCCGGTCCGCGGCGAGGCGGCCCGCTCCGCGGCCGCGCCGCCCGGCTCGGCGGCCGGGGCGGCGACGGCGGCGGGCCGGGGGCGGGAGCGGGCCGGGTCGGCGTCGGCGGTGGCGTAGGAGAGGCCGACCAGGCCGGCCGCTGCCCCGGCCAGCAGCACGGCGAGGGCGGCGCGGCGGGTCGGCTGGCTGCGCGAGAACCGGGCCAGCCTGCGCCAGGCGGCCGCCCAGCGCCCGCGCCGCCGGCGCGGGCGCTGGGGGCGGAGGGGCACCAGCTCGGTGGAGGGGCTCATGCTCACGCACCTCCGAGGGCGACCCGGCGCTCGCGCCGGGCGCGGCGCAGCCAGCGGCTGGCGAGCACGGCCGTGGCCAGCGGCCCGATCGACCCGGCGACGAGCAGGCTGAGCTGCTCGTCGGCGGCGTGGACGAGCTGGCCGAGCCAGAGGACCGAGAGCGAGGCCAGGCTGGCCCCGGCGAGCAGGGTGGCCGCGGCGGCGAGGGGCAGCAGCCACCAGGTGAGGATGGCGTGGCGCCAGCGCGGCTCGGCGGCCAGCGGCAGCACCACCAGCGCGGCGAGGCACAGCAGGTAGAGCAGGGCCTGCGCGCAGGTGGCGACCATCGCGAGCACGCCGAGCAGCAGCGCGAACGGCAGCACGTACAGCGTCGCGGAGCTGGCGATCAGGGCGCGCTCGGGGCCGTGGCGGCCGATCGCCCAGTCGTTGACGCCCGCGACCCGGCGGCGCAGCAGCTCGAGCACGCCGGCCTTGCCGGCCGGCGGCGACTCGGCCAGGGTCGTCCCGCCGCTCTGCAGCCGCGACAGCGGGTAGGCGACGAACTCGGTCCAGTAGCGGCCGGCCAGCCGCTCGCGCACCTGGTCGGGGTCGACGCGCTCGCCGTCGAGCCGCATCACCGCCGCCACGGTGGTGGTCATCCCGGGCACGGCCACCCCCGGCGCCGCGGCCAGCCTGGTGGTGGTGTACGGCCTGGTCACGACGAGGGTGGCGGCGATCAGCATGAGCGCGGCCACCAGCCAGACGCGGCGGGCGGGCCGGCGCAGCACCCCGTAGGCGATCAGGGCGGCGAGCAGGACGGTGGTGCCCCCCTGCAGGGGCGGGCGCCAGGTGTCGCGCCAGGCGCCGAGGTCGCCGGCGAGCGGGCGCCCCACCAGGAAGTCGAGCAGGTTGAGGCGGAACACGTCGCGCTGGCGCTCGATCGACCCCTTGGCCATCCCGGCGGCGGCCCGGATGGCGCCGCGGGCGTAGGCGTTGCCGGCCCCGCCGCCGTCGACCGCCACCAGCTCGCGCTGGTAGTCCCAGGTCCCGGCGGGCGCGCGGGGATCCCCGGCGCGGTGCGGGTTGAGGGCGAACACGGTGGCGAGCAGCAGCAGGGTGGCGCCCAGGTAGGGCACGAGCACCATCCAGAACCAGGCGTGGGTGCTGAGCTCGGACAGGCGTCGAGGGGTGTTGGGCCGGCCCGAGGGCGGCGTGGCGTGCCGGGTCATGGCGAGGCGCATGACTCCCCCTTGGAGATGGGTCGCGACGGCTCCCCGGCGGCGGGGCCGCGGGCGGGCGGTCGGTACGCACGCCGTCGCTGCGTCACGGCCCGCGCCGTCGGGGAGGCCGGTGCCAGCTCGCTTCGTGGTGCTGGCGCCGGCGAACGCTGTCGTCGGCGTGGTCGGCTGGTGCCGGCCGGTTGCCGAGGGCTGTTCGCTGTGGTTGCTACGTCGAGTGTACGGCTGCTACGACAGAGCGTCCGGGCGGCCCTGCCACCGGCGTCCACCGGGGGGCGGGAAGCTGGGCTCACGCTGCGGCGCTGGTGCGGTGGCCGGGCCCGGACGAGCGGCGGATGTGTCGCCTCCTAGGGTGCGACGGGCCCGCCCGGGGATCAAGTCTTGACTCTCCAACCTGGCCGTGGGTCCGCTGCATCCTGCCGTCCGCCCAGCTCACGAGCGCTCTCGCCGGCGTCTGGCCTGGTCGGGGAGCGCGCCCGGCGGGGACCGTCGGTGCGCGCTGCGCTACGCTACGCAGCGGGGCGCGTGCCGGACGCCGAGGGAGGCCCCGGATGCCAGCTGGCCGACGAGACGGCGGGCCGGCGTCGTCGTCCACGATGCCGTGTCCGGGCCCGGTGGTGTGGGCGCCGCCGGCCGGGTTCGACGCGCTGGCCGCCTCGCTCGGGATCGCGTTCGAGCGCGCGGCCGCCGGCATGGCCCTGCTCGACCTGGACGGCCGCGTGCTGCGGGCCAACCGCGCCATGCGCGAGCTGCTCGGGCGCTCCGCGGCCGAGCTGGCCGGCAGGAGCGTGCTGCCGCTGGTGCGCCGCGAGGACCGGGCGGAGCTGGTCGGGAAGGTGGCCGCCGCGCTCGCGTCCGGCGAGGACGCGGCGCTGTACCCGGGGCACCGCTGCGTCCTCGCCGGACGCGGCGGGCGCGCGGTCGAGGTCGCCGCCGCCGTGACCGTGCTGCGGGACGCGTACGGCGAGGCGCACGCGGTGCTGGCCGAGTGCCACGACCTGACCGGGCACGTCGCCGCGCTCGAGCGGGCCGAGCGGGACCGCCGCAGCCTCCTGCGGCAGCTGGTCACCGCCCAGGAGGACGAGCGCCGCCGCCTGGCCGCCAACCTGCACGACGACACCATCCAGGCGCTGGCCGCCGCGCTGCTCCTGCTCGACGTGCTGGACGCGCGCGTCGAGCGGGCCGCGGACGACCATGCCGGCGGCGTGGAAGCACGGGAGGTGGTCCGCTTCACCGCCGAGCGCATCCGCCGCAACGTGGAGCACGGCCTGCAGTCCGCCCGCACCTTCATGTTCGACCTGCGCCCGCCCGAGCTGGACGAGGCCGGCCTCGAGGCCGCGCTGCGGCGCCAGCTCGGCCGCCTGGCCGAGCTGGCCGGCTGCGCGGTGGAGCTGCACTGGACGCCGGTGGGCGCGCTCGACCCTGACCGCGAGACGATCCTGTTCCGCGCCGTGCAGGAGGCGCTGGCGAACGTGGCCAGGCACGCAGACGCGACCGCGGCCTCGATCAGGGTCTGGCCGGAGGGAGGCATGGTCGTCGTCGAGGTGTTCGACGACGGCGCCGGCTTCGACCCCGACGAGCTGCTCGCCCGGGCGCCGGCCACGGGCCACCTCGGCCTGCGCTTCATGGTGGAGCGGATCGAGGGCGCCGGCGGGACGCTGCGCATCGACGCCGCGCCGGGGCAGGGGACCCGGGTGAGGTTCCGCCTGCCTGCCGGCGTGGCGCCGCGGTCTCGGCCCTGACCGCGGCTGGGCGCGCTCAGGCGGAGCGGCGGCTGGCGAACGCCTGGAAGTCGAGCACCCTGGCCATGGGCTGGGCGCGCCCCGCGGCCGGCGCCGCCGGAGCCGGCAGGAAGCCGACCGCGGTGGTGTGGGCGCCGGCCTGCACCTCGAGCCGGACGAGCGCCTCGGCGACCTCGAACAGCAGGTCGGACAGGACCACGCCGAGCGCGGCGCAGATCGCCTCGAGCACCTCGGAGGAGGCCTCCTTGAGGCCCCGTTCGACCTCGGACAGGTAGGTGAGCGAGACGCCGGCGGCCTGCGCGACCTCGCGCAGGGTGCGGCCCTGGGCCTGCCGGCGGCGCCGCAGGCTGGCCCCGATCAGGTCGCGCATGCGGGTCACCTGGCGACCCCGTCGATCAGGCCGTAGGCGAGCGCCTCCTCGGCCGAGAACCAGGTGTCCCGTTCGGTGTCGTGGTGGACGCGCTCGGCCGTCTGCCCGGTGGCCTCCGCCAGGATGCCGTCGAGGCGGCGCCGCAGGCGCAGCACCTCCTCGGCGGTGCGCTCCAGGTCGGCGGCCTGGCCTTGGAACTGCCCGCTCCAGGGCTGGTGGATGAGGATGCGGGAGTTCGGCGTGGCGCGGCGCTGGCCGCGGGCGCCGACCGCCAGCACCACCGAGGCCATCGAGGCGGCGAGCCCGGCGCAGGTGGTGGCGACCGGGCAGCGCACCTGCGCCATGGTGTCGACCAGGGCAAGGCCGGAGAGGAGCTCGCCACCGGGGGAGTTGATGCGCAGCTCGATCGGCTCGTCCTCGGCCTCGTGCTCCAGCCACAGCAGCCGGGCCATCACGTCGTTGGCTCTGGCGGTGTCGATCTCCCCGGACAGCAGCACCACGCGGCGCCGCAGCAGGCGGTCGACGGGGTCGACCGGTCGGTCGAAGAGCTCGAAGGCGGTGCCCGTGTCCATGCGAGCAGGGTACGCGCTCCAAGCGCCGGCCGACGACCCGTTCCGCCGACGGCGAAGCGCCGGCGAGCGGGATCACCCGACTCCTGGGAGACTGCGCCCGGTGGGTCCGGGGCTCGAGCAGCGCAGCGGTAGCCCCGGATGAGCAAGGGTCCGACGACGAGCGGAGCGTGCGGGATGACCTCGTTTCACAAGGTCGAGGGGTTCGCCATCGTGATCGGGTGGGGGCTGCTGTTCCTCTGGGGCCTTGGCCTGTTCATCACCAAGCGGGACGCGGGCCGGCTCTACTGGGGGCTGCTGACCGTCCTGCAGGTGCTGCTCGGGGTCCAGCTCCTGGCCGGCGTGGCGCTGTTCGCCATGGGCGGCCGCCCGCCGCTGCTGCACTACGCCTACGGCGCCGTCTTTCCCGCGCTGGTGCTGGTCGTCTGCCACGTCTTCAGCCGGGGCCTGGAGAAGCCTCCGTTCCACCTGTTCTTCAGCATCGGGGCGTTCTTCATCTTCGGCCTCACCGCCCGCGCGCTGATGACCGGGCTCGGCCTGCCCTAGGGAGCCGGTCACGTATCGGTGCCGCGCCGCTCTTCACCATTACCCGTCGTCGAGGCGGCCGGCGCGCTGGCAGCGATGCTAGAGTCCAGGGCTGCACGCACCGGGCCCGACTGAGCACGGGGAGGGACACGCTGGCGCTTCGCCATCGGCCTTGCCGGGCAACGCGGCCGCGGCGGCTCCGGGCCGCGGGCCGCGGGGCGGCTGTCCTGGTCCTTCCGCTGCTGGCCGCCGCCTGCACCCCGAGCAGCGTCACCGAGCAGGGCCGCACCATCCACGGCCTCTACAACCTGTTCATGTGGATCGCCGCGGTGGTGTTCGTGGTGGTGTCCGGCCTGGTCCTGTGGTCGGTGGTCCGCTACCGCCGCAGGGACGACGAGCTCCCCGAGCACCCACGCTCCTGGTCGGCGTCCTGATCGTCGCGACCGTGCAGGCGCAGGACAAGGTGCTGCGGCGCTCCCCGGAGGAGCTGCCGATCAAGGTCACCGGGTTCCAGTGGAGCTGGCAGTTCGACTACCCCGACGGCGTCCGCGTCGTCGGCCAGCCGAAGCAGCGGCCCACCATGGTGGTGCCGGTCGGGCGGCCGATCCGGATCGAGCTGAGCTCCGCCGACGTGGTCCACTCGTTCTACATCCCGAAGACGCTGTTCAAGCGGCAGGCGATCCCCGGCTTCCCCAGCCACTTCGACCTGACCTTCGACCAGGTGGGCACCTATCCTGGGCAGTGCGCGCAGTTCTGTGGCGTCGCGCACGCCGACATGCTGTTCGACGTCAAGGTGGTGTCCCAGAGCGAGTACGAGAGCTGGCTGCGGGCCAACCGCGCCGCCCGGAGCGGCGCCGCCGGACCCTAGGCCACGGAACGGAGTGCACGCCAGATGGCAACGACCGAGGTACCCGCACCGGCTCAGCCCGAGGCGCCACACGAGCGCTACCAGGCCACGCTGGTCGACTACCTGACCACGGTCGACCACAAGAAGATCGGGATCCTCTACGTCTACACGGCGTTCGGGGTGTTCCTGTTCGCCGGCGTCCTCGCCCTGCTGGTGCGGTTCGAGCTGGCGGCGCCGGGCCTGCAGGCGCTCAGCGAGAACGCCTACAACCAGGTGTTCACCATGCACGGCACGATGATGGTGCTGCTGTTCGCCGTGCAGGTCACCACCGGCCTGGCCAACTTCTTCATGCCGTTGCAGATCGGCGCCGCCGACGTCGCCTTCCCGCGCCTGAACGCGCTGTCGTACTGGCTGTACCTGTTCGGCACGCTGATCGTGTTCAGCTCGTTCTTCGTCTCCGGCGGCACCGCGGCGACCGGCTGGACGGTCTACCCGCCGCTGTCGAACACCACCTACCAGCAGGGCACCGGGGTCGACCTGTGGATCATCGGGCTGGCGGTGGTCGGCATCGGCGCGATCATCGGCGGGGTCAACTTCGTCACCACCATCCTGAACCTGCGGGCGCCGGGCATGACCATGTTCCGGATGCCGCTGTTCACCTGGACCGTGCTGGTCAACCAGCTGATCATCCTGTTCGCCTTCCCGCCGTTGACCGCCGGGCTGGCGATGCTGTTCCTCGACCGCAACTTCGGGGCGGCGTTCTTCGACCCGGGCCACGGCGGCAGCCCGATCCTGTTCCAGCACCTGTTCTGGTTCTTCGGCCACCCCGAGGTCTACATCGTCATCCTGCCGGCGTTCGGGATCATCAGCGAGGTCATCCCGGTCTTCTCGCGCAAGCCGCTGTTCGGCTACCGGGCGATGGTGTTCGCCGTGTTCGGCATCGCCGCGCTGTCGTTCGGCGTCTGGGCGCACCACATGTTCTCGACCGGCGCGGTCAACCTGCCGTATTTCTCGATCATGACGATGCTGATCGCGGTGCCGACCGGCATCAAGATCTTCAACTGGGTGGCGACCATGTGGCGCGGGGCGATCACCTTCACCACCGCGATGCTGATGGCCGTCGGCTTCCTGCTGGTGTTCCTGATCGGCGGCATCACCGGCGTGTTCCTCGCCTCGCCGCCGATCGACTTCGCCGTCACCGACACCTACTACGTGGTCGCCCACTTCCACTACGTGATGGTCG
>WNFU01001768.1_pt1 | contig 36302 bp, 31 predicted proteins | sample 5400121 | NCBI WGS metagenome assembly WNFU01 (sample SAMN13153360, study PRJNA577476) | soil metagenome | isolation source: 100 cm soil or saprolite under grassland replicate 1 | place: USA:California | collected 2016-06-15
AGGCGCGGGATGTTGAGATAGCTGTCGCGGCTCGGCGCGCGGCCGATACAGACGTCGTCGTCGGCGAAACGGACGTGCAGCGACTCCCGGTCCGCTTCCGAATATACCGCCACCGTCTCGACGCCCAGCTCCTTGCACGCGCGGATCACCCGCAGGGCGATCTCCCCGCGGTTCGCGATCAGCACTTTCTTGAACATCAGGGCGTCAGCTCGATCCCCGCCCTGTCGGCCCCGCCCAGACGGTTCCCTGACGAATCGACACCCGAGACCTTCAGGGCGAACTCGCTCGGATTCGTCGCGTAGAAGATCGCGCTCTCGTAGCTGATCACGCCTTGGCTGTACCAGTGGAAGAGCGACTGGTCGAAGCTCTGCATGCCGTACTGGACGGAGCCTTCGGCGATGAGATCGGGAATGTTGAGCTGCTTGGAGAGATCGCGGATGTTGTCTGCGACGGCGGCCGTATTGATCAGGACCTCAGCAGCCGGCACGCGACCGCGGCCGTCCTTCCGCGGCACCAGGCGCAGCGACACGATCGCCTGCAGCGCGGTGGACAACAGGTGCCGGATTTCGTCGTGCTGGTGCGGCGGGAAAAACGAGATCACGCGGCTGACCGTCTGGGTCGCGTCGGTCGTGTGCAGCGTCGAGAACACCATGTGCCCGGTGTCGGCAGCCTTGAGCGCCGTGTCCAGCGTCTCCATGTCACGGATCTCGCCGATCAGGATCAGGTCGGGATCCTGCCGCAGAACGTGCCGCAGCGCCGAGTTGAACGTGAGCGTATCGTTGCCGACTTCACGCTGCGAGATGTTCGCGTGCTGGTCACGATGCAGGAACTCGATTGGGTCCTCGATCGTGATGATGTTCACGCGGCGGTTCGTGTTCACGTGATTGATCATCGCGGCGAGTGCGGTCGACTTCCCCGAGCCCGTCACCCCAGTGACCAGCACGAGCCCGCGGGGCTTGAGCGCGATTTCTTCCAGGACGGGCGGCAGATTCAGCTCGCGGATCTGCTTGACCTCGTAGGGAATCGCCCGGAACGCGAACGCCACCGTGCCGCGCTGCTGGTAGACGTTGGTCCGGAACCGGCCCACGCCGGGGACGCCGATCGCGAAGTCCGCCTCCTTATGCTCGGCGAACTCCTTGACCTGCCGCGGCGTCATGATCTGCTCGGCCAGAGATTTCAGCTCCTCCGGTTTGAGCGGTGCGGTATCGAGCGCCACCAGATCGCCGTTCACGCGAATGGTCGCCGGCCGGCCAACCTTGAGCAGCAGGTCGGAGCCGTTGCGCTGCACCATGTGCGTGATTGCTTGTTTGAAGTTGAACTGGGGCAGATTGCTCTGCGTCGCCTCACCCATGCGGATCCACCCGGAAAAGGACCTGGCCGAACTCCACCGGCTGCGCGTTCTGTGCGGTAACCTCGCGAACCACGCCCGCAACCTCCGACTCGATCTCGTTCATGATCTTCATCGCCTCGATAATGCACACCACCTGTCCCACGTTCACCCGGCTGCCGACCTTCACGTACGGCTGCGCGGCGGGTTCGGGCGACTGGTAGAATGTCCCGACCATCGGCGACTTGATCTCGAGGAGCTGGGGGCCGGCGGGGGGCGGCGATTCCCCAGTCCCCAGTCCCCTGGATAGCGGGATGGGGGACTGGGGAATGGTAGATCCTTGCGTCACCAAGACATGGCCGCCAGCGGCGTTTCCGACGTGTCCCGCCTTCGAAACCCGCACCGACGACCACGCCCCAAACAGACCGCGCCGGATCTCGATAGCACCCACCTCGGGCGCGTCCTTCAAGATCTGCACGATCTGAGCGATGATGTCGAGCTTCATACCGTGAAGATACCCCCCAAGAGGCCCTACACCAGTTCCAGGAGATCCGTGCAGCCGTCCGTCAACAGAACCGGTCCATCGGCTGACAGATACACGTCGTCCTCGATGCGCACGCCGCCCCGCCCAGCTACGTAGACCCCCGGCTCGATCGTCACCACCGCGCCCTCGGGCAGCGGCTCGGCGGCGGTGCGCGCGAGCCGCGGCGCTTCGTGCACCTCGAGACCCAGACCATGACCCGTCGAATGCCCGAACGCCGCACCGAAGCCGCGTGCTTCGATCGGATCGCGCGCCAACGCGTCGGCTTCCCGGCCGCTCATGCCGGCGCGGACACCTTCACGCGCTCGCCGCTGCGCCTCCTGCACCAATCCGTACAGCGCGCGCTGTGACTCATCGGCACGCGCGCCCACCACTACCGTCCGCGTGATGTCGGCGCAGTAGCCGTCGACGACGGCGCCAAAGTCTAGCAGCAGCCACTCGCCCGCCGCCACCGTGCGGCTGCTCGTGTGCGCGTGCGGCAGCGCGCTGCGCGGTCCGCTCGCCACGATCGTCGGGAACGGATGCGCCTCGCTGCCGTGCCGCCGCAGCGCCCCTTCGAGCACTCCCGCGATCTCGAGCTCCGTCTGTCCTCGGCGCACTGCGGCAAGGGTGTCGCGCAGCGCCGTGGCAGCGAGCGCCGCCGCCGCACCGATCGCGGCGACCTCACCCGCGTCCTTCCGCACGCGCAGCCGCTCGACCAGCTCACCAGCGGGTTTCCAGCGCCACGACGTACCGGGCCCGTTCGAAAAGCGATCCGCCTCCTTCACACTGAGTGCATGCGCCTCGAAACCGATCAAACCGAGTGTCCCGAGCGTCGGCAGCTCCTTAAAGAGCCGGTCCCAGATACTCGTCCCTTCGATTTCGACGCGCGCGGCGCCGCCGCACTGCTGCCGCGCCTGCTCGTCGTACCGGAAATCGGTGACCAGCAGCAGCGTTCCCCGGGTCGCAACAGCCACGCCCGCCGACCCGCTGAATCCCGTCAAGTAGCGGATGTTCGGCCGCGACGTCACGACCAGCGCGTCCAAACCTTCCGCGTCGAGCATGGCGGCGAGCGCCGCATGTCGCTCGGCGCGCTTATCGCGACTCGAGATACCTGGCAAGCGCTTCGAATCCCAACCGATAGCTGTCGGCCCCGAATCCGGTCACCACGCCCACTGCAAGGTCCGCGAGCAACGACCGGCGCCGCTCCGGCTCGCGTGCGAAGATGTTGGAGAGATGCACTTCCACGAACGGTATGCGGACCGCGAGCAACGCATCGCGCACCGCAAGACTGGTATGCGTAAACGCCGCGGCGTTGATCAGCGCGCCGTCGGCACGGCCCTTCAGGCCCTGGATCGCCTCCACCAACTCGCCTTCATGATTCGTCTGAATCCACGTGCATTCGACGCCCAACGCGAGGGCGCGCTCCTTCGTGGCGCGCTCGATTTCAGCAAGGCTCGTGCGGCCATAAATCTCAGGCTCGCGCTCTCCCAACAGATTCAGATTGGGGCCGTTCAGCACGGCGATGTGGCGGGACACTAGGACTTGAGCTTCTTCAACCACTGCTGGAACTGATCGGCCTCCACCTCGTCCTCCGGCGGGTGCTGAGTCCTGCCGGACGAACGGGTACCGCCAGGAGTTCTGGGCGACGCAGGTTCAGCGGTGGCTGCCCCGGCCGCCCCGGCAACGGCGGCCGCGCCGCCTGCTCCGCCCCCCCCGAAACCAGGGGCGCCCGGCTTCCCCCCGGCGAAGAACTCGTCGAACGAGAAGCCTCCAGTCTTTGAGCCATCCGCGGGAGCCGCGGGGGCTTGGGACATGGGGGGGCCGGAGGGACCGGGGGGCCTGGGGGGGCCCGGAGCATCGGTTGGCTGGACGCTCGTGCGCCTCGCTGCTTCGTCTCCAAACACCGAGTCGAGCGAAATGTGGTCCTGGGCCGGACGGGAAGGCTCACCCGGCGGCGGCCCGGCCGCGTCGAATGCGGAGGCCAGCGTGCTCTGCTCTGCCGGCTGGGGGGGCGGGGGGGGCGGGGTGGGCGCGGACCCTCGTCCCGACCAGATGCCCTTTAGAAACGCCTGTGCCGAAACACCGGATTTCTTCTTGCCGCCCGGCGACAACCGTTCGACCTTGCTCTTCAGTCTCGCGTCGCTGGGACGCTGTGCGAGCAGGGCCTGGTACACACGCAATGCGTCCTGTTGGTGACCCTGTTTGAGATAAAGCTCCGCCATCGTTTCCGTGAGCACCGGCTCAGCCTGCGACAGCGTCGCCGTATCCGCTGCGCCATCGTCGTCCGACAATGCGACGGCGGCGGGAACGCGCGGAGGCGGCGCAGGTGCCGGAGGAGGTGGAGGCGATGGCGGTGGTGGCGGCCGAGGCACCCGCATCTCGTCGTCTGGCATGATGAGCGGCAGATCGACCTGGGGGAGCGACTCGTCGAGATCGGGTGTGCCGTGCGACGATGTGGGTTCCGGCGCATCCAACTTGAACATCCCACTGCCCTCGTACTGCGTACGCGCCAGTCCCTCGATCTCGACCTGCTCGATCTGCTGCGGACTCAGCTCGACGTCTTCTTGAACTTCCAACCCTTCAGCCTTCGCGGCGGCGTGGGCGTTGGGGTTGAAGCTGATCGGGATATCGAAGTTCTCGACTTCCGGCGCAGCCGTCGAAGGTCGGGACGCCTGCTTGAGCTTGACGGCCTCTGGAGTCTCGTGCTCGACCGCGAAGTCCCGCTTCTCCATGCGCGCGGTGGCAGCTTCGGGGGAGGCCCCCATCGGCTTCGTCGCCGCCTTCCCTTTAGCGCGCGCCAGCGACTCCGCGGCGTCCCCATTCATGGGATCGGCGTTCAGAAGCCGCGACAGCCACTCGACTTCTTCCTCGTATTTCCCGTTCCGCTCAGCAAGCTCGGCGAGGCCGCGCAGGGCGATGATGTTCTCGCCGTCGAGTCCCAGGACCTGTTTGAAAACACCCAAGGCTGCGGCATCGTCTTTCTTATCGACGAGGCAGCGGGCGTAGACGATATAGGCGCTGACGTAATCGGGGTGGAGCTTGAGGCCGTTCTGGCAAAGGTCGATCGCGTTATCTATAAGCCCTGCTTTACGATAGGCGTCCGCCAAGGGGGCGAAATTCCTGCCCTTGGGGTTGTCGCGAAAACGCGCTTCGAGCTTGTCGATCTCGCTGGTATAGGCCACGGCCTAAGTCTATGTGGGAATTGGACGAAGATAGTGTTTGGCCGGCGCCGCTGTCAAATGACCCGAGTGGGTGTGCGCTTGAGTTTGTGCGTTGTCGTTTTTAGACTTATGCCCCTTCACCCCTCCTCCTGAACGGAGTTCGAAGTCGCCATGCTGCGCACGATGCGCGCCAACGCCAAGTGGGTCTTTTACATCCTCGCCATCTCCTTCGTGGCATGGCTCGCCATCGGTCAAGTGATGAGCATCCTCAGTCCCAGCGGCAATGTGGTGCTCCGCGTCAATGGCCGGGAATTCCCGGTCACCGAATTCCAGCAGCGCGTGCAGATCGCGACCGAACAGTATCGGCAGCAGAACGGCACGGCGCCGCTGACACGCGAAGAGGACCGGCAGATTCAGGATCAGGTCATCAATGAGATGGTCCAGGACGCGTTGCTCGAGCAGGAGTACGGTCGTCTCGGCATTCGGGTCAGCGACGAAGAGATCATCGCGATGGCGCACAATTCGCCCCTGCCCCAGGTGATGCACGACCCGCAGTTCCAGACCGACAGCCAATTCGATATTCGCAAGTGGCAGCAGTTCATCTCCACGACGACCGACCGCAACCTGCTCCTGCAGGTCGAGGCGATCTACCGCCAGCAGATTCCGCGCATCAAGCTGTTCGAGTATCTCGCCAGCGATGTCTACGTCTCCGACGCAAAACTCTGGCGGCTCTACAAGGATCAGCACGACTCCGTGCGGATCGCCTCACTCGCCGTATTGCCTTACACGATTGCCGACACGAGCACGATCACTGATGCCGAACTGTCGTCGTACGTCGCGAAGCATCCCGACGAGTTCAAGCGGCCGGCAGCCGCGTACGTGCGGTTCATTGCCGTGCCGCGTCTCCCGAACGCCGCCGACAGTGCCGCGGCGCGTGCGCGGGTGGCGCAGGTGCGCAGCGAGCTCGCGCGCGGCGCGAAGTTCGAGGACGTTGCGCGCCGCGAGTCGAGTGATTCGGGCAGCGGCCAGCGCGGCGGCGATCTCGGCTGGATCAACAAGAACGAGACCAGCCTGGTCGCGCCCTTCATGCGGGCCCTGCGGAACCTGAAGCCCGGCCAGTTGTCGGCGCCGGTGGCTACGCAGTTTGGGTACCACCTGATTCGCGTCGACCAGGCCAAGGGCGACTCGCTCAAGGTCCGTCACATCCTGATCTCCGTGGCGCTGCAGGGCGCGCACCTCGATCAGGTCGAAGCGCGTGCCGACACGCTCGAACGGCTGGCGGCGGAGCGGAGCGATCCGACGGTGCTCGATACCACGGCGCGTCGCATGGGACTGCAGTTATCGCCGCAATACCAGGTCACCGAAGGTCAGCGCTTCAGTCTGGGGTCTTCCGCGATTCCGGACGTGAGCGTGTGGGCATTCGAGGCGCCGGTCGGCGAAACCAGCCCCGTGATCGAGGCCGGGTCGGGCTACTACGTCTTCCGACTCGACTCGGTCACCACGGCCGGCACACCACCGCTGGAGCAGATTCGGCCGCGCGTGGGCGCCGTCCTTCGCCTGGAGAAACAGAAGGCGCTGGCGCGCCAAAGAGCCGACTCGCTCGCGACCGCGTTGCGCGGTGTGCCGGACCTGGCGACCGCGGCCTCAGCGCGCGGTCTCGAAGTCCAGCGCTTCGGTCCCTTCACCCGCATGCGGCCGCCGAGCTATCTCAGCGGTGAGCCCGGCGTGGTCGGGACCGCGTTCGGGCTGCGCCTCGGGGAGCGCAGCGGTGTCCTCGAAGGTCAAAATGGCTATTTCATCATCGAGTCGTTGGGACGTAAGCTCGCGGACTCCACCGCCTGGCTCGCGCAACGAGAGGTGCAACGGACGCAGCTGCGGCAGGGGATGCAGCAGGGGCGGATTCAGCAGTACTTGGAGAGCGTGCGCGCCAACGCCAAGATCGTGGATCGGCGCAAGGACATCTTCAAATCGCAGGCCACGGCTCAAGCCGCGGACTTGTTCTAGCCTACTCGACTAACCGCTTCGGTTTGGCGTCGCGGGGTTTCTCGTCCTCGGCAGAGGAGGACGAAGGCAACTGATGGATGCTGTTCTCCGCATCGGATAGCGCGCGTTTGAACTCCCGCAATCCTTTGCCGACCGCCTTCCCCGCTTCGGGCAGCCGATTGGCGCCGAAGACGAGCAGGACGATAAGCATCAGAATCAGGATTTCACTGCCGCTCAGATTCCCCAACATACGACGCCGCCTTTACTGATTCAGACGCTTCGGCGCGCTCCCACTCGACGCCGGGGGAAGCGAGGAGTCCGAGGACTCCGGCGGCTCCTCAGCCGACACGTCCTTGAGACCCTTCTTGAACTCCTTGATGCCCTTCCCGATCGACGCGCCGATCTCGGGGATGCGTTTCGCTCCGAAGAACAGCACCAGAATGAGCAGCAGGATCGCGATTTCCGTGAAGCCAAGATTGCCGAACATGGTGCGCCTTTCTAGAAGAGCGAGCGGGCGACGAGATACGCGACCACGACACCGACCACGGCGAGGAGCGACACGTCGAGCCCGATAGGTCCGAGCGTAATCGACATCACCAGCAAATCCAGGTGGACCGGCCCAATCGTCGGCGTCACCGACCAGGTGAACACTTCCTTGGCGGGCCCCTGAGGTAAGAAGCGCCGCAGGAACGCCTGCAGCAAGCCCCCCGCTACGAAGCCTACTGCGAGAACCCCCAGGTAGAAGAGAGGGCGACGCGGACCGTGGGGCACGGCTTAGCTGCGCCGTTCCACGGCGTAGGCGATGCTGCCTTGCAGCGCGTCCCGCGCCGGCGACGGGGGCAACACGTCGAGCTCCGCCTCCGCCTGCTGGGCCAGATCCAGCGCCCGCTGGCGTGCCGTCTCGAGCCCACCCGCGCCTTCGACTAATCGGATCACTTCGGCGACCAAATCGTCACTCGGCTCCGCCGCTTCCATCAGCTCAGCCACGACCCGCCGTCCCCCCCCTTCGGCCGGCATACGCGCGAGCGCCGCGATCAGCGGAAGGGTCACCTTATGCTCACGCAGATCCAGACCGGAGGGCTTCCCCGTCACCGCTTCGAGCTCTGTATAGTCGAGCAGGTCGTCCGTAATCTGGAACGCCATGCCGAGGAGCATCCCAAAACGCGCCAGTGCCTGCCGGTAATGAGCGGGCGCCGTCAGGGCGCCGACTTCGCACGCGCCGGACAACAGCGACGCGGTTTTGGCGCGAATCAGCTCATCATAGGCCCTTTCGCCGTACGCGAGCTTGTCGTGAGCCTCGAGCTGCCGCATCTCGCCCACGGTCATCTCGTTGGTGACTCGCGCCAGCACGCGCAGCGCCTCGTGATCGTCCAGTCGGATCAACTCGATGATCGCCCGCGAATACAGATAGTCTCCCATGATCACCGCGATCTGATGCGAGAACAGCGCATTGATCGTCGGCAACCCGCGCCGCAACACGGAGTGATCCACCGAGTCGTCGTGCACGAGCGTCGCGAGGTGGATCAACTCCACCACGGCGGCAAGGGTCACCGCGCGCGGATCCTTGGATCCCGCCGCCTGGTGACTGAGCAGGAGCAACGTTGGCCGAAAGAGTTTGCCCTTCATCTGTAACAAGTGGTCGTTCACTTCACTCACGATCGGGAAGTCCGCGGCGATGACGCGCCGCAGTTCGAGTACCACCTGTTCCAGCTCGGCGGCCACCGGCCGCTGGACGTCGCGCAGGCTGACGCGGGCGACTTGTTGACTCACGCTACTTCGCCTTGGCGAGCGCTTTCACGCGCTGCTCGGCATCGAGGAAACGAATGTCCACCGCGAACACGCGGCCATACAGGTCACGCGCGTCGGCCTTTTTTCCCTGCTGCTCGAGCGCGCGGCCGAGCCAGTACAGGACGCCGAGTCGCTCCTGATCGCCGGAGGCGGGCAAATCGAGGCCGCGCCGGAGGATCGACTCGGCGACCCCGAACGCGCCCTTCTGGAAGAAGCAGATGCCCAACATCTCCGACGTCCGCAGCTTCCCTTCCGGAGCTCGCAACGCCTTCTGCAGCTCCGCAATCGCCTCGTCCAGCAAGCCCATTTCCTTGAACGCGACACCGAGATCGTAGTGGGATTGGAAGTCGGCCTCGTCGATGTTCTCGTCGATGCCCTGCTTGAAGCGAGCCAGCATGTCCTGGAAGTCCTGCTCTTCGTCGCCGGTCGGCTCCTCATCGGCCACGGTCATCCGCGTGTCCTTCGCCGGCAGGCCTTCGTCTTCCTCGTTGAGCATCGAGCCAAGATCGATGAAATCGCCGTTCGCGGTAGCTTCGTCGCGGACTTTCATCTTGGCGTCTTTGGCTTTGACCTTCCCTTCGGGCTTTCCGGAGGCAGCGGGCGTCGCAACGGCCGGGGCGAGCATCGACAGGGCAGCTTTGGCGCGCTCATTCTTCGCATCGTGCTCCGCCACGCGCGCGTACACCGCGCGAGCCTTCTCCGGAAGATCCGAACGCAGCAGGGCGTCAGCGAGTTCGAGATAGGCGTCGATCAGCTTCACCTTGTCGCCGGCCTTGAACGCGAACTCAACCGCCTTTTGGCGGTGGCGCACGCTGTTCGGGTCGAGTCGCAAGATCTCGTCCACCAGATCGCGGGCGTGCGAGAGATTGCCGGCGTTCTCGTAGCCCGCCGTGGCGAGATCGAGCTCTTCGATGCCTCGCTCCCGCTCGCCTTGCTCGATCAACGCTTCGCCCAGCGCCTGATGTGCTTCGGGATCGTCGGGGTTGTCGGCGACACGCTCTTCGAGCTCTTCGATGTCCGGCGCGGCGGGCGTCTCCTCGATGTTGGAGAACACAAGCGAGCCTGCCTGATCACCGCCGCTACTGATCTCATCGATCCCGAGATCGATGAAGCCGGAGCGGCGTCCACCGGTGGAGATCGACGTCTCGTCTTCGGTCTGGATAAAGCTCGGATGCCGCGGCGGCTCGTCGATGGCGAGCGGTTCATCATCGACGTCGTGACCCGCGTCCGTGGTGGCCGTCTCGAAGTCCGGCTCCAGCTCGAGCGGTGGCACCTCGACGACGGTCTTGCGCTTGCCGGGCCCGGACGGCGCCTTGGCACTCGGCGTCGATGTCGGCGCGGACGGTCGCTTGGGCACGACCGGCTTCACCCGCGGTGGTTCGGGCGCCGGTTTTCCGGCTGGTGGACGACCGAGCGGTTTGAGGGTCGGACCTGCCTTCTTCGCGGGAGGCGGCGGCGCAGGAGCCGGCGTCTCGACGATGTTGCCTTCGAACACGAGATCCGCGTCTTCGAGGCCGCTCACCTCGTCCGCGATCACCTCGGGGGCCGTGGGCTCGAGCTCCGCCACCGGTGGGAGATCGAGATCCGCCGGATTCAATTCCTCCCGAATCGATGGCGCCCTCGGACTGTCCTCACGAACCTGTCCGAAGTCCGCAACCGTCGCCTCGAGGCCTTCCAGCATGCCACCACTTCCGCTACCACCCGGAGCTTCATCGACGAGGCTCGTCGTCTCAATCTGGAGCGACGCATCCGGCTCCGGCACCACGTCCTGAATGAGTTTCTCAGCAACGGGGGGAGGTAGCGGGGGTGGCAGGGGCGCCGTGGGCGCCGAGGCCGCTTTCTGACCCTTGGCCACGCGCGGCTCGTCGAGATCGAGGAAAACAAGACTCGATGTTTTCCGTTTGCCAGACTTGCTGACGTCATCACCGCCCGCGGGCGGGGCGGTCCTGGGTGCGGGAGTATTGACGCGGGCGGACGAACCGCGCTTGCCCGGATCGCTGCCATACATCTTGAGATGCTCGGCGAGAATTTCCCGCAGCGAAGCGCTCTCATGCGAGATATCGGTGAATTCCTTCAACGCCGCGAAGGCATGCTCGATCTTGCCGACTTTCTGCATCCGTTCAGCGTACTCGACGAAGTTCTGCTTCGCCTCCGACATGAACCCCTTGGCGGCGTACAGCTTCGCCAGCTTCAAGTACGTCGTCTGCCGCGCCGGAGCGTTGCGCAGCACTTTGTTGCACATCGCGATCGCGTTGTTGTGAAACCCGAGCTCGGCGTACTTGTCCACCGCCTGGTCGTAGTAATCCGCCGCCAGCGCGGGATCCTTCAGCTTGATGTAGAGATCGCCGATTCGGTTGTATATGGAGAGGTCAGGATTCGTCTCGTCCTGATTGTTGAGAACATCGAGCCAGATCTCCACGGCCTTCTTCGGATCCTTGGCCTCGAGACCTTTTGCCTTCTCTTTGAGCTGCTCGAGCTTAGACATATGGAACGACTAAGATATCGGGACCGTCTAGGCGGGACAAGCCGAACCTGCTGTCCAGACGGCGCTTACGACGTCCGTCCCCATCCAATAGGCGACCTCCCGCCAGTCGTCCAGCGCCAGCGCGACGAGATCCGCGACACACCCGACGGCGATTTGGCCACGGTCGGCGGCGAGTCCGAGCGCGGCGGCGGCATTGATCGTCACCGCCGTCACAACTTCCGCGTGACGTAGGCCGAGTTGCGAGACGCCGAAGGCCATGACGAGAGGCAGGCTCATGGTTGGCGAGGTCCCGGGATTGAAGTCGGTGGCCAAGGCGACAGCCGCCCCGGCGTCGATCAAACGACGTGCCGGCGCCTGCGATCGCTTGCCGAGAAAGATCATCGTCGCGGGGAGCAGGACCGCCACCGTCGTGCTGGCGGCGAGCGCGCGGATGCCCGGATCGGAGATTGCCGCCAGATGGTCAGCCGACAAAGCGCCCAGCTCGACGGCGAGCTCGGCGCCACCTGAACCCTCGAGCTCATCAGCGTGCAGCTTCACCGCGAAGCCGTGCCGGCGGGCAGCTGTGAGGATCTGACGACTTTCCGGCACGGTGAAGACGCCGGGCTCGCAGAAGACATCACAGCACCGCGCGAGCTGTTCGCGCGCCACCGTCGGGATCATTTCCTCACAAATGACCTGCACATAGTCGGCGCGCTTGTTGCGATACTCGGGCGGGACCTCGTGCGCTCCCAGAAATGTTGGGATCAGCGTAGCGCGCAACTGCTCACTCAGCCGCCGGATCACACGGAGCTGCTTCAGCTCGGCTTCCAGTTCCAGGCCGTACCCTGATTTCACCTCGATGGTCGTCGCCCCATGCGCAATCAGGATCTCGAGACGCGGCCGCGTGAGCGCCTCGAGTTCTGTCTGGGACCGGCCGCGCACGTCCCGAACCGATTGCAGAATGCCGCCGCCCGCAGCGGCGATGGCCTTGTAGTCGACGCCGAGCGCGCGCCGCTCCTGATCGTCGAGCCGAGGCGCGCCGAAAACGCCGTGTGTGTGACAATCGATGAAACCGGGGAACAGGACGCCGGTGATTTCCTCGCTGCGTACACTGGCGTCTTTCGGCGCGTCGGCGCGTGGCCCCACCCACGCGATGCGGTCACCCTCGACGAGCACAGCCGCATCGCGCAGCACTTCGACGTCCGCCATCTCGCGCCCCCGGCGGGCGCGCGCCGGGCCGCGACACGTCACGACCTGTCGTGCGCCGACAAGCAGCGTCTTCAGTCGAGATCCTGGCTCATGGGCAACCGGATGTGATGGCGTCGCGCCGTTTCGATCGCCTCCGGGTAGCCGGCGTCCGCGTGCCGGGCGACTCCGATCCCGGGATCGTTGGTCAGCACCCGCTCGAGCCGCTTGCCGGCGGCTGGCGTCCCGTCCGCGACGATGACCTGCCCCGCATGCAGCGAGTTGCCGATGCCGACGCCCCCGCCATGGTGGAAGGAGACCCACGATGCCCCGGAGGCGGTGTTGAGTAGCGCATTGAGAATGGCCCAGTCGGCGATTGCGTCGGAGCCGTCACGCATGCCCTCGGTTTCTCGGAAGGGCGACGCGACCGACCCCGTGTCGAGGTGATCGCGACCGATCACGATTGGCGCCGATAGCTCGCCGCGTCGCACCAGCTCGTTCAACGCGACACCAAACCGTGCGCGCTCCCCCTGCCCCAGCCAGCAGATCCGCGCCGGGAGCCCCTGGAACGCCACGCGCTGCTGTGCCAGCGTGATCCAGCGCTTGAGGTGCGCATTGTCGGGAAACAGCTCCAAGACCAGTTGGTCGGTGCGATGCAAATCCTTCGTCTCGCCGGAAAGCGTCACCCAGCGAAACGGTCCCTTCCCTTCACAAAACAGCGGCCGGATGTATTCCGGCACAAAGCCGGGGATCGCAAACGCATCCGTCACGCCGGCGTCCCGGGCCTCGGTGCGGATGTTGTTGCCATAGTCGAACGCGACCGCGCCGCGTTTTTGCAGATCGAGCATCGCCCGCACGTGAATCGCGATACTCGCGCGGGCGCGCTGCACGTAGTCATCAGGAGCCTTGCGCCGCAGCTCGGCTGCTGCGGCGGGACTGAAGCCGGCAGGGATGTAGCCATTGAGCGGGTCGTGCGCGGACGTCTGATCGGTGACGACGTCTGGGGTAACCCCGCGTCGTGCGAGCGTGGGGAGAACTTCCGCGCAATTGCCAACGATGGCCACCGAGAGTGCCTCGCCCCGTCGCTGTGCGTCGGCGCACCATCCCAGCGCCTCGTCGAGCGATGCCGTCGATCGATCGACGTAACGGGTCTCGAGGCGGCGCTGGACGCGGGCGGGATCCGCCTCGACCGCCAGACAGACCCCTTCATTCATCGTCACGGCGAGAGGCTGCGCGCCACCCATTCCGCCGAGTCCACCCGTGAGCACCATCCGCCCACGCAGCGATCCCTGAAAGTGTCGCGCCGCGACTGCCGCAAGCGTCTCGTACGTTCCCTGGAGAATTCCCTGTGAGCCGATGTAGATCCACGACCCCGCGGTCATCTGGCCATACATGATCAGCCCGCGGCGCTCCAGATCGCGAAACACATCCCAGGTGGCGAAGCGACCGACGAGATTCGCGTTCGCAATGAGCACGCGTGGGGCGTCCGGATGTGTCGTGAACACTCCGACCGGCTTGCCCGATTGCACAAGCAGCGTCTCGTCGTCATCGAGCACACGTAGCGTGCGGCAGATCGCATCGAAGGACTCCCAATTCCGCGCCGCTTTCCCCGTGCCGCCGTACACCACGAGATCGTCGGGTCGCTCAGCGACCTCGGGGTCGAGGTTGTTCATCAACATCCGCAGGGCAGCTTCCTGGACCCATCCCTTGCAGGATTTCGTGGTCCCGCGCGGAGCCTTCACGACGCAAATGCTCCCTCGCGGATTCGTGCCGCGACCTTCTCGATGTCGGCGGTGAGTGGCCGGTCCGCGGTGAGCGCCGCAGACTGCTGCCGCACCCCGACGTAGAGCCGCCCGACAGCCTTCGCGGGCCGTAACGGTTTCAGATATTCGAGTCCCTGCGCGCCCGCGAGCAGCTCGATTGCGACGATGCGCTCGGCATTGGCGAGGATGCGGCCGGCTTTCCACGCGGCGCTCATCCCCATCGGCACGACATCTTCCTGGTTGCCTTCCGTGGGCACCGACTGCACGCTCGCGGGAGTCGCGAGCACGCGGCAGTCGGCGACGAGCGCGGCGGCGGCGATCTGCGCGATCATGAAGCCCGATTCGAGTCCGGGGTCGTGAGCGAGAAAGGCGGGGAGTCCCGACGACAGATCGGGGTTCACCACACGCTCGAGCCGCCGTTCCGCGAGTCCCGCAAGCGTGGTCAGCGCGATCCCGATCACGTCGAGCGCGAGCGCGATCGGCTGTCCATGGAAGTTGCCGCCCGAGAGCACTTCGTCGCCGAAGACAAGCGGGTTGTCAGTCGCCGCGTTGAGCTCCGTTGTCACCAGCCGTTCGGCGAAGGCGAGCCCCTCCCCGACGGCGCCGAGCACCTGAGGCGTACAGCGCAGCGAGTAGGCGTCCTGCACTCGCGGATCGTTTTCACGATGCGACTCCCGGATTTCGCTGTCGGCGAGCAAGTCGCGCAGCAGCGTTGCCGAGCGTTGTTGCCACGGGTGCGGGCGGGCGTCATGGATGCGGGCATCAAACGGATCGGGCGAGCCGCGGACGGCCTCGAGACTCATCGCGGCCGCAGCGTGCGCGCTGCGCCACAGCGTCCAGGCATCGTTCACGAGCAGGGCCGCAAGACCCGTCTGTGCCTGGGTCCCGTTCACAAAGGCCAATCCCTCCTTGGCCTCGAGCGTGATGGGGCTCGGCACTTTGACGTCTCCCTCGCCGATCATCGCCAGGGCGAGATGCGAAAGCGGCGCAAGGTCACCGGAGGCGCCCACGCTGCCTTGCGACGGCACGGTGGGATGGAGCTTGCGGTTCAACATCTCGACCAGGAGCTCGGGAAGGACGGGCCGGACCCCACTCGTGCCGCGCACGAGCACGTTCGCCCGCAGCAGCATCATCGCGCGGACGCCATCGGGCGGGAGCGGTTCACCCACGCCGGACGCGTGGCTGCGGATAAGGTTCAGCTGTAGCTGGCGAGCCTGCTCCGGCCGGATCCGGACGTGGGCGAGCTTCCCGAAACCGGTATTGACCCCGTATATCGTCTGGCCCCGCGCGGCGGCTGCTTCGACCGCCTCGCGAGATCTTTTTACGGCGTCGAGCGCTTTGGGATCGAGCGCCACTGGGGCCCAGTGGCGTGCAACGGCCACGACATCAGCGATAGAGAGAGAATGGCCATCCAACGTGACCGGTTTTGCCATGGGAAACAAAGCTAAAGCGCCGGAGTGGCTGTTGCGACCACTCCGGCGCCTTATTGGACCCGGACTCCCCTATTTCGAGCCTGAAACCCCGGTGCCAGTCGCCATGGCGGTCGACTGCCCGGCGCGAATCTGCAGCTCAGGGTTGCCCGGATCAGTTTGGAAGCTCCAATCGAAGATCAGGTAGTCCCGACCGACATGCGTCATACGCAGGGCGCCGTAGCGCACCGTCGAGCCTTCGACGATCTCGAAGACGTAGGCGTAGCCCGGAACCGCCTGAATCATGCTCCGCGAGTAACCAGACGCGGGCGCAAAGTCGATCGACGTCAGATCCGCGACCGGGGAATTGCTGTACAGCCGCATCTGCGTTCCCGCGAACTCCGGCACGAGCCAAAGTGTCGAGTCGGTCGGGTCGCGGTACACCCAGAAGTCGATGCTGGTCAGGTTGCCGTCCTGCACGCGGCCCAACTCCGACGCCTGGGCGCGGCCATCGGTATTGACATCCTGCCAGAACCGGAAGCCCGACTGCGCCTGGTTTTCGTCGTAGGCGAACACCAGCGTGTTGCGGGCATCGGGACGGGGGGTATCCTGGCGCAGCGGCGACCAGAGACTCTCGTACCCCTCCCGGCTCACGGCCGAGATGCCAAAGCAACGCGGCACGCCATTCGTCATGGCGCTGGCAAGAAACTCTGGCGCGACGGTCGTGCCTTCCAGCAGCCAGTTCGTGCCGCAGAGACCGTTGTCGAGATCATAATCCGTGCTGTAAATACGGTACCACTTGAAGCGTGTCGGCGCCGTGACGTACGAGCTGTCATCCCATTCGAGATGGATGGCGCCGTTCAAGGAAATTGAAAACAGCCAGGCGGGGGCATCGAGCTGCAGCCGCTCGTCCACCGTGATCACGTTGCTGCTGCCACTTTCCTCACCGTTGTCGTTCACAGCCGTCACGAGGTACTGCAGATGGGGCACGCCGTTATCATGGAACGTGTTCGAGCTGGTTTCGCCGCGTAGGCCGAAGGAGCCGCTGCTCGAGGAGCGGGAATAGACGCGATAGCTGGCGAGGTTGGCGTCGGTCACATCATCCCACATGAGCAAAATGCCGAGGGGGCGATTGGGATCGCCGCTGGGCTCGAGCTCATACGTCAGGTTGGCCGGCGTGGAAGGTGCGCCACCGCCGCTTGGACTTACGACGGCCGGCTGACATGCCACAGCGACCAGGAGCACCAAGAACAGGAGCACACGCATAAGAGCCTCAGGACGGGGATCGCCCGACCTGTAAGCACGCCTCATGCCCAAAGCGAAGTCGCTGATTGTCAGAGAGTTACAACAGAGGCACGCGCGGCGTTGTCTCCGTCAGAGGACAACGCAGTCTACGGCACGTATGTGTTCTGATCGTAGTCGAACTTGATGTCCGGTTGATCGGTGAGCGTGATGTTGAAGCTGAATGAAAAGTTGCCTGCCGCGGTCTTATTAAAGCTGAAGCTGGCACGCCAACGCCGCAGATCGCGCTGGAAAGTCAGGGAGTGGTAGGAGAACTGACGCGTAACCATGTCGTACGAAGTGCTCCAGTTGGCACTCCAGTTGCGCGTAGGGCTGAACGACAGATTCAGGTTGGTCGTCTGCCGCCCCGCGACGTGACGCAGTTGGGGAGTGGTGTCGTTGCGGCTGCGTGAGCTCGACAACGAGATGCCGAGCGTAAACCCTCTGCCTCCCCCGTATCCGCCCCCGCCCCCGCCCCCGCCCCCGATGCCCATTCCTGGGCCCCGCGGCCCGTAGGGCGTGCGCGTACTTCCCTGGTAGCGACGAAAGTCATCGGATGCAGTGCCCACACCCGGTGTCGCGGTCGTGTCGGGCGGGGGTGGCGCGACGGGCTGCGGACTGAGCCCAAACAATCGACCCAGACCCTGCAACGTCGCCGGCGTCACCGTGAATGATGCGGAGACGTTCTGCAAGAAGGGCTTGAACTTCGCCGAATCGGTGCCAACCTGCCCCTTCCACAGGTCGTGGGTGATCGACAGCTGAAAACTCGGGACTAGGTCCGACAAGAACGTGTTCGTGAGCGTTCCGGTCTGCCAGCCGGTGTGGTGCGGCTGCTTGGCCTGCTCGAAGTTGTAGCCGATCGCGCTGGTGCTGATGCTCAGCAGCCGGATCTTGCGCGGTTCCTTCTCGCTCGCGGTGTCACCCGCTGGTGGATTCAACTTGGCTTCGAAGTTCTGCGATAAGCCAAGGCTGATCGTCTGTTGCGGGTCGGTGCGAGAGTTGTTCAAGCGGCCGCTGGGATCGATCGCGTGGGTAAAGTCTTCCGACACCCGGACACCTGGCGCGTACTGATAGCTGATCTGCGGGGAGATGGAATGCCGGATGCGAGACAGCGGGCCAAAGCCGGGGAAAAAAGCGAAGAACGTCGGGGACGCGCTCGCGCTGAACTGCGGCCGTTTGCCCTGCTGCACGAACTGGCCGCCCGTGAACTGATTGCGGATCATGAACGGCCCAGCGCCCGTCGTGTTCACGATCCCTACGCTCGGCTGCAACTTCCAGGTGCTCGGGAAGAATGACGGCAGATTGATTCCCGTATTCCACTCGACCCGTGTCTCGAACGTTTCCGCGTACAGCACCCGCCGCACGCCGCCCACGCTGTCTCCAGGAAGGTCGAACTCCTGGCGGCCGTGAATCCTGACATCGCTTACGGTGATGCTATTCCCCCAATTCCACCGCCCTAGGCGAAGCGGCGTATTGATGGTCATGTTCGTGCGGCGACTATCGTTGAAGAGGCGCAGCGTATCGACCGGAAGGCTGTCACCCGGAACCAGGAGCGTGCCGCTCGCGACGTGGAATTGCTGGTCATTGGTGAAGTTGAATCCCGGGGACCACGTCATCCATGGCGTGATGTTCACCGCGGATGGCGTCAGACTGATGCTGGGGAAGCTCTGGCTGATGTTGGCCGTCGAGAGATCCTGCGAGCGTGTGCCCCCGATGTTCAGCGCCCCCCAGGAAAACCGTTTATCGAAGTTCAGGCTCGAGCCGATCCGGGCCGTGACTTCCCACGGGTTGAGCGAATTGCGCTGAATGAGCGTTCCGTTCGTCGAATAATCCACGTGTGCGTTGAACGAGGTGCGCGAGCTGAACCGCTGCGAGTGATTCCAGCCGATGCGCGAGTTGACCCCCGGGTGGTCGATCTGTGACATCCGCGAGTACGTCAGACTCCCGTCCATAAAACGGTCGATCCAGTGATACTGGGCCTGGCCGTGAAACTGCACATACCGGTCTGCGAACCAGTCCCCCGATACGAGCACATCGATGTAGTCGTTGAGGGCGAAGTAGTAGCCGAAGTCGGAGACGTGCCGCGCGTAGTGTCGTGTGGGGCGAACCAGATCGTTCAATCCGAACCGGGGGAAGAGAATACCGCTGCGCCGGCCCCCGCGAATATCCTGAAAAATGAACGGCAACCACATGATGGGGACGTCGCGAACGTACAACACCGCCGGCCGTGCGATCATCGTCCGCTTGTTGATCCACTTCACTTGTCCGGCCGCGAAGTGGTAGTCCGGCACAGGCTGCGGATCGGATGTGAAGTTCGCGGATTTGGCGTATACGCGCCGCGAACCCGAATCAGAAGCGACTCCCTTGCTGTGCATGTACCAGGTGACGCCGCCTTGCTGGAAGTCGGTCAAGGCATCCCGCACGGTGCCGCGGCGCAGGCAGGTATCGTAGGTCATGCCTTCTCCAACGAGCACCGTCCCTTGATCGAACAACTGGGGCTGCCCCGACGCAGTGAGCCGGCAACTCGCTTCGTGATAGCGAATCGAGTCGGCTTGGAGCTTGGTGCCCTCGCGCTCGACGTACGCCTCGCGACGGAGGAAGATCGTCTGGCTGTCGCCCACCACGACAAAGGTGTCAGATGTATAGTGCGTGACGCGGAAGCCTTCGAGTTTGAGCAGCGAGTCCATCACGGCATCGGACGGAGGGAAGGAGCGTGACGGTCCGGTCGGCAGTCCCGCCTTACGTGCGGTGGCGGTGTCCATGCTGCCTTGACGGCCGCTGTCCGCCGGCGCCCCTGGCGGCTTCACGACGGCGGCGGAGTCGCGCACCACACGCCGTGGCGGAGGAGGGGGATTCTGCGCGTGCAACGACCCCGCGCCGAGCAGAAGCAGCAGCATCGCGGCCGCCGCCATCCGCCGCGCGCGCCTCCGGCTGGCGACCCACGCGCACCAGATGCTGACCTCATACAGGAGGAGCAGCGGTCCCAGCATCAGCATCATCGACACCGCATCGGGCGGCGTCAGGATCGCGGCGAGAAACGCCGCGATCACGATGGCATAGCGCCGTTGGCGAGTGAGGAACTGCGGGGTGACGACGCCGAGCGACGCAAGGATCGTGACGACGAGCGGCAGTTCGGCGATGAGGCCGCAGCCGATGACGAACGGCACGGCCATACCGAAGTAGCGGTCGATCGTGATCATGGCCGAGAGGTCGCTGCGTTGGAAGCTCATGAACACCCGGAGCGCCGCCGGCAGGAGCCACCGATAACAGGCGAGCGCCCCGCCGAGGAACAAGATCACGCCGACCGCGAGGGCCGGCACGATCAACCGCCGCTCGCGCTCATACAGCGCGGGCGCCAGGAACGCCCAGATCTGATAGATGACGATCGGCGATGCCACGAGGCAGCCCAGCGCGAATGCCACTTTCAGCGTCAGCATGAACGGCTCAGCAGGGCTCGTGAACACGAGGCGCCCACCGGGCAGATAGGGCGCGATGGGTCGCTTGAGTATTTCGATGATGTCGATCTTATCGAGGAGGACCCAGCCGACGATCGTCCCGACGAGGATCGCGAGCAGACTCCAGAGGATGCGCCAACGCAGCTCCTCGAGATGGTCGAGAAACGGCATCTCACCGCGTGGCGTCATCGTTGGTGGTACGGCCAGGAAGTTACGGCTTGAGACGCTGCTGATTTTGCCGCGCGAGATCGGCCTCGGGCGAGCGCGGATACCCCGCGATCACCCGCGTATAGAAGTTCCGCGCCGTCGCCTTGTCTCCCCGCTGTTCGGCGAGCAGACCCTGTTTGTAGAGCGCCGACGGAGCGCGCGGCGATTTGGGATAGGTCTTCACGACTTGATCGTACACCGCCGCCGCGGAATCGGGTGCCGATTGTTCGAAGCTTTCGCCGATGTAAAACAACGCGTCCGGCGCGCGTTCGTGCGTCGGAAAGACGCGCAGGAACTCGCGGAATCCGAGTCGCGCGGTCGCCAGACTGCCGCGCCGGTATTGCTGCAGCGAGACCTCGTACATCTGGTCGGGACCAGGTCCGGCGGGGTTCCCCGACGGACCCACCGGCACGCCCGAGGCGTTCGGATCCGCCTGTTGCTGCTGCTGCGAACGCGATTCGATCCTGGACCGCAGCTCGGTGATCCGTTGCTGGCTCAGGCCGCTCAGCTCCTGTACCGCCTGCAGCTGTTGCTGCACCGACTGCAATTCGGTGCGCAGGTCGCCGCGCATCTGGACGAGATAGGACTGCTGCGTGCTCAACGCCTGCTGCAGCAGGCGGATGGCGGCCAGGGTCGTATCCCGTTCCGCCGCCCGCGCCGCGTCACTCGTGGCAAGGTCGGCCTTTAACGCCTGGACCTGGAGCTCGACCTTCCGGACGTCCCCTTTCAGGGCGCATCCGGCGGTGAGCCCCAGTGCCAGGACGAGCGCGCTACGGACGGCGGAGGTTGTCACCACCGCTGATCACTTCGAACTCGTCGCGCCGATTCTGCGACCAGGCGGACTCGTCGTGCCCGTCCACCGCGGGCCGTTCCTCGCCCCACGACTGCGTCTCGATGCGGCCCGCATCGATCCCATGGCTCACGAGGTACTGCTTCGCGGACTGCGCGCGGCGATTGCCGAGGGCGAGGTTGTATTCGTCCGAACCGCGTTCGTCGCAGTGCCCGCCGACGCGGATCCGGAGGTCGGGATTCGCCTGCAGAATCGCGACCTTCTGATCGAGCGTGCCCATGTCGTCGGAGCGGATGTTCGATTTGTCGAGGTCGAAGTGGATCATCGCGGCCAGCGTGCTGCGTACTTCTTCGGACGCGCGACTGAGCGCCGCGATCGAGTCGGCCTCCCGCTGCCGCGCGATGCGCTCGCGCTCCGCGGCGGCCTGCCGCTCTGCTTCGGCCTGTGCCGCGGCGATGGAATCGCGCATCCGCTGGTTCTCGGCCGCCGTGTCGACCGCCGGCGTCGTATTCTGCGGTGCTGGATTACCGCCGCACGACGCGGCCGCAATCACGGCAGCGCCTAAGCCCAGCGCGAGGAGCAACGATACCGATTTCATCCTATCTCTCCGATCAGGGGGTGGAAGAAGGAGCCTCCGAAAGCCGTGGAGACCAAGCCGGCAAACGCGCCCCGCTCTGCTGCAGCAATGGCCGGATTCGGCCGGTGTCGAGATCGATGATCCACAACTGGCGGTAGCCCGACCGGTCGGAAACAAAGGCGAGATGACGGCTGTCGGGAGCCCAGCTCGGATCCTCGTTGCGCCCCACCGAGGTGAGCTGTCGGACCGTGCGTGTACGCACGTCCAGCACGAACACCTGCAGTGTGCCCGCCACGTCCCGGTGAAATGCCACCGATTGCCCGTCGGGCGACCACTCCGGCGCGTTGGACGACCCGGTCACGCCGTAATCGAACGGTGCGAAGAGCTGCTGGTCCGTTCCATCCGCCGCCATCACATAAATCTGCGGCAGACCCGGGCGCGTCGATACAAATGCGATGCGCTGCCCGTCAGGGCTGAACGTCGGGGACAAGTTGTCTGAAAAGCGCCCCACGGTCAAGCGGCGTAAACAACAGTTATTCTTGATGTTAATCGTGTAGAGATCGGTCCCCTCCTCCGTCGCGCGGCTGAAGGCGAGGGTCTGTCCGTCCGGGGAAAACGCCGGTGTGAAATCGAGTGCGGTTCCAGTGGTCGAGACCGCGGTGCGCTTGCCCGTCGCCATCTCCTGAAGAAAGAGCCATCCCTTGCCCGCCTGGAATTCCATGTAGGCGAAGTGCCGGCCATCGGCGCCCCACGCGGGCGACATCGCCTGCCGATCCGTGGAGGACACGAGCTTTTGATCGGCGCCGTCCTCGTCGATCTGATACACCTTCCCGTCTTTGACGAACAAGACGCGTGTGGCCGCAATTCCCGGCGTGCCGAGCGCAGCCTGGACCGCCTGATCCGCGAGCCGATGGATGGCCTGGCGGAAATCGGGATCGCCCGGCCGCGGCAGTTTGGCGCGCACGGTGCGGCGAACGCCGGCAGCCGCGATGTCGTGCAGCGTCGCAACGGTCGTATCGCCCGCGGCGGTGATGTCGAGCGCGAAATCGGCACCCAGCGCCTGATACAACGGATAGTTCAGCGTACCGGCCTGCGGGCCGCCGGTGGCGGCCGTCCCGGTGCCGGCGCGGCGTGTTCCCGTGCCGCGCGCACCGGGTGACGACGTCGCAAGGCGAATCGAGTCGCCGCCCGGGAGCGTGATCACTTCGAAGCGGTCGCTGTAGTCGAGGTCGCGGGTGACAATCGCGCGGACGGAGTCGAGACCCATCCCGGTGCGTGGCAGCATTACCAGACCTGGACGCACTCCGGGCCGATACACGATGCCGATGCGAACCCCGCGGTCGATCGTGGAGGTGTCCTGGGCGACGGCCGGACGGGCAGACGGCCAGACGGCCAACAGCGTCGCGACGAACACGGCCGTCAGGCCGTCAGGCCGTCGAGCCGTCACTGTCTCTGCCCCGAGAAGTAGAACCGCACGAAGAGCACATCCGATTGCCAGCCGTCAGGCAGCGTTCCGAACGCGTGAAACCGTCCCGATTCCTCGACCGCACCCTGCGCCTCGAGATCGAAAGAGAAGTTCCCGGAGCGTCGGATGAACTGCAGATCAGTCACCGAACCGTCGCGATGCACGAAGAACGAGACCTCGGCCTCCAGCGGGGTGCTCTGCTCGGGGCGCTGCCAGCGGCGCAGCACCTGCGACACGATGTTCTGCAGATACTCGGGGAACGGAAATGCGATGCCCTCCGTGCTCACGGTCGCGACATCGTTGCCGGTCGACGGCTTCTCTCCCGGCAGCGGCTGCGTCGTCGGCGTGGTGCGCGGCGCTGCCTCGCGCCGCGTCTGATCCTGGGTCGGCGGCGGCGTTGCGCGCGAGACGGTGCTCTGCGGACGCTTGGCAGCCGGCATCGGCGCCGGTTTTTCCTCGGCGGGACGCTCGAATGCCTCGGGCGCCTTGCGGGCCTCGAGGTCGGCGGCCGGAGCGGCGATCAGACGCACCCGATACGTCGGCGGCAGCCGGGTTCGTCCACTGGGCGTGCCGAACAGCAACGCGCCCACGAGTCCGTGAACGACCAGCGTTCCCGTTACCGCCATACCTACGGGGGCCGGAGTACGGCCGCGTCCTCTCATCGATTGATCGTCTCCGGTTCGGCTACGAGTCCCACGTCCTGCACGCCTGCCCCGCGAATCACCGCCAGCACCTGCACCACGCGAGCGTAGGCGACACGACCATCGGCCCGCAGATACACCCCCGTGGGTCGTTTCGTTCGCACGAAGGCGGGAAACGTGGCCTGGAAGTCGTCATACGACAGCCCAGCCTGATCGAGATAGATCTTCCCGTCCATGTCCACCGTGACAACGAGTCCCTGCTTTGGCTCGATGGCGCGGACCTGCGCGCGCGGCAACCGGACGTCCACCCCGCCCTGCATGATCGGCGCGGTGATCATGAAGATGATGAGCAAGACAAACGCGACGTCCACGAGCGACGTCACGTTGATGTCGGCGTTGAGCGGCAGCTCTCCATGCCCGCGCAGACCACCACCGCCGCCAAGGAGTCCGGCCATTAGATCCGTCCTTCCCGGGCTAGCGTTCCGACGATCTCCTGGGCGAAGCCCTCGAGCTCGCCGGCGAACAGGCCCAGCCGGTTGACGAAGAGGTTGTAGGCCATGACCGCGGGGACCGCAACGGCGAGTCCGCCGACGGTGGTGACCAAGGCTTCGGCCACGCCTGGCGCGACGGCGGTGATATTTCCCGAGCCGCCGACCGCAATGCCGATAAATGCGTCCATGACGCCGAGCACGGTGCCCAGCAGACCGAGCAGCGGGCTGACCGAGCCGAACGTCGCGAGCCACGGGATGAAGCGCGCAGCAGTGTCCCGCTCCGCCGCCACTTCTTTTGCGAGCACCATGCGCAACGCTTCGAGCTGCGTTGTCGTCAGCGTCGCGGATGACGCAGGCGCGGCGGGATTGGGCGCGGGGCCACCGGTCTTCAGGCTACCCGGCTTCAGCTCGGAAAAGAAATGGACGCCCTCGCGCAGCAACCGATTATACGGCGACGGGGGCAGCCGCATCGCGGCGTGATAGGCTTCCTCGAGGCGCGGCGCTTTCTCGACCTCGGCGAGAAAGCGGTCGCCCAGCTGTCGCGTGCGGCGGAATTGCCACCACTTGAGGACGATCAAATACCACGACACGAGCGAAAAGACGGCCAGCACGCCCAGCACGAACTGCGTTTCGCGGCTGGACGTGAGCACCAGCTCCCACGGCGTCGTGGGGATCGCCCCTCGTACCTGAAAGAGCACTCTAACCTCCTCGATATCCGTGCGGGTGTGCCTGATGCCAGCGCCACGCGCTGTCGAGAATCTCGTCCAGACCCGAATGCGCTGCGCGCCATCCCAGCACGGTCGCCGCGCGGCCCACCGCCGCGACCAACTCCGGCGGATCGCCGGGCCGGCGGGACCGCTCGACCGTCGGCACCGCGCGCCCAGTCACGCGGCGCGCTGCCTCCACCACTTCGCGCACCGAGCGCCCGGTGCCGGTGCCCAGGTTCACGGCGACGACGGAGCCTCCATCGAGCTTGACGTCCAGCGCGCGCAGATGCGCATCGGCGATATCGGCGACGTGGACATAATCCCGAACCGCCGTGCCGTCGGCCGTCGGGTAATCCGTGCCGTAGAGCTCGAGCGCGGCGCGCTTGCCAAGCGCTGCGGCCAGCACATTCGGGATCAAATGGGTTTCCGGGTCGTGGTCCTCTCCCCGCCGCTCCGTGGCTCCCGACGCATTGAAGTAACGCAAACTCACCACTTCCATGCCCTGCCTTGGCCCGACGTCCGCGAGCACCCGCTCGAACTCGCGCTTCGTCTCGCCGTACGGATTCACCGGTGCTTGCGGCGAGTCTTCCGTGATCGGAATTGTCGCCGGATGGCCGTACACCGCGCACGACGACGAGAATACGAAGCGCCGGACTTTGGCGCGGATAGCCGCCTCCAACAGTACACGGGCGGCCGTCACATTGTTGGTCACATACTTCGCGGGCTGGGCGACCGACTCCGGGACCAGCGCGAACGCGGCCATATGGATGATCGCCTCGATCCGCTCCCGCTCCAGCAACGCCTCGACCAGCTCCTGGTTGCCCACGCCACCCTGCACGAACCCAGCGCCCCTGGCGACCGCCTCGCGGTGCCCCCTGCTCAGGTCGTCCAGCACGACGACGCCGAAACCGCGTTCCAGAAGTTGATCTACGATGACACTCCCGATGTACCCTGCGCCCCCGGTGACGAGAATCCGTGTGTTTCCCGTCACGCTGGTGGCTCCATGCCGAAGAGCCGGCGCACCGCCTCCAGCAGGCCGTACCCGTGACCTTCTTCAGCAGCCTTCTTTAGGGCGATCGTAGGCTGGTGCAGAAACTTGTTCAACAATAGCTGGCTGAATTGTTCGACTCGGGCGCGATCGTCGGGACTCAGATGCTCGAGCTGGTGCAGCGCGCGCTCGAGCTCTGTCGCCCGCAGGTCATCCATGCGGGCCCGCAGCTCCTTGATGGTCGGCACGACACCCAGACCGCCGTACCACGCCCAGAAGAGATCGGTCTCTTCTTCGACGATCCGCTCGGCGGCGGGAATCTCGTCGCGCCGCCGCGCGGTCGCCTGCGCAGCGACCGTCTGCAAATCGTCGACGTCGTACAGGAACACGTTCTCGAGCTGTGCGACCGCCGGATCGACGTCGCGCGGCATCGCCAGATCCAGAATGCAGAGAGGCTTCCCGCGACGCGCACCAATAACCACGCCCACGCGCTCCCATGTGACGACCGCGTGCGGTGCCGCCGTCGAGCACAAGGCGATGTCCGTCGTGGCAAAGTGCGGCCACGCTTCTTCCAATGACACCGCCCTCCCCCCCAGTCGTTCGGCGATAGCCCGCGCGCGCTCCTGGGTGCGATTGGCGACCAGCGTGATCTGTACTCCCTGATCGCTGAGACATGTGGCCGCGAGCTCGGCCATATCACCGGCGCCGAGAATGAGCGCGCTGCGGCCGGCGAGATCGCCAAAGATCTTGCCCGCGACGGCGACACCCGCCGAGGCGGCGGACGCCGTTCCCATCCCGAGGCCGGTTTCGGTTCGCACGCGCGATCCGACGTGCAATGCAGTCTGAAACAGCCGATGCAGCACGGGACCCGCCTGCGCGCGCGATGCTTCCCAGGCCTCCCGCACCTGTCCCTGGATTTGTGACTCGCCAAGGATCATCGAATCGAGTCCCGACGATACCCGATACAGGTGGCGAACGGCGTCACGATCACGGGCGATGTACCCGTACTCGCGGGCGCCGCCCCCTGGGGGCGATCCCGTTGGAAGCCGCTCACCGAGCAGTGACCACACCGCCTCCAAGGCCGGCTCATCGTCAGCGACCAGATAAAACTCGGTGCGATTGCACGTGGAGAGCAGGACGCCGCCGCTGGCACCCGCCGCCATAACGCGCGCAAGCGCGCTCGGCACCTCGTGCGTGCCATGCGCAAAGCGCTCGCGCACGTCGAGCGGTGCGGTGCGGTGGTTCACGCCCACGACCTTGATCCCCATCTCCGTATGACCCGTCACAGGAACCGTTCGGCGCCAGGCTGGGTCAACTTGAGCGCCACGTAAACCAGGAGGACGGCACTGAAGCCGGCGATGCTCGCGAGCGCCGCGCGGCGGCCCGCCCAATGGCGGACGACGCGCACCCAGACCGCCCATCCGAGGACCACCCAGGTAAAAACCCCCCACACGATCTGAGCCTTGGCGACATGGAGGCCGCCGGAGAACTGCGCGCCGTACCCGAGCGCGAGCAGGACGCCGAGGGTCAGCGCGGGAAAACCCGCGACGAGCGCGAAGCGGTTGAGTTGATCGAGCCGCTCGAGCGGCGGGAAGAGCTGGAAGATCTGGCCAAAGCGGCGGGCTTTGAGCTCGCGGAACTGCAGCAGGTAGAGCGCCGCAGCGATGAAGGCCAGCGCCATCAAGGCAAGGCCCAGGACGCTGAGCGCGACGTGCAGAACGAACCAGGTATTGCGGCCAGCGGGCACTCCCGCCCCGGGGGCCAAGCCGCTGAGGATCGCGAGTCCCACGAGTCCGGTGGCGAGCGGGCCCGCAAAGAACGAGACCGCTGAACCGCGCAGTAAGCGCTCGCTCGCGAGCTGGAGCAGCACCAGACAGAGCGCCAGCATCGAAAGCGCCGGACCCAGGCCGATCAGCGTCAGCTGCGACATCGCTACGACGTGCGCCGCCGCGCCGCCGCAGGGGAGCGCGATCGTGAGCGCGCGCGGTGGTCGGAAACCCATGAAGGGCGCCAACGTCAGCGCCGCGGCCAAACCGTACAGCGCCAGAGCAACGAGATGCAGGGTGACAATCACGACAGATACGGTCCAGGCCCACCACGGCGGTGGGCCCGGCCGCCTATCAGGAGGGCATCTTCTTGATCAGCCGTACCGGAAGACCTCGGTTCAGGCTCGGATTATTGATTTGTAGCAAGAGCCCCGTCGCGGAGCGCTCACGGGTGTGCACGATCATCAGTACCCCACGCACCTCTTCCGAGGCGGCTCCCACATAGCTTTGCGCCGGATTGTAGATCTCGAAGACATCGCCCAGGGTGACGCCGTCGCGGCGGCCTTTGTCGATGAAGAAGTACTGCTGCGCGCCAGCGATCGGATGCGGATCCCGCGGCTCCAGCAGCTTGCCAGTAAGCCCCTTCTCGACTGGCGTAGGCCGCACCTGACCGGGATCACGGAACGGCTCGAGCGGCATCGCGACCTGGCCATCGTGAATGCGACCGAACTGCGCGACGACCTGCGCCAGCACTTGCTGATCCTCGATCGACGTGACACGTCCGATCCCGATCGGGATCACGACGTCGCCCCAGCGCCCCGTCTCCACGACGCGATCGATGCGCGCGAGCAGCAGCGAGTCGCCGACGTGATACGACGCGTTGCGCGGCGGCCGGATGGCGATCTCCTCGAAGGTGGTCGCGGATGTGCGCTCCGAGAGACGGTGAATCGCCGGCGTTGCGGTCGCGCCGAGCACTTGACCCCACGGCAACCGCTCCTCCTCGCTCAGGAAGCCGGCGGCGTAGAACTCGCCGGCCCGCAGCGGGCGGTAGGGCTGATGCACGTAAGCGCGCAGGACGTCCTGGACGACCTGCTGATTCGTGGGGCGGCGATCGAATATTGTCTCGCGGCTTTCCGCGATGGTGGGCGGCGGCGGCTCGACGATTAATCCCGCCGTATCCGCGGGAATCGTGTCGATGGGAGCCGCACCCGTATCGAGCGGCACGATAGCGGCGATGGTGTCGGCGGCAGCCGCCGTGGTATCCGGCCGGGCGGTGACGGTGTCCCCACCCTGCGCGACTGTCCCCATCTCCGAGAGATTCAAGACCTCACCGGGATAGATCCAGTGCGGGTCTTCAATCACGGCCGTATTGAGGCGGTAGATCTCGGGCCACAATAGGGGATCGTTGAAGTACATCTGGGAGATGGACCACAGGGTCTCACCGCGGGAGACGGTATGACTGGCGGGAACCTGTCCCTGGAAAGCGGCGGCCGCTTGCGTCGTGTCCTGTTGTTGAGCCGCTTGCGTCGTGTCCTGCGCCGGCAGGACGCGCCACATGAGCGGCAACGCCGCCAGGGCCAGGAGTACGGCGCGGTCAGAACGGCAGATCGTCGTCCTCCTCATCCAGCGCCTCCGGGAACGCGTCGAGCGACTCTGGGGCTTTGCCGCCTGCTTCCGAGGCCCCCTTCACAGCCCCCGCTCCCACTGGAGCGGCTCCGCCTCTTGACCCCAGCATGATCAACTCACGCGCGATGATCTCGGTGACGTAGCGCGTCTGCTTCTCGCGATCTTCCCACGTCCGATACTCGATCCGCCCCTCGATATAGACCTTGTCGCCCTTCTTCAGGTACTTCTCGGCGATGTCGGCCAGGCCGGAACCCTTGTTGTTCCAGCAGATAACCCTGTGCCACTCCGTCTTTTCCTGTTTTTCACCCCCGTTGCCAGTCCATTGGCGGCTCGTCGCCACCGAGAGGGTCGCCACGCGGGAGCCGTTATTCGTGCTGCGTACTTCGGGATCCGCACCCAGATTCCCGATCAGCTGGACCTTATTGAGACTGCGGCTCACAACAACCTCCGACGATGAAGCGGGTTAGGGCCCAAGGGTGCCACACACTATATAAATCGCAAGTCATTCTGTCAACCAAAGATACGCCACTTGTACCGAAGTTATGCATCAAGTCTCAGCACGATGGCGTCCTCGACCGGCCGCCGGTAATACTGCTTCCGAGCGGGCGCATTCGACTCACGCACCTCCAAGTAAATCTGCCGCGCGCCGCGCGCGCTAAGTGCTTCGAGAATACTTTGCACGAGCGCACGTCCCAACCCGTTACGCCGACCCGCAGGGGCCACGGCCAGATTCAGGATTTCGCCCTCGTCGGCAGCGTCGAACGCGACCACGTAGCCGGCGACCTCGTTGGTACCTCCCGCTTCGGCGACGAAAAAGAGCGCATCGGACGTCACGCAGTCGCGAAAGTCCTGTGTGGACCACGGATCGGCGAAGACCTCCCGCTCGATCGCGTGGACCGCCGGGACATCGCTGAGCTTAGCGGGGCGAATTTGGTAGGGGTCGGCCGTAGCGTGCCTCCCATTTCACCTGTGCCTCGGCCGGACGGCCATACACGGGCTCTGCAACGCTCGAGTCCCCAAGCGGTCGAGGCGCACCCTCGTATGCGGCGAGGGCGAGCAACGATCCGGCGATCGGCGGCAGCGATTCCAGGCCGATGGGCGGCCGTCCGATCCAGCTGACGATTTCGTCACGGTAGCGTTCGGCGCCGGCGCCGACGGCTATGACTGGCCGCTCGGGCGCGACGCGAGCAAGCGTCGCGATCGTGAACAACTCCGGCCGGACCAGCGTCTCCACTCGTTCCGGCGCAAACCGGTAGATCGCGCCGAACACCTGCCCGCGCAGGGCATCGAAGCACGCCACAACGGGCCCCCATTCCGTGTCACCGCGAGTCGCCGCATGGGCAGCGCCCAGCAGCGCCGAAATCGCCACGAGCGGAACGTCGCGCTCGTGCGCGAGACCTTTTGCCGCCGCCCATCCAATCCGCAGACCCGTGAAGCTCCCCGGTCCATCACCGACGATGATCCCGGCGATCTGCTCGAGTCGCGTCTTGGCATGAGCGAGTACCTCTTGGATGAGCGGCACGATCTGCGCAGCATGCTGGCGCGCGCCCCGCATCGCGCGCGCGGCCGCCACGTGCTCGGCGGAGCCTATGGCGACGCTAGCGACCTCGGTGGCCGTGTCGATCGCGAGCCACGGCTCATTCTTCAAGGACGCGATTCCCTGGATCCGAATCGTACGACAGCCGGAAGTGCCGATCGAGCGGAGGTGCCCAAGCCCCCGCGCGCTCTGGCCACTCGATCAGGATGATCGCGCGCTCCCCCAGCATGTCGTCAAAGCCGAGGTCCCGCGCTTCGTCGGGGTGGCGCAGGCGGTAGCAGTCGACGTGGTAGACGGGAGCGGAACGAGCGACGTAATGATGCACCAGCGCGTACGTGGGACTGGTGGCGCGCGCCCGGGCGCCCAGGCCGCGGCAGATGGCCTGAACGAGCGTCGTCTTCCCGGTCCCCAGCTCTCCCGACAACCCGATTACGGCGGGGGCGCGGAGCTGGTGGCCCAGGTCCTCACCGAACCGACTGAGCTCGCTCGCGGAGAGGCGCATCGGCCTTGAGCTCCAGGAGCTGATCGCGCAGGACGGCTGCCAGCTCGAAGTCGAGCTCTTCGGCGGCGGCCTGCATCTGCTGCTCCAGCATGCGGATGAGGGTCTCGCGCTCGCCGGCGTCGGCGGGGCGGCGAATCTCGCCGGCGCCCGGCTTCGCAACCCGCGCGTCGGCGACGCGAGTGACGAAGCGGATATCGCCCACCGATTTCACGATCGACCGCGGCGTGATGCCATGCTCGACGTTGTAGGCGAGCTGGGTTTCGCGGCGCCGGTCCATCTCTTTCAGCGCCCGCTCCATGGAGCCCGTCCTGTGATCTGCATAGAGGATGGCTCGGCCGCTGAGATGGCGCGCCGCGCGTCCGACCGTCTGGATCAGCGAGCGGTCCGACCGCAGGAAGCCCTCCTGGTCGGCGTCGAGCACGGCGACGAGGGAGACCTCCGGCAGATCCAATCCTTCCCGCAGCAGGTTGATTCCCACCAGGACGTCGAACTCGCCGAGGCGCAGTCCTCGAATGATTTCGACGCGCTCGATCGCGTCGATTTCCGAATGCAGATAGCGCACCCGCACTCCATGCTGCTGCAAGTAATCGGTGAGATCTTCCGCCATACGCTTGGTCAACGTGGTGACCAGGACGCGCTCGTTCTTCTTTTCGCGCAGCCGGATTTCGCCGAGCAGGTCGTCCACCTGCCCCGCCACCGGTCGGATCTCGACGGTGGGATCCACCAGCCCGGTGGGCCGGATGATCTGCTCGACGATGACCCCGCCGGAGAGCTGCAGCTCGTCTTGCCCCGGCGTCGCCGAGACAAACACCATGCGCGGCACCAGCCCCATGAACTCATCGAAGCGGAGCGGCCGGTTGTCGAGCGCCGAGGGGAGTCGGAAGCCGTAGTCGACCAGGGTCTGTTTGCGCGAGCGGTCGCCTTCGTACATCGCGCCGAGCTGCGGCAGCGTCTGGTGCGACTCGTCGATGATACAGAGGTAGTCTTTCGGGAAATAGTCGAGCAGGCACGCCGGGCGCTCACCCGGCTGGCGGCCACTGAACAGCCGCGAGTAGTTCTCGATGCCGGCACACCGGCCCACTTCCATCAGCATATCGATGTCGAAGTGGGTGCGGGACTCGAGTCGTTGCGCTTCCAGCAGCTTGTTTTGCCCGCGCAGCTCGGCCAGCCGTTCCGCCAGCTCGGCTCTGATCCGCGAGACGGCCCGCTCGATCGTGGCTCGCTGGGTAACGAAGTGCGTCGCCGGGTAGATCGCGGAGCGATCCATCGGCCTGATGACGTTGCCGGTCAGCGGATCGATCTTCGCGATACGCTCGATCTCGTCACCCCAGAATTCGATCCGCACCGCCTGCTCGTCGTACGCCGGAAAGACTTCCACGGTATCGCCGCGCACGCGGAACGTCCCGCGCTCGAAGCCGACGTCGTTGCGCTGATACTGGACGGCGACGAGATCGGCGAGCAGTGCGTCCCGACCGCGCGTCTCGCCCTTCTGCGCGGTCACGAGCAGCTCGCGATACAGCTCCGGGTCGCCAAGGCCATAAATCGCGGACACACTCGCGACGATGATGACGTCGTCGCGCTCCATCAGGCTCGAGGTCGCGCGCAGCCGCAGCCGTTCGATGTCGTCGTTGATGGACGAGTCTTTGGCGATGTACGTGTCGGTGGAGGGCACGTAGGCCTCAGGCTGGTAGTAGTCGTAGTAGGAGATGAAGAATTCGACGGCGTTGGCGGGGAAGAACGTCTTGAGCTCGCCGTACAATTGCGCTGCCAGCGTCTTATTGTGCGACAACACCAACGTGGGTTTCCCGAAGTCGGCGACGACATGCGCCATCGTCATCGTCTTGCCCGAGCCGGTGACGCCGAGGAGCGTCTGATACTTGTCGCCACGGCGCAGTCCGGCGTTCAGCTCGCGAATCGCGCGTGGTTGATCACCCGCCGGGGGCGGTGCGTTTCCGAGCTCAAAGGGCATAGGAGGGAAAACTAACCGACGACGACTTCAGCGGGGCCGCTCGAGTCCCGCCGCGCAATCTCCGTCACACCCTTCACCTTGCGGACCGCCTTTAGGACCTTGTGCAGATGAGTGTGGTTCTCGACCTCGACCAGCATCGAGCCGAATACGATTCCGTCTTTGGAGGCGAGCTCGGCGCTCCGGATGTTCGTCCCGGTGCCGCTGATCGCTTCGCAGATGTCGGCGTAGAGACCCCGGCGGTCTTCTCCGCTCACGGCGAGCCGCACCTCGAACGTCTGTCCCTCCACCTCCCGCCAGTCGATCTCCACCCGGCGCTCCACTTCGCCGGACAATGTGAGCAGGTTCGGACAGTCGGTGCGATGAACCGAGATCCCTCGTCCTTGAGTCACATACCCAACGACGGGGTCTCCAGGCACCGGCTGGCAGCATTGCGCATAGCGGACCATGAGGCCTTCAACGCCGTGAATCTTGATGCCGCGGCCCAGGCGCAGCCGCTCGATGACCCGCCCGAACGCCGTCGGCTTGGTGGGCTGATTCTCGTCCGTGGGCAAATCGGGATAGAGCGCCTTCATGACCTGCCCGAGCTGGACGTCGCCGCGTCCGATGGCCGCTTCCACCTGCTCGGCCTCGGCGAGCGAGAGCTTGGACGCCGCCAGGGCGAGCTGCTCGGGAGTGGGCAGATCGAGGCGCCGGCGACGGACCTCGCGGGCGAGGATTTCCCGGCCCAGCGTCACGCTGCGCTCCTGCTCCTCCTGCTTGATCCACTGGCGGATCTTCTGGCGCGCCCGCCCTGTCTGAACGTGTGCCAACCAATCCCGAGATGGCTTTGCTTGCGGCGACGTAAGAACTTCGATCGTGTCGCCGTTGCGCAATGCCCGATGCAGCGGGGCGATCCGGCCGTTCACTCGGGCGCCGTTGCAGTGCTGGCCGACTTCGGTGTGCACCAGGAACGCGAAATCGATCGGCGTCGCGCCCTTCGGCAACCGCTTCACGTCGCCGCGGGGCGTGAACACGAAGATTTCGTCCTGATAGAGATCGATCTTCAGGAACTCGAGGAATTCCTCGGGACTGTGCGCGTCCTGCTGCAACTCGATCAATTGCCGGAACCACGACAGATGGTGATCGAGCTCGTCGGCGCCCTTGCCGTTTTCCTTGTAGAGCCAGTGCGCCGCGATACCGTACTCGGCCGTGCGGTGCATGTCGCGGGTACGGATCTGGATCTCGTACAGCTGGCCACTCGGGCCGAAGACGGTCGTATGGAGCGACTGATAGCCGTTTGACTTCGGGCTCGCGATGTAGTCCTTGATGCGCTCCTGGAGCGGCGTCCAGGTGTGGTGGATGATGCCGAGCACGTGATAGCAGTCGGTGATGCTGTTGACCAGCACGCGGACGGCCAGCAGGTCGTAAATCTCTTCGAATGGCTTGCCGCGTTTCTTCATCTTCTTGAAGATCGACCAGAGGTTCTTCGGCCGGCCGACGATCTCCCAGCCGACGATCCCGGCGCGGCGCAGCTCGTCGGAGAGCGGGGTGCGCATCCGTTCGATCGTGCGGTCGCGCTCCACGCGCCGCGATTTGACCTGCCGCGCCAGCTGTTTGTAGTCGTCGGGCTCGAGGTACTTGAAGGACAAGTCCTCGAGCTCCGCCTTCACGCCCGCCATGCCGAAGCGATGCGCCAGCGGCGCGTACAGCTCGCGCGTCTCCAGGGCGATCCGCTTGCGCTTCTCGGGCGGCAACGGATCGAGCGTCCGCATGTTGTGCAGCCGATCGGCCAGCTTGATGATGATGACGCGGGCGTCGCGCGCGACCGACATCAGCAGCTTGCGATAGTTCTCGGCCTGCTCTTCAGCGGTCGAGCGGAAGTTGAGAGTCGAGATCTTGGTGAGGCCGTCCACCAGATCGGCGACTTCGTTGCCAAAGTCGCGCCGCAAGAGGTCGAGCGTCACATCGGAGTCTTCGACGACGTCATGCAGCAGCGCCGCGGCGATGGTCGTCGTGTCCATCTGTTGTTCGGCGAGAATCGTGGCGACGGCCACACTATGCGACACGAAGTCGTCACCAGACAGGCGTTTCTGTCCCTGATGCGCCTGCGCGCTGATGCGGTAGGCGCGCGACAGCACCTCGAGGTCGAGGCGATCGCGCTGCGCGGCGACGGCCTTCGCCAGCTCCGGCGCGAGAATCGGCGCCGTACTCGTCACAGCAGTCCTGCTTCCGCGAAACTCACGTACCGCTCTCCTCCGCCGCCAATCACCACGTGGTCGTATACCGGCATGTCCAGCACGCGCCCCGCATCGACCAGCTGGCGCGTGACCGCGCGATCGTCCGCCGAGGGCGTGGGGTCGCCACTCGGATGATTGTGCACCACGATGATGCCCGCCGCCGCCTCGGCGATCGCCGCCCGAAATACTTCCCGCGGGTGCACCAACGAGCTGTTCAGAATGCCCCGCGTGATCAGTAGATCCGCCAGGATCTGGCTCTGGCTCCCCAGGGCGAGGACGTGGAACTCCTCGACCGCCAGGTCGCGCAACCGCAAACCATAGTAGCGCTGCACGTCGCCCGGCCCCCGGATACGCTCAGGCGGCGGCTCCGTCTCGACGCTGATCCGGCGTCCCAGCTCGATCGCTGCTGCCAGGCGAGCCGCTTTCGCCCGGCCGACCCCCGGCATGCGGGCCAACTCCGCCCAGGGGCGGGTGGCGAGCC
>WNFU01001366.1_pt1 | contig 36301 bp, 39 predicted proteins | sample 5400121 | NCBI WGS metagenome assembly WNFU01 (sample SAMN13153360, study PRJNA577476) | soil metagenome | isolation source: 100 cm soil or saprolite under grassland replicate 1 | place: USA:California | collected 2016-06-15
CGTGCTTTTCGATCACGTTGCCAGCCTCGTCGTAGACGCAGATCACGCCGTCATGTGATCGGCTGTAATGCTCTGCGTAGCCGATTGCATTCGCGGCTGCATTAGGCCCGTCATACCACAGGCGACCGAATGGCAGCGCATCGGAGATCAGATCGACGCCGCGATGATCTTTGCGCTGGCGGACTTCGTAAACGTGCTTAGGGGTTGAGTGATTCAAGGTTCGGATGATCCTTCGTGCGTTTGCTCGCCTGCCTTTTTAGGTTGTACCTCTAGCGCGCTTGCAACGAGCCCCAAAATCACGAAGCAAATGAACAGGCCCGCAGCGCCAAAAAGCACGATCTCAGTGAGGCCGAATCCGATAACCCAACGGTTTTCGTCACGCGAGACATACCATTCCCGAACGCTGGCCGCGCCTCCATCGGAAGTTATTCGAATGCCCTGAGTTTCGAATAGTGAACCTGTAGCCGTCCATAAGTGAACAACAAATTGACTGGACGGTTCGAGTGTCCCTAATTCAATCCAGCCCCTGTACTCTCCGGAGCTCACAACAGCACGATCCATCGTGATTTCTGCGAATCCTGCTATAGGGAAAAACACTTTGACGTTATTCGCCGCTTTTCGACCAACGTTTACAATCTTCAGCGTGACTACATCGATGTCTCTCCAGCCGAAGATCGGGATGGAGTCTGTGAATTTGGGTACCACGTCCAGCTTAAAGAGGTAATTTGCATTAGCTTTGTCTTTGGATACGGCGTCATACACACTACGCAATTGCTGGCGTCCGATTGGTGAGTCAATCGCTTGCAAGAACTCGTTATGTATTGCCGGGAGTTCGACTTTGTTTGTTTTAACGAGCGCGCTAAGCTCCGCCTTATTTGTAAAATGGTTCCACAATTGAATTGAATAATAGATTGCGGCGGGAACGGCGAGAAAGCCAAAGAAGATCACCCAACCACTCGACTTTTTCACGGACGGCATTCAATCACAAAGCGCCGTGAGCCGTAAAGCACAGGATTCGTTGACGACACACGCGACTGATCATTAACCATCCGCTAATCATCGGCGATTCTAGCGCGATCCTAAGCACAGGGCGAAGCGCATCGTTGCTGACCGAATGGCAGCATCGTCGGCAATCAGCTCGACACCGCGATGATCCGTTGCACGGCCTCAATTCGTAGACGGCGCGATGATGCCTACGAGATTTTTCAAATTGGTTCAGACCCTGCTAAACAGAGGTTGAATCGAAAGCCTTTTAAGAATGTCAGGAAATACGGGTTTTCCGTCAGCGCCAAAAACTTCAATCCATCCGTTTCCAAACAGCGAACGAATGGCCGCGATGTGATCATCAATCGCTTTTACTTGTTTCCAGAAGTCGCTATCAGACCTGCCAGTCTTGCGCATCCAATTGTTGCACGCAGCTTTCCTGTCGCCGTCGAACCATATTAACCGCACGTCAGAACCGCTGAGCGCCTGCACGTTCGGCAATGCTTGAATCAGGAATCCCCAACTCACAACGAGACATGGTGAAAAGCGAGACATCTCTGAGAAAAGCCAAGGTAGATTCCACTGATGCTGTCCCAAGAAATGCTGAAAATCGTTACTCAACAATTCGAAGTCGATGTGCATGAATCCAAACTCATCTCGCAGCCAGTCTGCGAAAGGCGTCTTTCCACTGCCCGGTATTCCAGCAATAAACAGTTTTATAGAATTTTTTGGTAACATAGGCTACGGATCGAAGCTTCCGTTTCGGAAGTTTGTAAAATCGGACGGACGGTTACAAGGCTGAAACAGCCAACGGTAATTTGATTTTTATCCACCGTTTTATCCACTGGTGGAAATCTTTGGGCACGATTTGAAGCGCATTTGAGATCATGCGTTTTTCTCGACTACCTAGCGTTGAGCACGTCAGGCCAAGTCGGGATAATTTGAGAAAATCATCCGGCCATCGGTGTAAACGAGACGCTCTACCACTGAGCTAACCGCCCCTGGTCGTTTGACTGTAGTGGCAAGCGTCTGTGCTGCAAATCTTGTCGGGCAGTGGTCATTGCCAGCGCAGGAGATTTTTACCAAACTCCTTCGCCTCCATTGCTCTGGGATCTCGCGCGCTGCGGAATTACTCGAAACACTCCGGCGTGTTTCCAGTCAAAATTGTGCCCTGGCGAACAGAAATAGCCGTCGAGCGATGCGATAATTTCGCCCATCCAGGATACACGAGTTTCTCGCCTGAAACTGATGTTTCGTACCGCGCTGCTCTGCAAGTTGTCGCTCTTCGTGACGCTGTTCGCAAAGCGTGCGAGCAATGAGTGTTCTGAAGCTATATTCAACCCGATCTCGAGCGAATAAATGATCCTTTGCGTAATTCATTGTTGGTAGGTCTGATGAACAATTCGCGTTGAGCTTGGCATTTGGATGTGCGGACCTCGGCAACCAGAACGCGATGCCATTTTTATCACCACGGCATTTCCGTCGGCAACTACAATACGGCAGTTGGTTTCTTTTCGCTGAAAGCTCTAACTTTTGCTGAGTTCAATACAGGCGTCGGCGCTGGTACGCTTTTTTTCAACAATGCCCATCAGAATACTGCCACTGGGGCTGGGGCGCTTCTTAACAATGTTACTGGCCACAACAACACGGCGAACGGAGCATTCGCTCTTTTCAATAACACAAGTGGCGATAGCAACATCGCACTGGGAAACAGCGCCGGCTTATTTCTCACCACGGGCAATTCCAATATCGACATTGGCAATCCCGGTCTTGCTGGTGAGTCGAGCACGATCCGCATCGGTAACAACCAGCACACAAGAACCTTCATCACAGGTATTCGCGGAGTTACGACGGGCATTGCGAACGCCATACCCGTGCTGATCGACTCGTTGGGCCAGCTCGGCACGGCTAGTTCTTCGCGTCGCTTCAAGAAGGAGATCAAACCAATGGAAAAAGCCAGCGAAGCGATCCTGGCACTTGAGCCCGTGACCTTCGAATACAAGAACGACCACACAAACACGCCGCAATACGGATTGATTGCGGAGCAGGTAGCTGACGTAAATCCCGATTTAGTGGTGCGCGATGAAAACGGTGAAATTTATACGGTGCGTTACGATGCAGTGAACGCAATGTTATTAAACGAGTTCCTGAAAGAGCGCCGCAAGAACGCGGAACAACAGGCGATTATCACGCGTTTGGAAAAGCGAATCGAAGCGCTTGCCATAGGCCTTCAGGAAGTGAGCGCGCAACTCGAATTGAGCAAGCCGGCACCAAAGACTGTACTTAACAATCACTAGAGTGGTCTTGCCCCTCGTTAGCCATGGCAGATGAGCTTGTCTCTTCCGTCAGGGTCGCGTTCGCGGCCTCATTTCTTAAAGCAGTTTGCAATTGTCGGATACAAACCGTTGCTAAATGCCTCTTCGTGATTGACAGGCACAGCCGCCTGTGTCGCAAATACTTCTATCACAAGATTGGTTTTGCAGGCATTGGTCTAACCAGCGTTTTGCTTAATACGGGCTACAGCGCGGACGCGCTAAAGCCAAAGCAAGGGAGTTCGGGAAACGCGAGTCGTTCGGAAGGAAGACTTGTCCATCTTATCGTGAGGTCTTCGGCGGAGATAAAACAGACATTTACTTACTCTCCGTACCCCGCCGTTCCCGACGAACTTGGGGGTTACGCGGGCTCTCAAGTAGGCGGTACAGGCACTTACCGCCTGAGCGTTGATGCCCAGGGCGCGGTCACTCAGGTAACGATCTTGAAAGCATTTACTGTTACCGCAATCTACGATGAGCGATTCTCCAATGTGAAAGGCACTACCGTTCCTGCCTTAGACAAAGTGATGGTTCAGGCACTGATGCGCTGGCGAGCCAAACCCGGACCGATGCGCGTCGTGGATATTTATTGGAGTTTTGGAACACGTCCGTGGGTGAACTACGGGAAATCTAATGGATCACAGTAACGCCTGTAGTCCCAACAACGCTGTTGTGATTTAGGCCGAGCTCTCAGCCGCTGATTCCGAGGCGCGAACGATCTGAATTGAGGCATATCGCGACGATGGGAAGCGTTTCGTTGTGCGGGGCGGAGGGAAAGCTGACCGCGTTTGTGGAGCTTGAATCGGTGATTCGTGCGGCGGAACATCCAGAGCACTGCGCAGCGCGTGAAATAAAGCTCGACAGACTGTCGTGGATTAAGTAAAAGCCTCTTCGATTACGTCACCCGACGTTTCAACGCATCTTTGGCTGGACTGAAGAAGTTCGTGGGGCTGGACCTTCGCTGGAACAGTCGCTTTACGCGATCTCCAGATCCCAACTGGAGCCCTGAATTAGCCGAAGGAAGGCCCGCTTCTTTATAGCTCCTCGTGAGGATGGTTCCTGGTTCCGGGCGAAACTGATTGCAGTTAAAGCAATTCAATAATCCAGCCTCAATAAAAAACCAAAGATGACAACTCCTCTACGCTTAAAGAAAAATTTGCGCGGCATCCCCCAATTCTTCTGCAATGTAAAAAAGCTTCTTCTGCCGTTGTTCGTCATCGTTTGCCTTGTAAACGACACCAATACGCGTGCGACTACTGTCACAACCAGCGCTGCGCCGATTATTGCATCGCAACTAAGCAACATCAGCGCTCGGGGCTTTGTTCAGACGGGCGACAACGTAATGATTGCCGGATTCATTATTCAAGGAATCCAACCAAAGAGGGTCATCGTGCGTGCCATTGGTCCTCAGCTCACGCTATATGGGGTTCCCAATGTATTAGCCGATCCGACATTGGAACTGCACGATGGCGGAGGCGCTTTGATTGCCTCTAATGATAACTGGCAGCATACAATCATTGGCGGGATTATCACGGCCGGCCAGGTCGCCGAAATTCAAAACAGCGGGCATGCTCCAGGGGATCCGAGCGAGTCGGCAATCGTAGCAACCCTGCCACCGGGAAAATACACCGCGATCGTACGTGGCAAGAACCTCATTGTCGGTGTTGCTCTCGTGGAAGTGTACGATCTCAGCCTCGGTAGTAATTCTCCTTCAATTCTAGCCAACATCAGCACTCGCAGTTTTGTGCAGACGGCTGACAACGTGATGATTGGCGGTTTCATCGTTGCAGGGACTGAACCAAAGAGAGTGATTGTGCGTGCCATTGGTCCTGAGCTCACGCGATATGGCGTTCCCAATGCACTCGCTGATCCGACATTGGAATTGTACGATGGCGGAGGCGCTTTGATTGCCTCTAATGATAACTGGCAGCATACAATCATCGGCGGGATTATCACGGCCGGCCAAGTCGTCGAGATCCAAAACAGCGGCCATGCTCCGGGGCGGGCAAGCGAGTCTGCGATCATTGCAACGCTGCCCCCGGGTCACTATACCGCTATCGTACGCGGTAAGAACAACACCACCGGGGTTGCTCTGGTGGAAGTGTACGATTTCGATTCGAACTCGTCGCCGCCTACCTACGATGCTGCGATTCAGGAAGGGCAGACCGCTGCCCAAGAGCTCATCAATCAGGGCGCCTCCGCGGTCGCGATCGCCCTCGTGGATGACAAACGCATCATTTGGAGCCAGGGCTTCGGCCTGGTCGATCGCGACACCGGCCAGCCACCCACCAACACCACGATGTTCGGCGTCGGCTCGGTGAGCAAGATGTTTGCGGCCATCGCCGTGATGCAGCTCGTAGATCGGGGTGTCGTCGACCTTGACACACCGCTGGTCACGTACCTGCCGGCTTTCCGCATGGCGTCTCCAGGATATGAGAACATCACCGTCCGGATGCTCCTCAACCACTCCTCGGGTTTTCCGGGAACCGATTATCGCAACGCCGATATCCGCTCGCCCGTGCCGGGATATTTGGATCAGGTCCTTCAGACGCTCTCCATGTCGCGGCTCAAGGCCCCGCCGGGCTACATGAGTGTCTATTGTAATGACGGCTTCACCATTACCGCGGCCCTCGTCGAGGCGATGAGCGGCAAGAGCTACGTCCGGTTCGTACACGACGAGATCCTGACACCCCTCGGCATGGCGAACACCCGCTACCCGCTCAGCGCATTCCCGGCCGGATCATACGCCAAGGCGTACGTAAACGGCGCGGCGAAGCCGCAGGAGTTCGTGAATACCCTCGCGGCGGGCGCGGCCTACGGCACCGCAGACGACATGGCTCACATCGCCATGATGTTCCTGAGCGGTGGAAGAGTCGGAACGACGCGCATTCTTTCCGGCGCTGCGGTGGCTGAAATGGCCGTGGATCAGACTATCGGCAGCTTCGACCCAATCCATAACGACTCCGCTGCTTTCGGCCTCGGATGGGACAGCGTCTCGCAACCCGGCCTTGCGGCAGTCGGCTTCGACGGTTGGGTCAAGGGCGGCGATAGCAATGACTACGGCGCGGCGATCATCGTTTCCCCGCAGGCACAGCTCGGCATCGTGGTGCTCGCCGCGTCGTTCGGCGGCTCTGCACGAGCGATTATCATAGGGGAGCGGGTGTTGCTGCGCGCGCTCTATGAGAATCGGCGGATCGCGGCCTTTCCATCGCCGCTTCCACCCGTCGTACCCCCTGTGGCGCCGGTTCCCGACGGCCTGCTTGCGGCCATTGCCGGAGAATACGCCCAAGGCAATCTCATCGTGCAGCTCCAGGCTCAACCCGACGGCTCGCTGCAGGCTTCATTGCGCTCCGACGCCGGCTGGAAGCAGTCCGGATCAGCGCTGAAGTACCGCGAGGACGGATGGTTCGCGAGCGACCAGGACCCCCTGAAGGCATTCAAGGTCGTCGACGCCGACCTCCTGGGCGTGCCTACCCAGTACATCCTCAATCGCGCTCCTGCCGGCTACGGGCATTACCTCGACTTCGGCGTGTTCGCTCAGCGAGTGCGGCGCAGGCCCGGCAACCTCTCGGCGGCCTGGCAGGCCAGGCTCTCCTCGACCTGGCTCGTCGTGAACGAGAATCCGGCTGAGCTCGCGTGGAATGGCATGGACCCGCGCCTGCGTCTGGCCGCCGTGCCGAACCTTGACGGGCTCATCGCCGTTCGGCCTCCCTCCGACGTTCCGGCGCCGGCTGCGGGGCAGATCGATACCCGGTTCCATATCGTCGACGCCTCGGCAAGCGACACCGTTGCGACGATGATGCTCATCATCCCGCAGCTCAAGGGACGCGATCTCGACGACCTCGACATCGTGGAGCGCGACGGCGCGGAGTGGGTCCGCTTCGGGAGTTACATGCACCAGCCGCTCGCATCGGTACCGGTGCTGCCCAGGGGTGCGACGGACGTGGTCACCATCGGCCCCGAGGGCTACGCCGAGTGGCGCGCCGTGGCAAGTGACGTAACCGCGGTCCAGGTCACTATTACCACGACCGGCGCGTGGCACCTTTACGACCCGGCATTCACGAGCCTGGCGAACCGAAAAGGAAGCGCTGTGACTTCTCTCCCTCCCGGGAGCGGGCTCGCTTACATGACGCTGTTCGGAGAGCCAGGGCAGACCATAATGCTGACGGTGCGGTAGTTCAGCAAGGTTCTGGCGTAATTATCACGGAGCTTCCACTAAACCGTTGTGAAGCGTGCAGAGCAGTGAAGAATCGTCTCGGCTATATCGAGTTCCGCACCGCGTCGTCGCCGACCTGCTCGATTGCGTCGACCACCACCTGCGATCGTTCGACTTGGTTGTAGTGGCTGCTATCAGCGACGACGATGTGGCGATTCGCCGACGCAGCCGAAGTCATCCAACCCGACGGGGCTGCCATTTTTGTCCCGCAGGGTCGATTCAACAAAAGGGACCAGCCGTGGTTTCCGAATTGGAATCACGACTGGCCAAGGTCGGAGTCATTTGCGACCGTTCATATCAGTTTGTGATTGGTCTGTGGAGAGCAATAGAGGCAGAATGCGGCCTACGTGAAGTACTCGGAAATAATCTGCCGTAATGTCAAAAAAGCGGCTTCGAGTTTGGGCTACGTCTCAGCGATTGATTCCAACGCGCGAACGATCTGGATTGCAGACGCGCATCGCGGCGGAAAGCGTTTCGCCTGTGCGTGCGGATGAAAAGTGGCCGCGTTTATGGAGGTTGAAGCGGCGAGTCGGGGTTGCGGTTTTTTTGCTTGACAGACTGGCGGTATTTTTTGCAGAGTCGACGCCGTCAAGCGGATCTGAAACCGGCGGAGGAGTTTTACCCGCTGGGTTCTTCGCTCGTTCCGGACCCGCAACCCAAAAAGTAATCCCAGCGGGCAAAAGGAAAATCTTATGATTACTAAATTTCTTGCCCTCATGTCTGTAATCGGACTTGCCACCATCTGCGTTGCGCAAGGTCAATCACCCACCCCGGCCGAGTCGCCCGCTGCGTCGCCTTCACCGGCGGAGAAAGCTGCATCGCCTTCACCCGCCGAGTCACCAACGGCTTCGCCGAAAGCAAAACCCACTCCCAAGAAAGCGAAGGCTGAGAGGAAAGCGTCGCCGGCGGCAACTCCAGCGCCTGCAGCGCGCAGTGCCGAGGAAGCGACTAACCCGCCCGCGCCGGGCGGCGGCCATGGCCAAGTGTGGGTTAACACCGAGACAGGTGTTTACCACAGGGAAGGCTCGAGTTTTTACGGCACGACGAGGAAGGGCAAATACATGACCGAGCAGGACGCAAAGCAGGCGGGATACAAACCTGCGCCGAAGGGACGATAGGAAGACGAGGACTAAGTTAGAGTCGCTAGCATTGCGTAGCCGATAGCGTTGCGGACTCGTTTGGCTCGCCGTACCACAGCCGGGCAATTGGCAGCGCATCAGAGATCAGATCGACGCCGCGATGATCTTTGCGCGGGCGGACTTCGTAAACGTGCATCGCCATCATGCCTTGCTAATCTGACCCTTCATCGCTTGACGGTCAGCTTTGCGGATCGCCCTTCGCTCGCGCCATTTTGCAAATTGGAGCTGCAATCCATTCGTAAGTTCAATTCGAATTAAATGTGTTCTGGGAGCGGCATTGTTGGCGGATGCTACGATTCGAACGATATATGTTCCCGCCGGTAATGGGGTGCGCTCGCCCGGCATGGTAATTTTAGTCGCGACGACGCTGACGCTCGTCGCAACCGGCGGAAGTTTCCCAAAGAGAAATCCCGAATCAAAATCACGGATTTGCTTGCGTCCGAGTAACGAAATCGAAAGTGGCAAACCGGGCGGAAGATCTGAGTCCGCAGCGAGAGTTTCTTGTGGATGGTCGCGCCATTGGAATGACTTGCCCGAATCTATGTATAAGTCTGTTATGACACAGCGCACCCTAAGAGCAGCGGAAGCTCCCGTATTGTGTATGAGCATGCCAGCGGTTGTGGTGATCTCCGGCGGTGTCGGTTGACCTAAAATGCTGACGGTTGTTGCCCGTTGATCTCCCGGAACATTCTTGACCGTTGGCTGCTTAAGCTGGATCGCGAGCTTTGGCCGTTTCTTCCATTTCCAAATCGACGGAGCAAGCGCAATGAACGCTACGGCGAACGTAGCAATTACCCCGAGCGTGTTGATTACACCAGCATCGTTCAACCGTTTCAAAGAGCTGAGGAACTGATCGAGGTCCGTGCTCATGGAGCGGCATTCAATCACAAAGCGCCGTGTGCCGTAAAGCGTGCAGGATTCGTTGATATTGGGGGCGACGGAGCATTCAACGTCCGCCGATCATCGGCGATTCTGGCGCGATCCTACGCGCTTCGTTGACTCGCTTGCCTACAAGCGCGACGGTGAATTAAGCCAATCACAACATGAGGAAGAAAGACCCTAAAAGGTCTGCCGCTGGCAGGAAAGCAATCCAGACAATCTGTAGGAAAGCGGGTGATGCTACCTGTCTCGACTAGGGAAAAAAGGGGCGGCTACGAAGCGTCGCAAGCGCAAAAAGTAATAAGGTGCTTTATCCACCGTTTTATCCACCGGTGGAAAAATTTCGGCATATTGTGAGCGCAAATCAGATAAAGCGATTTTCGCGATTTACCTAGCGTTGAGCACGTCAGATCAAGTCGGGATAAAGTGAAAAAATCAGCTAGGAATCGGCGCAAACGAGACGCTCTACCACTGAGCTAACCGCCCCTATTCGAAGAGAGTTATAAATGATGAGTGAAGGGTGATCAGTCAACGAACATTTCATCTTGAATGACTTTAGCGTGTCGCGGAAGGCAGTAGAGGCACTTACCGCTTGACTGTTGATGCCCAGGGCGCGGTCACTCAGGTCACCATCCAGAAAGGATTTGCAGGTACCGCGGTCTACGATGAGCGATTCTCTAATGTGAAAGGCAATGCCGTTCCTGCTTTAGACCAAGTGATGGTTCAGGCACTGATGCGTTAAGTCTTCTTCGGCAATTCGCGGCGCGGCTGGCCGACAAAGATCTGGCGTGGCCTGGCGATCTTTTGCTCCGGATCAGTGATCATCTCCTGCCATTGCGCCAACCAGCCTACGGTGCGCGGGATGGCGAACATCACCGGGAACATTGCCTCCGGTAGGCCCATCGCCTGATAGATAATGCCGGAATAAAAATCCACGTTCGGGTAAAGTTTGCGCGAGATGAAATATTCGTCCTCCAGCGCGATACGTTCGAGTTCCAGCGCGATATCGAGCAAGCGATTGCGCCCGGTAACCTCGAATACTTCGTCCGCCACGCGTTTAATGATGCGCGCGCGGGGATCATAATTTTTGTAAATGCGATGCCCGAAACCCATCAGTTTGCCTTCGCCGTTTTTAACGCGTTGAATGAATTCGGGTATGTTGCGCGTGTGGTCGATGCGGGAGAGCATCTTCAGCACTTCTTCATTCGCGCCGCCGTGCAGAGGACCGTAGAGCGCCGCCGCTGCGCCAGCCATCGCACTATAGGGATCCACGCAACTTGAACCGATCGCGCGCATCGCATTGGTGCTGCAATTCTGTTCGTGGTCCGCGTGCAGAATGAACAGCACGTCGAGCGCGTGTTCGAGCGCCGGGTTCGGCGTGTACTTGGCGTCGGTCATCTTGAACATCATGTGCAAGAAGTTGCCGGTATAGCTCAGGTCGTTAATCGGGTAGATATAACGTAGGCCACGGTTGTGGCGATAAGTGTACGCGGCGATCGTCGGCACCTTGGCGATGAGCCGTTTGATGTGCGCCAGCCGATTGTCCGCGTCACTGACCTTGTTAGCGTCGGGATAAAACGTTGAAAGCGCAGCGACAGTGCTGATGAACATTCCCATCGGATGCGCGTCATAGCGAAACGCCTGCATCAGCGTCTTGATATTTTCGTGGACGAAGGTGTGATGCGTGATGTCGTAGGTCCATGCCGCCGACTGTTCCTCGTTAGGCAGCTCGCCAAAAAGGATCAGGTATGCGATTTCCAAAAAGTTGCATCTCTCCGCGAGTTGCTCGACCGGGTAGCCACGGTATTCGAGAATTCCCTTGTCGCCGTCAATAAACGTGATCGCGCTCTTGGTGGACGCTGTGTTCATCAACGCAGGGTCGTAGGTCAGCAGTCCGAAATCGTCCGAGTCCGTCTTGATCTGGCGCAAGTCCATCGCGCGGACCGTCCCATTCTCGATTGGCAACTTGTACGATTTTCCGGTGCGATCGTCCGTAATCGTTAAGCTTTGTTCAGACATATCCTTTTCCTCTCAAGGAATTAATACCATCGAGCAAACGATGTCACAGTTTCAATTACGTCGCCTGTTGCTTGACGCTATTCGCTTTGATAAAGCTGATGTCTCCGCTGCGTTCGAGCCGCGCAACCTGTATTTTTGACAGGTCCTCGGTTTTCGCATCGAGCCGCATATCTTCTTCCAGATCATGTTTGGAAATGTGTTCCCAAAGCATGTTTTTCCGCTGCAACCTGCCGTCCTGCACGAGCACCACCGGTTTTCCCTTAACCAGAATTCCAAAAGCATGTGAATAGTACGCGGCGAAACCGAAAAGCCGATGCAGGAACACCAGAACGAATCCGGCGCCCAACGTCGGGAAAAAGGCCTCCGATCCATTAATGGCGCGTGCCAGCATGGAGCCGATGATAACTACTAAAACGGCATCGAACGCGGTCTTCTCGGCAAGCGAACGTTTACTGCCCACTCTCATCATTATCAGAGTCGCGATGAAAACAATTACCCCGCGGACTGAAACTTGCAGGAATGTTAAGTTTCTTGGTTCAGTGCCGATTCCAAGCAACGTGTGAAGCAATTCTGAGAACATATTCATGTCTGAAGTTCCCATTACCGGACAAGACTTCCAAGCAGACATGTTAACCTTGCGAAGTAATCAAATCCGATCGGTCGGCGAAATGCGTTCGTTTTATCGAACACTTCAGATGGAGGACCTATGGCACGAGGGAGCAAAAAGAAGTACACGTCTAAGCAAAAGCGGAAAGCCCACGACATCGAGAAGGGTTATAAAAAGCGCGGCGTCAGCAGCAAAGAAGCGGAACGCCGCGCATGGGCGACAGTAAATAAATCAGATCGGGGCGGCCGGAAAAAGGTGGCGGAGGTCGCGGGAAAAAGCGAAGGACATCAAGTTCCCGCAAAGGTGGGAGAAAAGGCGGCCGGAAATAAGTCGTTGATAATCGCAAAAAACATCGCATCAGCAGCGATGAACACCTGACCCAATCTTTATCTTGAGCGGTTTAGTTTCCTTCGCGCTGCCTTGGCTCCTTCTTTTCCGAGAGCGGTACGCGTTCTTTTCGGCAGATGCGCAATCGTTCTCTTTCGCCGTGCAGCTTTGGCCGCTTTGTTAATGTTCCGCTTCGCAGCGGCGCGTTGTTTTTTTGTTGTCATATCCCCCGGCGGACACGTCAGTCGATCAAAGGACTGCGCATAGCTCGCACTCAGCCATTCACTACGGTCCCACCATTTGGATGTAGGACCTGGCCTGTCATGTACGAAGAATCGTCGGACGCGAGAAACACGTAGCTCGGCGCGATTTCCTCCGGCTGACCAGCTCGACCGAACGCAACATCGGAGCCAAATGTTTCAACCTCTTTCGCTGGGAACGTCGATGGAATGAGTGGCGTCCAGATTGGTCCCGGCGCGACGCCATTGACACGAATGCATTTGTCGGCCAGCGCCTGCGAGAGCGAACGTGTAAAAGTAGTTATTGCGCCTTTAGTTGACGAGTAATCGAGCAGATGCCCGCTGCCTTTGTAGGCAGTGACCGAAGTCGTGTTGATAATTACAGCGCCTTTTTTCAAATGCTTCATGGCTGCCTTCACCATGAAAAAGAACGAGAAAATGTTTGTCCGGAATGTCCGCTCGAGCTGCTTTTCAGTAATTCTTTCAATCGAATCCTGGGGGTGCTGTTCGGCTGCGTTATTTACAACGACATCGACTCCGCCAAACTCTTTTACGGTTTGCGCAACAGCTTTTCGGCAAAATTCTTCCTGGCCGACATCGCCTTTGATCAACAGGCATTTGCGCCCATGTTCTTCCACCAGATGCTTGGTGTCAGTCGCATCCCTTTGTTCTTCCAGGTAAACGACTGAAATGTGAGCGCCTTCCTTGGCGAACGCGATGGCAACCGCGCGGCCGATTCCACTGTCCCCGCCAGTAATGATTGCCACTTTGTCTTGCAATTTGCCGGTGCCGCGGTGCTTTTCGTCCTCAGCACGTGGCCGCGGCCTCATCTTGTATTCGCGGCCGGGTTGCCGTCGCTGGTGCTGCGGCGGCTGAAGCTTCTTTTCTTTGGGCATGCGACCTCCGCGCGCCACCAGGCACGCTAGCATTTCAGCGCCGACGCTTCCGCGTGCGCGCTGCTTTCTTCGCGGCGGCCGAACGCGAGCGCGCAGAGCGTTGCGTCGACACGCGCTTCGCGTGTCTCGACAATGCCTGCCTTGATGCTGAGCGACGGCTCTCGCGTTTAAGCGCTCGTTTCGTTGCGCGAGAGCGTTTTCGAGAAGGCTTTTTGCGACGCCTCGCGCGGCCCTTCGCGAGATCGCGCTTTGCTTGGCGCTTGGTTCGTCGCTTGCCGCGTTTTGGAGGCGGCAACTTTACTCCGGCTCGCCGCGCCTTGGACAGACCAATGGCGATCGCTTGCTCTGGCGATCGGGCGCCATGCTCGCCTTCTCGAATGTGTTCCATTTCTTCGCGCACAAACTCGCCCGCCTGAGTGGAAGGCGACTTGCCTTCACGCTCGTCTTCGCGCGCGTGTTCAATTGGTTCTTCTTCTGGCATAACAAAATGATTTCGCCTTTAGCCATCCGTTTGGACGTAATAAATAACGGAATGTACTCGAGAGCAGGGCTCGCGAGTCGGTTTTCACCTGTGCCCGTGGCTTTTCACGCAGATTTGCGGGTCGCGAATGCGAAGAAATTTGGCGTGCCGCAGATGCCCGTCTGGAAACGCAGCCGCGCCGGCATTTCTTGCGTTTACTTTAGGTATGGATGAAAAGAGGATTTGTGCGGACCGCATTCCAATCGAATCCCTGATTTGAGACGCCCAAACGCCTTACTTTCGCTTCTTCCTCTGATTTCTGATCAGGCGTTTCGCCACGGCTGGTCCTTGCGGGCTGTCGGCTTGAATTCCTTGCCGCGTGCATCGTTATAAGAAACAAAGAAGTGTTCAATTTCGCCGATTAACTTTGAATCCAGTTTCTGCAGCGATTTCAAAGCTCCATTAATGTGTGATTCTGCAGCGACCGCAATTAGACGGTCATTGCGTTCGGTTTTGCCGGCCTCAGTTTGCTCCGCTTCGATCACTCCGAGGAGCCGCGTTTCGACGAGGCATCCGATAAACACGGCTCATCCATAAGCACAAGGACATCGAGAGGATCGCCGTCTTCGGCGACCGTGCCCGGGATCGATCCGAAGTCGAACGGAAGGACAGTGCCATGAGGCAAAACTGTCTTCAGTTTGTAAGCTTTAATCTTGAAATCGAACGCGTATTTGTTGCGGCTGCCTTTCGGAGTATCGATGACAACGTTTAGATTTCCCGATTTATGATTAAACGGCTTTAACTTGCGCAATAACGTCATACTGAAACCTTGTTGTCGATGCGAATATCTTCGGCGACGGCTTTTCAGTACTTCACGAGGCGGGGTGTGCAGCCGATTGCCTAACGAATTATCTTTATAACAAAGCGGCGAGAGTTACCTCCCGCCGCTTTGTTGTTTCAAAAGAACCGATCTTATCGTCCGCTTTGTTGGCCACCACCACCCTGTTGACCGCCGCCGCCTTGTTGACCGCCACCACCCTGTTTTTCACGCTCGCGCCGCTGACGTTCACGCTCTTCTCTCTCGCGATCTTGCTGCCCGCCTTGCTGTCCGGGGGCGTTCGGTTTGCCTGGTTCGTTCGGATTTTTTTGTGTGTCCATGATGCCTTTCTTATTGAATTAGGTATTTAGGTCGTTCGCACTTCGCGACTGGACCGTTTTTAATCAAATCGGTGTGGAAAACGATTTGGACTGAAACACACAATCGGGCTGGCGGATGGTTATCTCATCAGGCAAAACCCTATGGACACAAATCATGTGATCTGGTTAAGACATGTTGTCGTTTGGCAGCTATGGTCGCCAGGTTTCTCAGCCGTTCACATGACGCTGTGATTGGCGCTTATGATGAATCTGGCAAGGTGCTTTGAGTTGCGGAATTCAATCTGCGCATCGCGTGCGTCATGCGTGCCAAGCCTGAAACAAATTCCTGCTTCACTGTGACCATACTCGCTGTTAGTCCGTCGCAAGAAGCGGGCGCGACGTACCGAGAAACCAAAACATCTGTAAGTTTAGTCTTGTCCTTCGGCTAATTCTGGCGTCGTGCTTGGCCTGCGTGGAGACGTGTCCTCAATAACTTGGCGCCGCGATTTTTTGTTCTCATTCGGACTGGTTGTGCTTTCCGAAGGAAACTTCCCGGTTGTCGGTGGTGATGCGGTTTCGCCGCGACCAATCGAGGGCCGCGTATTTGCCTTCGCGCTTCGTATTGCTTTTGGTGAAGGATTCGCGCTTGAAGCCCCATAGGAATTCGCCGCGGAAGAAGCGTGCATACGCGCTGAAGATTTTTTGTTGGGCGAGCCGGTTTCAGCTGCAGCCGGCGAAGCCACTTCTCCTGGACTGGCGGTCGCTCCGGCTGTTCCGGTTACATCTGTTCCCGCTTTGGCTCCGTTCGAGGCCGCAACGGCCGTTCGCGGACCCGGGCTAACACCGTAGTAGCTATAGACGTTGTTGATGTAATCGGGCCTCGCATATTCATCCATCCGGGTGTACTCGAACGCCGGAGCGTGGTAGATCTTTTCCCGATCGACGTTAACCGTAAGAACGCTCAGATCGGATGTGGGAGAATATACCGTCCATGGAATTGCAACAATCTTGCCGTCACCGCTAATAAAACCTGTCCCTGCACCAGCAGTGGAAACAACAGTGTAAGCCATGCAGCCGTTGCTACGGTCGATTACGACGTCTTTAACCACGCCTATTTCCGTACCGTCCGAGGATTTAACTTTCCTGCCAACTAGCTTGCTGGTTTGAATGTAGCTCGAGCTGCTCCTCGAACCGTCAGGAATCTCACTTTGGCCTGATATCCTAGCAACCACAGCTACAATGACAGCAGTGGCTCCGTACCAGATTAACGTCTTCATAAGCTTTTTAGAAACCGTGTAGTCAGCGCTCTCGATAAAGCATCGCTGACGCTCGTACGCTTAGATGTAGAATTTGAAAAGCATCTTGCTCCTGACCGTCGATATACGCACGCTTCAATCAGCGCTCGGCTTTGCTCTGGCATGATAAAATCTGCACTTCGCCCGCTTGAGCTTTGGTGTTGACCTCAACTGGCGTATCTGCGCGCCGGTATTCAGCAGGAAAGCTAACTCCAGAAATTTTGCCGCGGCACTGCTTGATCCATTGAGAAAATCTGCTCCCTCGAAATCACAGAGCTGCATAGTCCTATCTTAAATTCGCCGCGCGGACAGGTTCCGGTTTTAACTCGCCGGACGCGGTTCTAGCCGACGCAAAACATTAAATTTGCGGAGGTTTATTGCTCGACGCGCATGAACTCCATATCGCGAAAATCTTATTGAGACGCATGAGCGCCGCGGCGAAGTTCGCGAGTTCTGATGTCGTGGCCGGTGGAGTCTTCTACAAAGATCGCGCAACGTCCCTGTTTTGTAATATGCCAACCAAAATCTGTGCTTCTCCGCAGTTCCGATCAGCTTTTGGTAGCGTCACGCAGGGTTTTGATCCGATCATGGGCCGCTTTGATCTCGGCGAATTGACGGGAAACAAGCTCCTGAGCTGATGGCGTTAAAGCGTTCTCCAGGGCTTTTTTGTATTCTTCTACTGCTGAATCTTCGCCTCGTTCGCATTCAGCGAGGATCGCATGTTCATCCCCGCCTGTGAGCGCCGATTTTAGGTTGATCCAACCGCGATGCAACGCGCCGGAGGCGCTGCTGCTGGTTTCCGGGTCGGTTTCTCCATGGCGACGAACCTCGCCCTGCAGCGCTGTGGCGAAGCGCGAACGCTGCTCCGAGTAATCGCGAAAGAGCGACTTCAATTTCGGGTCGCTAACGCTTTCTGCGGCTTGCTTAAAACCTTCCTGACCATCTTTGAGCGTTTCGATTAAATTGTTGAGAACAGTAATTTCCTTTTTCATATAAAAGTGAGTCGTATCCCGCGGCGCGTGCGCGCGTCTTTTTCGTGATTTTGGCGACTCAAACGGCCGGCTCCGCACGGCTGAAATGCACACGCGCAGCGAACAATGAAAGATGAGAAATGTTCCTGTTTGGATCGATGACACACCAATTCAAAAGTTCCCGAAGTTACAGAGGGACATAAGTGCCGACGTTCTTGTTGTCGGAGCCGGCGTGACTGGTATCACAGTTGCCTACCTCTTGAAAAAGGCCGGATCGACAGTCGCATTAATCGAGCGCGAACGGGCGGCCTCAATCGACACCGGCCATACAACTGCTCACCTCACGTATGTCACCGACATCCAGCTCCACCAGCTGGTGCGCAATTTTGGCAAGGATCACGCCCAAGCGGCTTGGGATGCAGGCGCAGCCGCGATCGATGAAATTGAGAGGATTGTCCAAGAAGAAGGGGTCGAGTGCGAGTTCGCGCGCGTTCCAGCGTATCTGCACGCGCGCGTGGGCGCTTCTTCGAAAAAAGAGGCCTCATCACTCCAGGAAGAGGCTGATTGCGCTGCGAAGCTTGGATTTGACGCCGCCTACCTAAGCTCGGCCCCATACTTTGATTTGCCGGCGGTGCGCTTTGCCAATCAGGCCAAGTTTCACCCCAGAAAATATCTTCGATCTTTGGTTGCGAAAATTCCTGGCAACGGCTCGCACGTTTTCGAAAAAAGTGCAGCCAATGAATTCGATCCGAAGAAGCGCCGAGTTAAGGTTAACCGCAACTGGATCAGTTTCGATCGCGTGGTGATGGCAACGAATAACCCCCTTGTCGGCCTTGCGAGTACGACGGCCGCGACGCTTTTGCAGACAAAACTCTCTCTGTATACCAGCTATGCGGTCGGCGCCCGGATCCCAATCGGGACAATTCCGGAAGCCCTCTTTTGGGATACGCGAGATCCTTACGATTATCTCAGAATCGATAGACACCGGGGCTTCGATTACGTCGTGTTCGGCGGGGGAGATCACAAAACGGGTCAAAAGAGAAACACGAAGACGGCTCATGCGCGCTTGCTTGTTCGCTTGAAAAAGATAATTCCACCGGCGCGTGTCGATCATCGTTGGTCGGGACAGATCATCTCCACATCCGACGGCTTGCCTTACATTGGCGAGAACGCCGAGCGGCAATTCATTGCCACCGGTTATTGCGGCAACGGCATCACGTTCGGGACAGTAGCGGCAATGATGGCGCGCGACTGGGCTGCGGGACAAAAAAATCCATGGACGGAGCTGTTTGCCGTGGATCGGAAAAAAATCAAAGGCGCTGCCTGGAATTATTTAAGAGAAAACAAGGATTATCCTTACTATATGATCAAAGATCGGCTTGCTCGCCCTGAAGCTGATTCCATCCGCGAGTTGAGACCGGGCGACGGGATGATTATTGGTCGGCGTGGAAAGAAAGTTGCCGCTTTCCGTGATCCTAACGGGAACATCCAGCGGCTCTCGCCTGTTTGTACCCATCTCGGTTGTTTGGTCAGGTGGAACCGCTCTGAATCGACGTGGGATTGCCCCTGTCACGGCTCACGTTTCAAACCTACCGGTGAAGTGATCGCCGGTCCGGCTGAAGAACCGCTGCCTCCCATCTGAATCTCGCGCATGCCATTCGACCCTATGAAAGACTTGGACTCATATTTAAATGATCATCTCGCCGGCTCGGTCAGCGCGCTGGAACTGATTGAGCATTGGGCACACGAACACAACGGAAAACCGGTCGGCGACTTCTTCATGGACATTGAAACGGAAGTGCGCGCAGATCGCGATAAATTACACGAGGTCATGCGCGCGCTTAAGGTCGAAGAAAGCAATGTGCGTCAGGCAGGCGCATGGGTGGCCGAAAAGATTGGCCGCGCGCGCATGATGCTTGCAGGCGATGAGCCGAATGGGTTGGGATTAGTGCTCACGTTAGAAGGATTGATCATGGGAGTGCTCGGCAAAAAACTCATGTGGTCCGCATTAGCCGCAGCGAAGTTGACAAGCGCCAAAGGGTTCAATTTTGACGAGCTACAGCGTCGGGCCGAACAGCAAATTGCGCGAATGGACGCCGAAAGAACGCGCGCAGCGCATCGCGTGCTTGCGAACAACAATGCGTAGATTTGGATTTTTCGATGGGTAAGCCTGTAAAAAAGGCGGCGAAGAACAAATTAGTCGAAGGCGCTCCTAAAGAACACGTCGCGGCGGCAGAAGAAGCCGGGCTGCGTTATGTCAGCGATGAGTCGCCAGGCTATAGTCGAAGGGGAAACAGTGGGCACTTCGATTACTTCGACATTGAAGGCAAACCCATCCGTGATGAGCAGCGTCTTTTTCGAATCAAACGCCTGGCAATTCCGCCGGCGTGGACGGATGTCTGGATCTGCCCTTCGCCAAACGGCCATATCCAGGCGACCGGTCGCGATGCACGTCGCCGCAAGCAATACCGTTATCACGAGCGCTGGCGCGAGGTACGCGATGAAAACAAATTCGAGCGTCTCGCCGATTTTGCTGAAGCGCTGCCAAAAATTCGCCGGCAAGTCGCCCAGCACATGAAATTGCCCGGTCTGCCAAGAGAAAAAGTGCTCGGAACTGTCGTGCGTTTGCTCGAACGAACATTCATTCGGATTGGAAACCCGGAATACGCGCGCGAGAATAAATCGTTTGGCCTAACCACCATGAAAGATCGGCATGTGAAGGTAAAGGGCGCCCGACTTCTTTTTCGTTTTCACGGAAAGAGTGGACGCCAGCACGAGGTGGACGTACGGGATCCGCGAATCGCGAAAATCGTTTCGAAATGCCAGGATTTGCCAGGCCAGGACTTGTTCCAGTACGTCAACGGCGACGGCGAGGTGCGCAACGTAACGTCGCAGGACGTGAACGACTACTTGCGTGAAATAACAGGCGAAGATTTCACGGCTAAAGATTTCCGGACGTGGGCAGGAACGGTGCTGGGGTCAATCGCATTCAATGCGCAAGACCTGTTCGAAACAAAAAAACAGGCGAAGGCGAATGTCAAAACAGCCATTTGCGCGGTCGCACAACTTCTCGGCAACACCCCGGCTATTTGCCGCAAATGCTATGTGCACCCGGCGATTGTCGAAGCTTACTTAAGCGGTCGGCAAATTGCTGGTCTGAACGGCGCCAAGACACTTGGCAGTGTTAATCTGCGGGCAGCCGAGCGTGCGGTTCTGAAGTTCCTTCGCGAAAAAAAGTCCGCCTAGCGAAATACGAGCGAGGACGATACAGTCGTCAACTTTAACCAGCCGGGTCGCTGGCTCGTCGCAGCATTGGCTCCCAGCTTCTAATGTACTTCGCATGTGTGCCGTCCGGGATGCCGAGCCAATCGGCAAATCCAAGCACGGCCGCGATTAACGCGCCGATAATTCCTGCGGCGATGATCCAATAAGTGACTGAGTAATGTTGCTTTTGCTTTCGTATCAGAACAGCTCTTCTAGCGTTAGGCGCGGGAGCGCCCGGAAGTGGCTCAGGTTGTTTTCAAATTGCCGTTCATGCCATTTGGAAACAATCCACCTTTAGAAACGCCGCTTTCGTTGGCGAGGTAGACGATTCGCAGCACTTGCTGCGGTGTCCTGCTGAAGGCGATTCCGTCGGGGGTCGAAGGCACGAAGTTGGCTTTGCCGTCCACTTCGATTCCCTGGTCTAGATCGCCAGGCCCATCGAGTTTATCTCGGATAGCCGCCACCGCGCACGCCCTCGGTGATCTTGATAGCCGGCACTGATGACGCTCGAGCGCGCCAGGTCATCGACTATCGCCACCTGCAGCGACAGGATTAATCGCGCTCTCGTCAGCCCATAGACTTCCTAACTTCTGTGCTAGCAGTTCAACAGCGCGAGCGATTTGCCTTCGCGATGTTCCACCTGGTCCATCGTGCACTGGCGAGGATCTTTGTCTGGACGCCATCGACGAAGTCTTGTGCCGTGCCGGAATCGACCGCCGGTAAAATGGTCGTACGCAACTTCCACCACTACTTTTGGATCGACTGGCTCCCATTCACCAGTGCGTTCCGTGCTCCAACGGCTCGGTCCGCCGGGTGCGTTGCCCGTGAATCCCGGAGATTTTCTTAGCGCTTCAAATTTTTTCGTTAGCTCACGTCGTTGTTCTCTTGTGAAAGCAGAGGTGAATCCGACGTGATGGAGCAAACCGTCGTCTGCGTAGAGACCGAGCAACAATGATCCAATGATGCGCGCCCCGGTGGCATAACGAAATCCGCCAACGACACAATCAGCGCTCCGAATTTGTTTTACCTTAACCGCCGCAGTGCGCTCACCGGAAGCATACGCAGCGTCGAGACGTTTAGCGATGATCCCGTCAAGGTCGCCGCCGGTTCTTTTGAACCATTTGTTGGCGAGGCTGAGATCAGTCGTCGCTGGAGAAAGCCGAAGATTCGTAGCCAACTTGAAATTTGAACGCGCGAACTTTGCGAGACGTTCGCGCCGTTTGCGTAAGGGCTGCTTCAAGTACAATCGTTCACTCTCCGCGAGAAGATCAAACACGATGTATATCGCCGGATGCGCTTTGGCGAGTTTCGCAACGCGACTCGCGGCAGGGTGCAGACGCAGTTGCAACTCATCAAATGAAAGTGCGCTCCTAATGCGGACAACAAGTTCGCCATCCAGAACGAGGTATTTCGCGGGCAACCGAGCGACAGCCTCCGCAACGTCGGGAAAGTAACGCGCAAGCGGCTGTCCGTTCTTTGATTGCAAAAAAATCTTGTCACCATTGCGGAACGCGAGACAGCGAAACCCGTCCCATTTCGGCTCATACTGCCATCCGTCACCGGTCGGAATTTCTTCGACCGAGCGTGCTTCCATCGGTGGTATGGGCGGTTTCAGCACCATCTTAAACTAAGTTTCGCAGCGCGAGCATTCCTGGACGCACTGTAGCCACGCCGCGGTGGGGCGTCCGACCAGCAAAGGCTTAACAGAGCTTCTATTCAACAGCCAAAGACATACCTATCAGCGATCTGTTTGAAAGAGTTTCGTGATGAAAGGAAATAAATCATCGACATCAAACCTATCGTTCTTCGCCAACGCTTTTGGCCTGCTCAAGCAAACGGGACAGGAATTTCTGGAGGACAAAGCGCCACAGTTAGGCGCGGCGCTTGCATATTACACAGTCTTTTCACTCGCGCCGCTGATTCTCGTTTTGCTCGCAGTCGTCGGAATCATTTTCCGGGATGATCCTGCGGGAGCCTGGGAGAAGATCACGCAGCAAATGAGCTACTTTCTCGACCCGAGTGCTGTGCAGGTCGTGCAAAACATCGCGCAACAAGCATCGCAGCCGGGTAAAAGCGGCGGTGCTACGATCATCGGCGTTGCCCTCGCGCTTTTCGGCGCAAGCGGGGTGTTTGGTCAACTTCAGGACGCGTTAAACACAATTTGGGATGTGAAAGCAAAACCCACTCGCGGTATTTGGGGATTTCTGCGGAACCGATTCCTTTCGTTTGCAATGGTGGCGGGCGTCTGTTTTCTGTTACTCGTCTCACTGACGCTCGAAAGTCTGCTCAAAGCCTTCAGCCACGACGTACAATCTGTCTTGCCGGGTGGCCTTGTGGTCGCGATGAGCGTTTATCTCATATTCGATTTTGCGGTCATTGTTCTGCTCTTCGCGATGATTTTTAAGTTTCTGCCTGATGCCGAGATTCAGTGGCGAGACGTTTGGATTGGCGCAGTCATGACGGCGATTCTTTTCGGTATCGGCAAATGGCTGCTCGGTTTGTATCTGGGCAGCGGCGCAGCCGGATCAGCTTATGGACCGGCCAGTTCTCTAATCACACTGTTACTCTGGGTTTATTACTCATCACAGATCCTGTTGTTCGGCGCTGAGTTTACTCAGGTGTATGCTGATCAAGCGAGGCGCGAAGTCAAACCGGATGAATACGCGGTGCGCATTGAAACAAAAAGAAGTAGAAAGACGTTAAAGCATGGTCGCTTGTGTCAATCGGATGGGGAGCGTGGCGCTCTTGCATCCGAACCAAGCGCGGCGCCCGATTACTGCAGAAGAACAGCGGGAGGCGCTTCCGTGACCGACGAAAGCTCGTTCGCGGAAGTGTTTACCCGCCGCGTAATAGAAAGAGAAAACAAATGGAAAAAACAGTAATTAGTATGGCCCTCGCGATTGCAGCTCCGTTCGCATGGGCGCAGGTCTCAGAGACAACTACAACAACGACCACTACCGAGGGCAGCGGCACGATCACCGAGTACACTCCGGGCAGCGTTATCGTGCTCAAGGAAAGCAGCGGACCGCGGACATACCATTTTGGTAAGACAGTCACTTACTTGACGCGAAGCGGTAAGGTGCTCGATGAAGATGTCGTAAGGACGAGAGTGAAAGTTGGCGCTCCAGTCCGGGTTCACTACGTTGGCACAGGCGACAACGTGATGGTTGATCGAGTGATTCTCGACGAAGATTAAGAGTAGAAGAGCAAATCTACCAGCGCGCCTTTCCTGTTTCGCCGATGGCGAATAGGAAGGGCGTGTTTTGCGTACACGTACAGCGGCTAGACCAAATTTTTAGGATGCTTAGCCGCAACGTCCGTCATCTTTCCTTCCTACGCGGACTCTTTAGCTTCTGCCATCGGAGATATGACAACGTCCAAAGTGCCTCGCTGCGCCGAACATACTTCGGAAAGGAGTAGCCATGGGCACAATTCTACTAATCATACTAATCTTGCTGCTGATCGGCGCTTTGCCGGCCTGGCCCTATAGCTCGGGCTGGGGCTATTGGCCGAGCGGAGGTCTCGGCTTGATTGTTTTGATCTTAATAATTCTCGCTTTAACGGGACACCTGTGAACGGTGGCGCGTTCCGCTGACCCCCCCTGCAGCAATTCTGAAGGGCGTTCGTTCAGAGACCTCGCCTGCCTCTGAGCAGGTTAATGATCAGGACGACAACGGCAATCACGAGCAGGAGATGAATTAGACTGCCGCCAACGTGGCCGATGAAGCCAAGAAGCCAAAGAACGATCAGGATGACTATTATGGTCCAGAGCATGGATATGCCTTTCCGTTAAGTTGGTTTAAGCGTTGTATTCCGACAGAGTCTCGTGAAGCAATCAAGCAAAAACTTGACCCATCAAGGCAGAGACCCCCCGCAATTCGGTAGCCGGTGACAAATCCTGAGCGTCCGAGGGATCAAACGACACGCGATCAGCTCTTTTCGGACGCAACAACTTCTTTAACGTTTTCGACCTGCTCCTTGATTTCGCTTACCTGCGGATGCACGTCACTAATCAAATCGTGCTCGGCCCGAGAAAGCTTTTCAATGCGGGTTGTCATTTCATGGAGTTCTTCCAACGTCGCAGCCTGACGGGATGAGATGCGATGCATCCACCAAAAGCATACGATCCAGCACAGCATTCCGATGCAGCTAAGTACCAACGCTATGGTTTCGAAGTTCTGCATATAAAATTTCGTAGCTAGTTGTGAGACCTATTCTCATGAGCAAGCAATGTCCTAGTTCCAAGTTTCTTGCCGCGTTTGTCTAAGTGTTTCGAGAACGCTGTGAGCAACGGATGTAACATTGTTCTCCGCGTTCATTTCGTGCCGAACGCGACAAAACCAAAGCTGGCGTCCAGTTCGAATATCCACAGATGGATCTCAATTATTCGAACCAGCACTCCAGGGAAAAAAGGTAGAATGCGAATTGCTCAGGTTGCGCCACTCATCGAGAGCGTTCCTCCGAAACACTATGGAGGAACGGAACGGATCGTCTCGTACCTCACTGAGGAATTGGTTCGCGCCGGTCACGACGTGACTTTGTTTGCCAGCGGCGATTCTGTTACAAATGCGCGGCTTGTTGCGTCGTGCGAGAGGTCGCTGCGGAAAAATGAACGGTGCAAAGATCCCGTGGCGCGGGAAGTCCTTCTGGTAGATCACGTCATTGAGTACGTTAACGAGTTCGATCTGATCCATTTTCACACTGGATACCTTCATTTTCCTGTGTGTCGCTATCTGCCGGTTCCACATGTCACCACGTTACACGGACGCCTCGACCTTCCTGACTTGGTTCCTGTCTTCGACCGGTTTCGAAATGAGCCCCTTACATCCATCTCGAACGCTCAACGACAACCTCTGCCCTGGGCTAACTGGCAAGGGACCATCTACCATGGTTTACCGAAAGACCTGTTTGTGTTTCGGCCGAACCAGGGAGATTACCTGGCTTTCTTAGGACGGATCTCGCCAGAAAAGAGAGTGGACCGGGCAATCGAAATCGCAAAGCGCGTGTCAATGCCGCTTAAGGTCGCAGCGAAAGTCGATCGCGCTGACAGGCGGTATTTCAAGCGGGACATCGAAGCGCTGCTGACACAGTCGCACGTGGAATGGGTTGGCGAAATCAGCGATCAACAGAAGAACGAATTTCTCGGGAACGCCTACGCTCTGCTGTTTCCCATTGATTGGCCGGAACCGTTTGGCCTTGTGATGATTGAGGCGATGGCGTGCGGCACGCCCATAATCGCTTACGACTGTGGATCTGTTCCTGAGGTGATGGAACACGGAGTAACAGGTTTCATCGTACGAGATCTGGACGATGCAGCGAAAGGGGTTAACCGGATTCGCAATCTTAGTCGATCGCGTTGCAGGGAAGTGTTTGAGAAACGCTTCGCGGCGGACCGGATGGCCAGCGACTATGTCGACGTTTACAAGCGGCTGATTGATAGCGATGTGGAGAGAACTCGAACCGACCTATCAACGTCACCGCGTGCTCTCATAAGCGCATAAACGAACAGCATCGATGATTTGATTTTTCCGAAAAGGAACAGCTACTGAAATATATACATCCAATGCTGAGAAATCTCCTGCGCTTGAAGCGACGGGCTCAGAAATGAGCGTTTCCATACCAGAGAAAAACATCGATCTCCACGGCAGCGCACCAGACAAACACGAGATCACCCTCCTTTTGATCGACGTGATCAACGACTTTGATTTTCCAGACGCGGATCAACTACTGAGGTACACGCGTCCGATGGCCAGAAACCTTTTACGCTTGAAGCGACGCGCTTACAAAGCGGGAGTCCCGGTAATTTATGTAAATGATAATTTTGGCCGATGGAAATCTGACTTTCGACGAACTCTTGGCCATTGTGCACGATATGGCCGCGGCCGGGATTTGGTGAAATTATTGCGACCGGAAGACAATGATTACTTTGTACTCAAACCAAAGCATTCCGGATTTTTTTCCAGCGCTCTCGACACTCTGCTCCGCTACCTGCAGACTCAAACTTTGATTCTCACTGGGATTGCTGGGAACTTTTGCGTTCTTTTCACCGCAAACGACGCGTACATGCGCGACTTTAATTTGTTTGTGCCCTCGGATTGCACGGTCTCCAATACACAGAGGGAGAATGACTCAGCGCTTCGGCTAATGAAGAAGTTCTTGAAAGCTGATACACGCGCGGCTTCTCGCATGGTGTTACGTCCCCGGCATGCCGCGAATCCGGAAAGGCATCGCTGCAAAACGCAAACCTCGCCCCAACTAATTCAATCCGGCTAGGGACAATGTCACCGCTGCTCTTACGTGCAGCCACGCAATAGAAAGATGAGGAGCAAAATCGGAATTGGTATGCCGAGGAGCCACAATAAGATGTAGCCGGTCGCACCCGCCTGCTGCATTGTTTTATTGAACTTCATAACGTGTCCTTTCCAGTAAATCGAATTGGCAGGGCTTTTGCGTGTTCCACTGCGAGTAAAACGCTTAACTCGTTGCCAGCTGAGCAGCCTTGCGCTGACAAGACATCTAACAAAGGACGGCTCATCCTCAGTAACATACACGTCGAGGGTCGCCGTCGTCAGCTACCGTTTCCAGAATCGAACAAAAAAACGACTCCCTAAGGCAAAACCGTTTTCAACTCGTAAGCATTAATCTGAAAATCGAACCCGCATTTGTTTCGGCATCCTTTCGGACTGTTGATGGCCGGATCTATCGGAATTGCCGGCTCCTCTCTCGGTTCCACAATTTTCAAGATCAAAGACGCGCACTTCGATGTCTTGCCACGTTTCCTTTTTGTAGCCGGTGCAAGCGTACCGCGCGTACAACAACTCGTAACCAAACCAGAAACAGAAAGGAAAAAAGGGAATGAATTTAGACACACTAAAAGAGCTTTACGTGAACGAACTTCGGGATTTGTACAATGCCGAGAACCAACTAATCAAAGCGTTGCCGAAGATGGCGAAAGGGGCTTCATCAGACGAATTGAGGGAAGCTTTCGAAAAGCATCTCGAACAGACGAAGGGTCACGTGCAGAGGATTGAGCAAGTCTTCGAAGAACTCGGCGAGAAGACAAAGGGCAAAACCTGCCAGGCCATGAAAGGCTTGATCGAAGAGGGATCGGAGGTTCTTAAGGCAGATGGCGACGATTCCGTTATCGATGCAGGCATCATCGTAGCAGCGCAGAAAGTCGAGCACTACGAGATCGCCAGCTACGGTAGTGTGCGCACCTTTGCGCAACTGCTCGGGCAAGATAAATCCGCCGAGCTTCTCCAACAAACTTTGGATGAGGAATCTGAGGCAAACGAGCTTTTGAACAAGCTCGCCGAAGACATCGTAAACCCAGAGGCTTTGATGGAGCCGGAGCTGGCGTCGGCTTCTTCAGCGCGGTAATTCTTCACCAGTTTGGCGACCACTGACTGGGATGCATTGCTTGCAGCTCGTGCCGCTACGCAGCGTCGGGCGCAAGTAATTCATCAGCGCCGCGGCGTGCAGAGGACCCGCTCCCCATCTGGTTTTAACCCTATGGTTGAACGGGTGGTGATAGGTTACTTTTCGTTGCACGTGCCATGCTCTTTATCGAAAATGGCGCATAAGCCGTCGCGATAAAAGTGGAGGCGAAAGCCATGGTCCTCCGCAAATCGCGCGATTTTTGGTTCGCGCTGATTTCCGTCGGGCCAGACGCGGCTGAGTTCTTCCTCGTAAACAGCGCAGTGTTTTGCCGTCTTCAGCTCGCGCTTAAGCTGTCGCAATAGTTTTCGCATCCAGCACCTCCACAATTACTTCCAAAGGCTACTGGAACGCGTGGCGTAATTCGCGCATATCAGAACACTCGATTACGCAATCAGCTTCGCTCGAGTGGACGTTAATGATCGCGCGCGGTCCGTTTCCCTTTGTTCTCTGAAGGCTAGGCGCCTGATTGGTCGAGAACTGTTTGCAGCTCTTTGAAGTTAATGGGCTTGACCAGGTGAAAATCGAATCCGGCTTCTTTAGAACGTTGCACGTCTCGCTCGGTGCCGAAGCCGGTGAGCGCGATTGCCTTGATTCCCCCGTTTACCCGCGCTTGTGCGGCCACCTCGTAACCACTCCCATCAGGCAGGCCGATGTCACACAACACCGCGTCGATGTTGTTCGAGGCCATGATGGCCATCGCGCCTTCCACATTATCTGCAGTTACAACGTTGTGACCAAAATGGGTAAGTAGACGCGACAATGTGCGCCGGGTGTCCTGGTGATCTTCCACAAGCAGTATACGCAGCGGTTTTGATGTTTTGCCGCCGGGGCGATGGTTAAGGCCGATCGCTGTGGCTCCCTGTGGCACAGTGTCCAACGTAACCTTGAACGTCGCGCCGAAACTTCGGCCACGGCTCTCCGCTTCAATTTTGCCATGGTGGAGATCGATGAGACGTTTGGAAATCGCGAGTCCGAGACCAAGTCCGCCAAACTGACGGGTTACAGAAGGATCAGCCTGCTCAAATGGCTGAAACAACGAAGCCAACCGCTGCGGCTCAATTCCAATCCCTGTGTCGGCTATTTCGAAATGAAAGCGTCCAGCCTTGTCGTTCAATGTGCGGATCGTGATCTGTCCGCTTTTGGGGGTGAATTTCACAGCGTTGTTGATCAAGTTCCAGAACACCTGCTGAAGCCGGATGCAATCAGCCAGGATGTGATACTGTTTTGCCTCAAGCCCGGTTAAGACGTTCAACTGCTTCGCCGCGATGGCGGAGTGTGCCATCTCGAGCGCGTTTTCGACAATTTTGTGCGCGTCGCAATCTTCCAGTTCAAGATGAAGCTTGCCGCGGGCAATCCGGGTGAGATCGAGAAGGTCGTCGATCAATCGGGCCTGCAGTTGCACGTTGCGCTTTATGATCTCAACATCTTCCGCGAACTCTCGCGGAAATTTCTCGGTGTTATCTTGAAGGTATGTGGCTGCTGCCAAAGCCGGGGTCAGTGGCGTGCGCAATTCATGGCTGAGCGCCGCCAGAAAATCGTCCTTTGCCTTGTTTGCTTTTTGCGCCGCAATTTTTTCCGCTTCAAACTCCCGGCTCCGTACTTGGTCGGTGATGTCACGTGTGACTTTGGAGAAACCACGAATTTCCCCGGAATCATCACGAAGGGCAGTGATGACAACCTCCGCTTCGAAAGTTGATCCGTCTTTTCGGACTCGCAGACCCTGATCACGAATGTATCCGCGACGGCCCGCTTCGCGTAGATTGCGTTGCGGTTTGCCGGCGGCAACATCGTCTGCTGTATAGAAAGAGGCGAAGTTTTTTCCGATGATTTCGTCCGTGGAGTAACCTTTGATTTTCTCCGCGCCTGTGTTCCAGGTGATCACGTTGCCGTTGGGATCCAGCAGGTAAATGGCGTACTCCTCGACGCTATCCACCAGAATGTGGAATTGTTCGACGGTCTCGTGCAGTGCGACGCTGCTGGGCAACTTCTTAGACATCGGCTGCGGCGGCAAATCTCGAATACGATTCGAACTTTTCCTCTGATCTGGTTCCCCCTGGACAAAAATAATTTTATTGAAGAATTACTCGCCGGCGCCAGTGGCAGCTGCAGTCACCCGATGTCTTTGAACCCAAACCCTGTAGCCACGGCCTTGTGGGCCGTCCAATCTGAAGAGATCACGCCGCGCTGTCATTAACCGGCCACAGGCCGGTGGCTACAGGTTCGTGGCTGCGCGTTATCATTGCTTCTTTGCGCGAGACCGTCCAGAACGAGCGCGTTTGCCGGGGACCTTCGCGGCCGGAGTATTTGAAAGCGCCAACGCGCGAGCAAGATCTGCTTCATCTGTGAGATCGAGACGCAGCGGAGTAATCGATACCCAACCGTGCTCGATTGCCCAGCGATCCGTCCCTTCCGCAGCGCCTTCGAGCGGCGTCACTGTGAACCAAAAAATCGGCCGGCCGGCCGGGTCTTTGTCGGGAACAACTTTGCCGTCGTAATGCCGTACAGACTGTCGCGTCCAACGGATGCCCTTCGGCTTTTCCGGCAGATTTACATTGACCAGCGAAAGCGTTTTGATCGGCAACAGCAACTCGAACACACGCACAACGTAGGGTTCGAGCGTTGCGAAATCCGGTTCGCGACTGTCGCTCACATTTGTGCTGAACGCGATGCCGCGCGAACCGAGCAGTGCTGCCTGCTTTGCCGCTGCGAGCGTGCCGGAATGCCAGCACGAGTTGCCGAGGTTTAACCCAAGATTGATTCCCGAAAGAACGACATCAACATGGCCCCAGCGATGCATGCCGAGTGCAACGCAATCGGCCGGCGTGCCGTTGACCCGATACGCGTCGAGGCTGTCGAGCTGAATACGTTTAAGGCGCAGTGGTCGCGACGCCGTGATCGCATGTCCCATTGAAGATTGCTCCACATCGGGGGCGACGATGCGCACCTCTCCGAGCTGCTTTGCTGCTTTCGCCAGAGCCAGGATTCCCGGACTGTAAACACCATCATCGTTTGAGATCAGAATCCGCATCTTCACAAACAAAACGCGTATCGAAATGGTTTTGGCCGATTAGGTGGTAAGAATGATTCAAATAGCGAGCAAATCATGCGAGTCCTGTTGATTCATAACCCGAAAGCCGGAGACCGTAAACACAGCAAGAAACAATTGATGGCGAGCCTGACCAGGTGCGGACATCAGGCGTTCTATCAATCGGCAAAGGTGCGTGGCTGGAAAAAGGCATTCAAAAAGCCAGTGGATCTCGTCATCGCAGCGGGAGGAGACGGCACGGTGCACAAAACTGCGTGGCAACTCCTGGATAGCGGGATTCCGCTGTCGATTTTGCCGCTCGGCACGGCGAACAATCTGGCGCGCAACCTCGGCTTCACCGGATCTGTTGACGAAATCCTTCAATCGCTTCACTGCGGAAAAAGCCAGCCGTTCGACATCGGCGTGGCGCACAACGGATCGCAGACCGATTACTTTTTTGAAGCCGCGGGCGGCGGGCTGTTCGCTGACTACTTTCCCGCCGCCAGGGCGAACGCAAAAAAGGATGCTTCGCCGGAGGAAGAACTGAATGCGCACCTATCGCTTCTGCGCCAGTTGTCCCTCGATTATCAGACGCGCCTCTGGAGGATGAGTGTCGATGGCAGAGATATTTCCGGTCGCTACATCCTTTGGGGAGCAATGAATATCCGTTCGGCTGGCCCTGGGCTACATCTCGCTCCAAAAGCGAAAACGGACGATGGCCGGCTGGATTTTGTCGCGGTGCGCGAGCATGAGCGGAAGGACTTCATTAAGCATGTCGATACGCACCTGGCCGGACGAAAGAAGCGGGTCCCGCTAACGCCGCGCAAATTTCGCGAGCTCAAAATTACGTCGCCGCCCGGCGCGATGCATCTTGATGGCGAACCGTGGCCGGCCAAGAAGAAGAACAATGGAAAAACGCGCGGCGGAGTTGAAATCACGGTGAAACGGGCCGCGCTTCTGATTTGGCAGCCTCGGCGACGGCACGGTCGCGACGAGAGAAAATGATGCTATTCCCAAAAGTTATCTTTTGGACATACCGCGATCACGTACGCATTTCGCCCAAGTCTTTAGCTCGAGAATGGGCATGAAATTGAGGATGCGGTCGGCCGGAATTTTTGCGCGGAGTGCCGCGGCCAGCCCCAGATCAATAAACTCTAGCTGCCAGCCGTGATGAGCATCTGTGCCGAGCGAAATATGCGTTCCGTGCTCGCGCGTGATTTTGAGTAGCGCAACGTTCAAGTCCTGCCGGTCCGGATAGCTGTCAATTTCCAGCGCCTTATCGAGCCGGGCGGCTTCTGCAAAGACACGGGGCCAATCTGCCTTCAAGCCGATACGAAAGTTGTAAATACGACCGCGCGGGTGACCGAGGATGTGAACGTGTGGATTGCGCAATGCTGCGAGATAACGTTCGGTTTGATCTTCGGTGGTACGTAAAGCCGAATGGAACGAGCCGAGAACAAGATCCAAAGATCGCAGCGAGTCCGGCGACATGTCGCCTTCACCGCGCGGGTTCAGATTCATTTCGATCGAGCGAAGAACAGTCAAGGGTACGGCCGATTTTGATAGTGCCGCGTTGAGCTTTGCTATTTCCACTCCCTGGCGTTTCATCGCGAGCTCGTCGATTCCGCCCGCAATCTTCAATGTTTTGGAGTGATCGGTAATGGCCATGTACTCGTAGGAACGGTTCGCAGCGGCATCGGCCATTTCCGCGACCGTGCCGGATCCGTCGCTCCAGCGAGTGTGCATCTGTAGATCGCCGCGCAACTTCCTAGGCCAGGCAGGTCGCGCCGAGAGGAGGCGTCGGGCCTCTGCGAGGGAGAGAAAATCCCGGCGAATTGCGGGTACCGTTTTCGGGCGGCGCGGTTCCTCGATCCACTGCCGAATTTGTTTCTCGATAAACGGGCCGATGCTGCGCAGCTCGGTCAATGACCGGTTCTGCACGACGAGATCAGATACTTCGTCCGGCCACAGAAATGCGCTGCGCGCCGCTCGACGAAACGCGCGCGAAAGAATTCCTGTCTCGGTTTCTGCCTGCTGAGCGAGCAACTCCGCAATGTCAGTGTTAGATAGCACACTGTGAATTCGTTTCCGGAGGGAAATTCTGTGGCTTGGACGATGGGAAGTGCCTCAACCAGTGCGACCTGTTTCTGCGCCTGCTTCGAATCCAATGTTGATGGCCGAAACGACAGAGGAACTTCGTAAGCGACCCGAAATTCGCAAAGAATTGGAGCGGGCGAGGGGAGAAGAACGTCACGAAAAGGTTGAAACTCACGGTCGCGACAGATTTTGGTTCGTCATATACGTGGTTGTTCTTGCCGTCTGCGCTGCTGTTTACTTTCTGATTGGCGCGAAACTCATTCCGTTGCCGGACGTCGGGATTGGTATAGCGCAGCGAATTCTCCGGGGCATAGCGCTGATCACGGTGGTGCTGGCCGTCGCGCGGGCGATTTCATTCTATGGCATTGGCCGGATCGAAGATGCTTCCACCCGTTTTACTCTCCAGCGCGTCGAGCGGCTGGCCGTTGCGCTGGCCGTCGCGATTATTGTTATCTCGATTATTTTTGTTAATTGGTACGCGGCGGTCGCTGCGTTTGGCGTCGGGTCGATCATTATTGGGTTAGCTGTACAAACTCCGATGAAAAGCTTCATCGCCTGGATTTACATCCTGGTGCGCCAGCCTTTTCGCGTGGGCGACCGCATCAAAATAGCCGATGCCACCGGCGACGTGATCGATGTCGGCTACCTCGACACCACCTTGTGGGAATTCGGCGGCCAATATCTCTCTAGCGATCATCCCAGCGGGCGCCTGATCAAGTTCCCGAATGAAAAGGTGCTCGACGAACTCGTTTACAATTATTCGTGGCCTCTTTTCCCGTATATCTGGAACGAGGTAAAATTCCAGATCGGTTACAATGCTGACCTGGAATTCATCGCCAGCACGATGCAGAAGATCACGGAGGAAGAGCTAGGAAAGGAAATGCTCGAACGCGTGCAAACTTTTCGCGAGTTGCTCGCCCGCACCCCGGTGGACGAATTGGACGTGCATGAGCATCCACGTGTGATTTTTCGCGTCGGCGAGAATACCTGGTTGGAAGCGATCGTGCGTTATCTGGTTGCGCCGCGTGAAGCAGGGCGCGTCAAAACTCGTTTGATCAAAAAGCTTCTTGCGGCGCTCAATGCTGCTCCCGAGAAGGTAATGTTTCCGGCTGGGGCAGCTCGTTAGGCTGTTCCGAGTGTCAACGTGAACAGCCAAACTGAGGCGCGCGTATTAATCTGCAGATACGATTCAGTCTCTGAGGAGGTGAAGATATGTTAGGTTGGGCTGTAGTTTTTCTAATCATCGCACTTGTGGCAGCGGTCTTTGGATTTGGCGGTATCGCAGCAGCATCAGCGGGCATCGCGAAACTTCTGTTCTTTATATTCCTTGTACTGTTCGTGATCTCTTTGATTTTCGGGTGGCGGGGCAGACGCATCCCCTGAGCTACAATGAAATTTACGTAGAATTGCAGGTCCCCCTGGACAAGGCGGTAGAGAGCAAAGTGCCAGGCGCGGGGAAGAATGGGTCGCTTGTGTGCTTTGCTCTCTGCGCCTTTTTTTGTTGGGGAGCGCGGGCGCCCCGCCCGCTTTTTTCGGCGCCCTCGCCGAAAAGCACGAAGGCGTATCCCGCGAGGCGCCCGCGCTCCCCTGAAATCATGCGATCCGCTGCTCCCCATTTTGGGGAGAGGATGAAGGTGAGGGACATCTTTTTGGCTTAGCCAAGTCGCCATTCGACGGGTAATCTGGTTGGAATGGATCGAGTGGTTGGAATCGAAACCGAGTACGGTTGTCTTCTCAGCGAAGACGAGCCGCACGTGAATTCCGAGCTTTGGCCGGCGAAGGTCAAAAATTATCTGTTCCGCAAGGCCGACGCCGGCACGATCGATCTTCATTACCGCGATTACGAGGAACCGCCGGGCAATGGCGGATTTCTCCTGAACGGCGGGCGGCTCTATCTCGACATGGGGCACATCGAGTACGCGTCGCCGGAATGCTTGCATCTGCACGATCTTGTCACGTACGAGCTGGCCGGAGACGACCTGTTGCAATCGGCGCTCATTGCTCTCGGCGCGGAAGACCGCGTCTCGTTCATCAAGAACAACGTGGACCATCACACCGGGGCGACGTTTGGTTGCCACGAGAATTATTTGATGCGACGCGAGGCGCAGTTCACGCCGCCGATTCTCGGAACGCTGCTGACTTTTTTAGCGACGCGTCAGATTTTTACCGGTGCCGGACGCGTCGGGCAGTCGAATCCGCTGGCGTTCGATTTCGAGCCGCCGCAACCAGAGAGCCAGGTGAACTTCCAGCTGAGCCAACGCGCCGATCACATCGTCAACGACATTTATCAATGGGTGCAATTCAATCGCGCCATCATCAATGCGCGCGACGAGCCGCTGGCCGATTACCGGAAATATCGGCGGCTGCATTTGCTCATCGGCGATTCGAACATGAGTCCATATGCCACGGCGCTAAAGATTGGGACGACCGCGTGCGTTTTGTCCTTGCTAGAGGAAGGCCGTTTGCCGCGAAACCTTGTTTTGGCTGATGCCGTGCAAAGCACGCGCGATATCTCTCGCGATACGAGCGAGCAATGGATCGTCCGGCTCGAGAATGGCAAGACAATGAGCGCGCTGGACGTGCAATGGGAATTTCATTATCTCGCGCAGAAACATCTGCGACATAGCGGCGCGGAAACCAACTGGTTACTGGAAAACTGGGGATACGTTCTCGAAGCAATTCCGCACAACCGCCAGGCGCTGATTGGCGGCGTTGACTGGATCACTAAGAAATGGTTGCTGGAAACTTTTGTCCAAGCCGAAGGACTGAGCTGGGACGATCCATGGCTGCAAAGCATCGATCTCGAATATCACAACATCGATCCGCGCCGCGGATTATTTTTCAGCATCACACCGGGCAAACGAATCTCAGACTGGAACAACGGTGTTCGCCGTCCCAGCGCGATGCATGTTCCCCCCGCAAACACGCGCGCATCAGGCCGCGCTCGCGCCGTTACTTTTTTCCAGAACTGCAATTTCCCCTACGTGATCAACT
>WNFU01001417.1_pt1 | contig 36293 bp, 47 predicted proteins | sample 5400121 | NCBI WGS metagenome assembly WNFU01 (sample SAMN13153360, study PRJNA577476) | soil metagenome | isolation source: 100 cm soil or saprolite under grassland replicate 1 | place: USA:California | collected 2016-06-15
AACGTCCTTGAGTCTCCCCGCCCGCGTCGCGAGTAGCTCGATGAAGCGGCGCTCGAGACGTCGCGCATTTTCCATGCGAGCCGTGACGTCTACGTATTCCTCGCCCACGTCCTGCGCGCTGACGTTGATGGTTTCCAGTTTTCCGATGGGTGTGAGTCCGGTCACAACGTCGTCGAATCGCGCGGCGGGAATCTTCACCTCCATCGAGGCTTGGCGGAGCCGCTTCTTCCCTGCGTCGATGCCGGAATTGGCGACGTATCCTCCCAACCGGGTTGCCAAGTCCTTCACCTGGGCGATTGCCGGCTCCAGGGAGTCCACCTCGACCGACGCCGTGGCGGTTCGAATGACCATGTCGGAGATGGCGTCAGGAGGTGTTAGGGGCCGGAACTCCTCTGTTGCAGTGACAACAACTTCGCTTAGCGCCGGCGCAGCGTGCTGTGCGAGGGTTGCTACTTGTCCACTGTAGCCTTCCTGTTGATTCCGCTGGAGATACTCGATACTCGACGAATCAGCGGCCACCGGTGCTTGATCAGTTCCACATCCGAGGAGGCTTGCTACGCAGAGGAGGGTAATCGAACGCGGTCTCATGAGAATGCTCCAGGTGGAGGGTTATCCGAAAGAGACGGCGTTCACATGGCCCGATGCACATCGCCCCATGAACAGTCGCACACGGAAACATGACGATTGGGTGAACGTAGATTGTCCCTATGGATGGGATCGCCGTAAAGCTCGAGCGCCTGAAACGCGAAGCCGCCCGCGAATGGAAGCGCAAATGGCGTCAGAAATTGCGCCAGGCGGCGCCGGCAACCTCCGCTGAGTGGCGGGCCTTGGCCGCAGCGGTCGCTGCCGGCCTCTTGAGAATCTTCCTGATCATTGCATTGCCATTTGCCGTCTTGGTGCGCGGCTCCGTGTTCATCTACCAGCACGGCCAGACCTCCGTGTGGCTGGCGGTGCTGACCGCCGCGTTCCTGACCGGTGGTGTGGTCACCGCGTACGCCGTGTGGCTGGCCCGCAAATTCACGCGCCGAGGGGGCAGGGGAGGCCGGGCCCTGATGATGCCGCTCGCGAAGTGGGTGGCGTTGCCGCTGGTCGTCTTCTACTGCGGCTATTCCTTACTCTATCTGGCAAGCGTGAACGCCAAGTCCGAGCCGGTCCGCGCGTACTACCGTTCGGTGCATCCGCTGCTCCGCCTGGCGCTGTCCACGCTGATCCTAGTGGACCGCGACATGCTGATCACCGACTCCGGGCGGCTGCCGGAGGACTACGGCCGGATGGGATTGCCAACCAACAGCCGCACCCGCCACTACAAGCAGGCCGACGGGTGGATTCACGCCGTCGATCTGCGCACGACGGGACGCGGCGTCATCAAGAACCGCGGGGTACAGTTTTACTTCTGGTTGATGGGATTTGAGACTCGACGACACATCGGCACCGCAGACCATCTGCACGTCGAGCTGAACTAGGCGAAGAGCTTTTGCAAATCAGCGAACGGGATCCCGTACGCCTCGAGCGTCCCGTACGTGCCTCTCTCCTTCCATTCTTTCGCCATCCGCCGCACCAGGCCCAAGGTCGCCCGCATTGGGGCTGAGCCGAATGTCACCCGGCGCACGCCGAGCGCGGCGAGCTCCTTCAGGGTAGGCGAGTTGGGTGTGCCGAGGATGTTGAGCGGCGCGCGGATCTGCTGGGCCAACTGTTCGATCGTATCGCGGTCGCCGACGAACGGCACGAACACCGAATCGGCGCCGGCATCGCGGAACGCGTTGCCGCGGCGCACCGCCTCGGCGACGCGCTCGTGCCGTGGGATTTCGGGTGCCTCGAAGACGTCGGTCCGGGCATTGATCACGATCGAGACGCCCGCCGCGTCGGCGGCGGAGCGCGCCGCCCGCACCCGTTCCACGGCGAGTGCGAAGTCGATCAGATGCTGCTCGGCAACACGGTCCTCGAGATTCATCCCGACCGCGCCCGCGTCGATCACGCGGCGCGCAGTCTCGGCGACCGCGTCCGGTGTCATTCCGTAGCCCGCTTCCATGTCGGCGGTGATCGGAACGGAAATGCGGCGCGTGATCCGCGCAACGGCGGCGAGCATTTCGTCCCGACTGATGCGTTCACCGTCCGGGTAGCCCAGGCTGAAGGCGATTCCGGCGCTGGTCGTCGCGAGGGCGGAGAAGCCCGCCTCGACGAAGATGCGCGCACTCCCGGCGTCCCAGGCATTTGGCAGGACGAGCATCGGCCCCTCGATGTGGCGGCGCCGCAACGCTTCGGCTTTTTCGTTCATGCGCGTAGCTTACCTGCTCCCCGAGCGGAGTCAAAGCGTGCGTTTTGCTCTCTTCCTCCTTCAGACGACCTGCATTTCTCAGCCCGCGACGCTCCCGTCCGTCGCGCCACGGTGGTCGGCCGCCCGCGCCCGCGCGCACGCCATCGCCTGCGAAAAGCTGGCGCCCAACATCCCCGGCTTTGCCCTCGCCGTCGCGGTGGACGGCAAGCTGGTCTGGTCGGAAGCGTTCGGGTACGCGGACCTCGATGCCAAACGCCCGGCGACCACGGCGACGCAGTTCCGCATCGGCAGCGTGTCGAAGCCATTGACGGCCGACGCGGTGGCGCAACTCTACGAAGCCGGTAAGCTCGATCTCGACGCGCCGGTGCAGCGTTACGTGGCGACATTCCCCGACAAGGGCGCGCCCATCACCACGCGGTTGCTGGGCGGTCACCTCGCGGGGATCCGGCACTACAAGGGGAATGAGTTCGTGCTCAACCAGCGATTCCCGACCGTTACGGCGGGATTAGCCATCTTTCAGAACGACCCGCTGCTGGCGCCCCCTGGGACGCGCTACTCGTACTCGACGTACGGATTCGATCTGATCAGCGCCGTGGTGGAGGGCGCGTCCGGAGAGCAGTTCCTGGCGTACATGAGCCGCCACGTCTTCACGCCGCTGGGAATGACCAGCACCGCCCCGGACAAGAACGACAGCCTGATTCCCAACCGCACGCGGTTCTACCAACGGACTGGCAGCGGGCAATTCGTCCCGACGCCGACCGTGGACAACAGCTACCCACGGCGGTAGCTCGGTGGGCGGCACGACGATGTTCGGAATCGATCGCGACTCCCGCGTCGTGATCGCGCTGGTGACCAACCTCAGCGACGCGCGGATCGAGGCGGCGGCGGAGATCCGGCTGGTGTTCGATTCAGCGGCGACCCGGGCAACGGGACCTTAGCGCTATCACCTCGCCAGGCGGTAACCGGTTTTACGAACCGTGAGGATGTGCTGGGGATTGGCGGGATCGTGCTCCAGCTTGCGGCGCAGCTCCGCCACGTGGGTGTCGACCGTGCGACTCATCACTTCGGCGCTGTAACCCCACACCTCGGTCAGGAGCTCGGAGCGCGTGATGCAGGCGCCGTCGCGCCGGAGCAGCGCCAGCAGCAGGTCGTATTCCTTGGGCGTGAGAGCGACCGGCGAGCCGTCGCGGAGCACCGTGCGGGACGGCGTGAGGATTTCGATGTCGCCGAACTTCTCGAACACGGGCGTGGGCGGCCCGCCGTTCTTGCGCGGCGCCATGACGCGACGCAGCAGCGCCTCGATGCGGGCCAGCAGCTCGAGCACGCCGAACGGCTTCGTGACGTAGTCGTCGGCGCCGAGCCGCAGGCCGCGGACCTTGTCGGCTTCCTCGCCTCGGGCGGTGAGGATCAGCACCGGCATACCGTGGCCGTCCTCGCGCAGGGCGCGGAGCACGCGGAAGCCATCCATGCCCGGCAGCATCAGGTCGAGCACGATCAGGTCGGGGGGGGGCTTCGCCGTGCGCGCGCGCGATAGGCCCTTCGTGCCGTCCTTGGCGACTTCCACCTCGTAGCCCTCGATCTCGAGGTTGTTCCGCAGGCCGTAGGCCAGATCGGGGTTGTCCTCGATCACAAGGATCCGTTTGGGACCGATGGTCGGGGCGATCACGCGGGTAGCTCGATCACGACCCGGGTCCCCCCGGCATCACCAGACTCGTCGATCCAGGCGCGGCCGTGATGCAGGCTCGCCAGCTCGCGGACGACCGCGAGACCGATGCCGCTGCCGGCGACGGATGATTCGCGGTCCCGCTCCAACCGCCAGAACCGCTCCCACACGCGCTCGCGGTCGGCTCGCGGGATCCCCGGTCCGCCGTCGTCGACCCACAGCCGGGCGACGCCGTTCTCGCGCGTCGCGCTGATCCGTACTTCTTGTCCGGCCGGGCCGTACTTCACCGCGTTGTCGAGCAGGTTGAGGAGCATCTGGCGCACCGCGCCGGGGTCGGCGGGAACGACGAGATCCTCCGGGACGGAGGCGGAGACTGTCGCACCGCGCGCCGCGGCGAGTGGCGCAAAGCCGTCGATCACTTCCTGAACGAGCGGGGCAAGCGCAGTCGGCTCCGGCGTGATGTGCGCCGTCTGCCGCTCCGAGCGCGAGAAGTGCAGCAGATTCTCGACCAGGTGGGTGAGGCGGCGGGCTTCCTGATCGATGATGGCGAGCGAGCGGCGCCGCTCCTCGTCGGAGCGCACGCGCCCCAGCGTCAGCGTCTCGGAAAACATCCGGATTTGCGCGAGTGGCGTCCGCAGCTCGTGCGACACGCCGGAGATGAAATCGGTGCGGAGTCGCGTGAGCTGCGATTCGCGCCGCAGCTGCACCAACGCCGTCCCGATCAGGGCCGCTGTCAACGCCAGCAGGCCGAGAATGAGTGGCAGCCGCGACCTCGGCAGTCCTCCGATGATCAGCTGGTCGGCCACCGACGCGCGCAGCGTCGCCTGGGCGTACAGATCGCCCATGTCGGTGCCGATCGTGTCGCGCGCGGTGAACGGTGAGGTGTATTGCACACCGGACCGGTAGATCTCGACGCCCCAACGGTCGGTGATGATGACCGAGCCCATCGAGTCGTACTGCACGCCGCCCGTGAGCGGGCGCGGCAGCAGCGGAAACTTCTCGGTCGCCTGCACGACGAGCGGTCGCAACGCGGCGGGCTTCGCCTCGAAGCCGAGCGCCGTGCGCAACACGCCCTCGTTATCACGTAACACCGTGTACGCGACGTAGCGGCGATCGCCGTCGGGTTGGCCGAGCACGGTTCCCATGTGCCACGACGTGTCGTAGATGGTGCGCGTGTGGGCGGGCAACGTGTCGACCAGCCACGCGCGCACCCCATGCGGGACCGTTTGTCCCGACGTCTCGAGCTCCCCCGACTTGAGATCCATGCGAAACGTGAACCGGATGTAGGGCGCGAGGGAAAACTCATGCTCCATGGCGTCGAAATGCAGCGCGCCCGGCACGGGCAGCGGCTTGCGCGGCGCCATGTCGTGCGCGTGCTGGATCGCTTTCAACGGCGGCACGACGGCGTAGTAGATCTCAGTGGCGCTGCGTTGCGCCACCCGTGCCGCGGCGAGCGCCGCGTAATCGCGCAGCACGCGATCGGCCTGCGCGCGATGGTAGCGTGCCGTACCGTACGCCTGGATCCCGAGCGCGGCGGCGACGCCGAACGCCAGCACCAGCAGGACCGCCACGACGGCGCCGCGTCTCACTCGGAAACGTCCTGACGTGCGAAGCCACTTCATGAACTGAAGAATCCCTCTTGGCCGCTCACCCGGCAACAGCTTGCGAAGTTGGCTGGACCGATCTCTGACAAAGCGCACACGCCGCGGCAATCTCTGCCGCGGCGTGTGATCCTACATTCGGAGGGTAGGTCGCGGCTCAAGTGTCGACGGCCACTTGGCCCGGCCTCGCCAACCCGGAGTGCAGCGCGTGGCTCCGGGTTTGGTTTTTCTAGCGGTTCGACATCGACGGCACGACCCGCATCTTACCAAGCATCTCGGCGACGCGCTCGGCCACGATCCCGAGTGCACAGCCGATCGCCAATGCGATCGCGATTCGGATACCGCCGTTGATCGCGACGGCACGCGCACCCATGGCGGTGGCGGCGCCGACGAACGCACCTGCGGTATACGACAACAGCGGGACCCGCGCCTGGAACACCATGCCGAAAACGGCAGCGCCGAGCAGCAGAGCGTCCAGCAGGTCGTTCCGCCCGAGCGCGGTCGACACGGCGGCATACAGCAGCGCCCAGACCACTCCGGACGCCGAACCGACGATCGACTTTTGCAGCCCCATCATGCCGCCGCCCGCGCCTACGAAGCAGGCGAGTCCGATGAGTACCGGCCACAGCTGCAACGGCAACTTTCCGAAATGCGAAATGATGGCCCATAGGGCCGCTACGATTGCCAGGCTGAGTGCTTTGGTAGTCGACGCGCTCATCTGTTGGGCCTCCTCCTAGAAGGGGGAATCCGGCGCCAACATAATGAACGGACACTGCAGGGTGCAACGCCGTGCGGCTAAACGCGTTGAATTACATAGGCTTCCATGGCGTAGTACTCGGGCAGCCCGAGGCGGTCGGCGCGTGCCGCGGTCTCCAGATTGCGGGCCTCCACCCGCTGCCAGAACTCCCGCTCGTCGTAGCCGCCGGGGAAGGGCGCCGTGTCCTTCTGGGATTGATGCCGGAAGATCGCGAGAATCTTGGCCCGCAGCTCGTCCTGCGACAGCGGTACCAGCACGTCCGCCTCGGTGAGCGACCACTCCTGCCAGGCGCCGCGATACAGCCAGATCTCCGGCTGCTGGCCTTGATAGCGCTCGAGCGCGCGCTCGACGGCCGCCTTGCAGGTGCGATGCGTGCCGTGCGGATCGGAGAGATCGCCCGCGACAAACACGAGATCGGGCTTTGTCTCTTCGATCAGGCGTTGCACGATCGCGATGTCCTCGTCACCCAGTGGCCGCTTCCGCACTTCGCCGGTCCGATAGAAGGGCAGGTCGAGGAACCGCGCGGCGTTCGCCGGAATCCCGACCGCCGCGAGCGCGGCAATCGCTTCCGATTCGCGGATGAACTTTTTGAGATTCTGCACGACCGGGATGTCGATGTCCCCCGGCGCCTTTTGCTCCATGCCGGCATTGACCGTGCTGCGGGCGCGTTGCAGCGTCGACCCGTCGAGCCCCAACGCTGCGGCGGCCCGCTCCACGAAGTCGAGGTGGCGGGTCACGTCGTGATCGAACACGGCGATGTTGCCGCTCGTCATGTACGCGACGACGATCTGGTTCTCGTTCTCCCACAGCTTGCGGAGAATGCCGCCCATCGAGATGACGTCGTCATCGGGATGGGGCGAGAAGACGAGCACCCGCTCGTGCGCCGGGAGCTTGGCCCGGCCACGAATCTTGTCGCGCAGCCGGTTGAAGACCTGCCCGTTGATGGGGCCGGCCGAGCCGGCGCGCGCGAGCAGCGGGCTGAGCTGATTCTCGGCGTAATCGCGCGCCGACAGCTTGAGGACCGCCTTGCCGCTCCGTTCCGCGAGCCACACGACCGACCGCTCGACCATCGCGGGCGTCCAGTCGACGCCTTCGAGGATCCAGGGCGTCTTGATCCGCGTGAGCTCGGCGGCGGCGGGCAGGTCGAGATAGACCGTGACGCTCTGGTGGCGCTGCAGGAAGGTCGCGGCCACGTCGGTCGAGATGTCGCCCTCGACGGCGCGCGCCACGATCGCGGCCTTGTGCTCGCCGGTCGCGAGCAGCGCGATCTCTTTGGCATCGAGAATCGTGGCGACGCCCATCGTGAGCGCTTCCCGCGGGACGTTCTCCACGCCGAAGAAGTCGGCGGCGGCGTCCTTCCGGGTCAGCGTGTCGAGCGTGACGATGCGGGTCCGCGAGGTCGCGTCGGATCCCGGCTCGTTGAATCCGACGTGCCCCGTCTTGCCGATGCCGAGCAGCTGGAAGTCGATGCCGCCGGCCGCCCGAATCGCTTCTTCATACGCGGCACACGCTTCCGCCACGCGCTCGCGCGGGATCGTGCCGTCGGGGATGTGGACGTTCTGCTTCGCGATGTTCACGTGCGCTAAGAAGTTCTCCCACATGTAGCGGTGGTAGCTGTGGGGGCTGTCGGACGTCATCGGGTAGTACTCGTCGAGATTGAACGTGATGACGTGCGAGAAATCGACGTCGCCCGCCTGGTGGCGGCGAATCAATTCTTCATAGACGCCCAGGGGCGTGCTGCCGGTGGCGAGACCGAGCACCGCCCGGCCTTTGGCGCGCGTCTCGCGATGAATGACCTCGACGATCCGCTCGGCGACCGAGCCGGCAAGGTCCGAATGCTCGGGGAATACGACGGTGCGCAGCCGCTCGCGGTCGCGCGAGCTCTCGATGGTCGTCGGGGGCGACCGGCGCGCGGCGGTCTTGGCCATCTACACCTTCACTTCGATCGTTGCCCCGCGCTTGTAGCGCACGTACAGCCAGGCCATCGGGACGATCAGCATGCCGGCGGCGATGATCGTGAGCGCGAGCAGAATGGCGGAGAGCAGTACCGCCTGCTGCGACGCCTGGGCGGCGTGAAACATCGCGGCATCCTGCCTGGCGAGCAGCACGATCATCGCCTGCCGTGCCTCGGTCCCGGCGCCGGTGCCGGCACTGGTCAGCCCACCGAGCACGGTCTGCACGAGATCCTTCTCGCGGTCCTCGGCCATGGAGTTCGACAGCTCGGAGAGTTGAACCCGCAACATGCGCCCCAGGCTGTCCCGCTGCGCGACCGCCTCGACCCGCTGGAGCCTGGGGTCGGTGCCGGTCGCCATTTCACGCCACACCTCGAGCCCCGCGTTGTACCGATGCAGGGTCTCGGAAGTGGTCGCCCCGCGGGCCACCGTCGCTGCGGCCTGTTGCAGCGAAAAGATCAGCCACAACCCGATAACCAGGGCGCCCGCCAGCGTCACCGCACTGATCGTTACCGCGATCCCGGGCCGGATGAACGTGTAATCCTTCATCGCGACCGCAAATGACGAGCGGCCCACGGAGGGACGGGAGGGGGAACCAGGGGGTGGTGTAGTCATGGGGCCCACGCTAGTGTCGGTCTTTAGAGGTGTCAATGCGCTTGACGGCGCGCGCGGGACACCCAATTTCTATCCTGCGCCCCCCACCAGACACCCCCGATGAGCATGGGGATGCCGATGGAGGACCCGTTGAACGCAGGTGAAGTGCTTCGCCAGGCGAGCGCAGTCGTGGGCCGGCCGGTCATCCTCTGGGAAGTGACCGGTGTCCACGAGGTCGTTCCGCGCGCTAGTAGCGATCCCGACGCCAGCGCGTCGCTCCCCAAATTCGATCTCGAAAAAACCTTACGTGGGTGGAACGTTGCCATCCCCGTGGGATCCCGCTGGGTGGCATCGCCCGGCGCCACGCCCGACGCCTGGGTCATCGCCCCGGTGCGCTCCCGCCCACCCGCTCCGCCACCCGGCGGCCGCGAACGGCGGAGCAGGGAACGGCTCACGCTCGAGCTGGCGGGCCTCGCCCTTGGGCTGATCGGCAGCCCGGCACGAGATGCGACCGGCGTGCCCTCCGGGATGCTCGCCCATCAGGCGAGCAATCCCCTCGCGGCCGCGCGCGCCGGTCTGCAGCTCGCGATGGAGTCGATCGGGCGGTGGGTCGATCTCGCGGCGGACCGGCGGCTGGCGCTGCTCGACGATCTGGGTCAGGTGCTCGAGGACATCGATCGCACGTCCGAGCTGCTGCGCGCCGTTCGCGAGTACGGCTCGACGCGCGGGGCCGGTGCCTCGACCCGCCCCGAGCGCTTTGATGCCGTCCGCGTGATTCGCTCCTGCCTGACGCTCGAGCGGCGGCTGCTGCGGGACCGCGGCATCGAGCTGGACTTCACGACGGCACTCGAATCCAGCTACATCAAGGGTGATCCGAACGCGCTGTTCGATCTGCTCGTGAACATCGTGCGCAACGTCGCCGATGCGGGCGGTGAGATGCCGGCACCGATCTCGGTGCAGCTCGGACAGAAGGGGAAGGACCTCGAGATCATCGTGCACGGTCGCGGCACCGCGGCGAACCTGGCGAAAGTGCGCAGCGTCACCGAGGCGAGGTTTGGAGGCAGCGTCGCCGTGGAATCGGCGTTGGCGACCGGCACGACGTTGACGATTGCGCTGCCCCTGCCGCCGCAGCGACAGCCTTAAGAAGGTTAGCTTTCCCGAATGAAGATCCCCGCCCCTATCAACGAGCCGGTTCTCGCGTACGCGCCAGGCTCGCGCGAACGCAGTGATCTGAAGCAGTCACTCAAGGACCTCAGCGGTCGGCAAATCGAAATCCCGGTCGTCATCGGCGGCAAAGAGATCCGAACGGGCAAGACCGCCGACACGGTCATGCCGCATTGCCACCGTCACGTGCTCGCCAAAGTGCATCAGGCGGGTCCCGAAGACGTCGCCGGCGCGATCCAGGCCGCGCGCGACGCGTGGCGCGAATGGTCCGCGTGGACTCTCACCGACCGTGCCGCCGTCTTCCTCAAGGCCGCCGACCTCCTCGCCACGCGCTGGCGCGCGATGGTCAACGCGGCCACGATGCTGGGCCAAAGCAAGACGGCATTTCAGGCCGAGATCGACGCCGCCTGCGAGCTGATCGACTTCTGGCGCTTCAATGTCCACTACGCCGAGCAGATTCACGCGGTGCAACCGCTGTCGCCCCCCGGCGGGGGGACATGGAACGCGCTCGATTACCGCGGCCTCGAGGGCTTCGTCTATGCCATTACGCCGTTCAACTTCACGTCGATCGGCGGCAACCTGCCGACGGCCCCGGCGATCATGGGGTGTACGGTGGTCTGGAAACCGGCGGCCACCGCCGCCTACTCGAACTACCTGCTGTTCCGGCTGCTGCAGGAGGCGGGGCTGCCGCCGGGCGTGATCAACTTCGTCCCCGGTCCGGCCAGCGTCATCAGCGAGCGTCTGCTGGCCGACCGCCACCTCGGCGGCATCCACTTCACCGGTTCCACCGAAGTCTTTCAGACCCTGTGGAAGCAGGTGGCGACCAATCTGACGGGCTACGCCGATTACCCGCGGCTCGTCGGCGAAACGGGCGGCAAGGATTTCATCCTCGCGCACGCGAGCGCCGACGTCGACGCGCTCGCCACCGCAATCGTGCGCGGCGCGTTCGAATATCAGGGCCAGAAGTGCAGCGCCGCTTCCCGCGCCTACGTGCCCGAGTCACTCTGGCCCAAGGTGCGTGAGCGGGTGCTGGGGATGCTGGCGGACGTGCACGTCGGCGATCCGGCGGACTTCCGCAACTTCATGGGCGCGGTGATCGACCGGAAATCATTCGACAAGATCAAGCAGTACGTCGAGCAAGCGAAGCGCGATCCGAAAGCCAAGCTGCTGTTCGGGGGCGAGTGTGACGACGCCGACGGCTATTTCGTGCAGCCGACCGTGATTCAGGTCGAGGACCCGATGTACCGCACGATGTGCGAGGAGATCTTCGGCCCGGTCCTGTCGCTCTACGTGTATCCCGACAAACAGTGGAAGCAGACGCTCGCGCTGGTCGATCGCACGTCGCCCTACGCGCTGACCGGGGGAGTGTTTGCGCAGGATCGCACCGCGCTCGCGGAAGCGGATGCCGCGCTGCGCTACGCCGCCGGCAACTTCTATCGCAACGACAAGCCGACGGGAGCCGTGGTCGGCCAGCAGCCCTTCGGGGGCGCGCGAGCCAGCGGCACGAACGACAAGGCCGGGAGCCTGCTCAATCTGATCCGCTGGACCAGTGCCCGGGCGATCAAGGAAAACTTCGTCCCGCCGCGCGATCCCTGGTATCCGTTCATGGCGGAGGCTTGAAGGCCCCGATCCTGGTGTGGGCGTTGGCGGCCGCGTTCCTGCTGCTCGTTGCATCGTTGCTGATCGGTTCGTTCTCAAAACCGGAATTCCCGCCGTACGAGCTTGGCCCCCATCCCGACAGCTCCTACACGCTCGATGCTTCGCGTGGTGACGCGTGGCGTTGGTGGAGGGACATCGGCTTCAGACGCAATCACGTAATCACGGCGCCTGGGGCTGGAGCCGTCGATCTCGGTGCGGTGACATTCGATTCGGTAGCAGACGTTCCGGCGGAAGGCTACGTCGCGACGAGCGTCACGGCCGACACGGTCAACGCCGCGATCGGTAAATGGTACGACTACAGCATGTGGTCCCACCTGCTGACATCCAGGCACCACGTCTACGCCGTGCGTAGCGCCGCGGGCGAATTCGCGAAACTCGAGATCCTCGCGTACTACTGCCGCCAGGTCGGTCCGGCCTGCTACACGATCCGCTACAAAACAACGCGCCCCCGACCAGCATCGTCGGGGGCACGTAAATGACAGACCGGGCGGTTACTTGTTGGGGGGCAGGATCTTGAACATTCCCGTTCCGCACACAGGACAGACACCTTTGAGCGCGGGGCGGCCGTTGGCCATCTTCACCTGCTGGGCGTTCGAGATCTTGCGCTTTGCCTTACACTTCACACAGTAACCTTCATCCGCGGCCATTGGGCTCTTTCCCTTTGCCATTGTCGGTCGCTCCTCCAGTTCAGGGGCACGGCGGGGAACGGGAAGCTGCAAGCGCCAGACAACATAATAAGGTCCCGCTAGCCGGTGGTAACCGGACCGTCGTGAAACCCATTACGTTTGTGCGTTCCGTCACAGAACGGTTTCGTCGCCGAACCCCCACATCTGCACAGCACAACGACTTCCGCCAGTTTGCCGTCTTTGCGGGGTGGGGGCGTCAATTCGGTCCCGTCAGGCGTCACGATCCGCACCGGACCCTCGATAATGAGGGGGCCGTTCGACTTGGGAGTTATGGTGACCTGGGTCATCTCGCGAATATAGCGGCACGGTTCCCCCGCCGGCGGGGTATCTCTCGCGTGCGTGGCCTCGTTGTGCTCTGCGCCGTCCTGACGGCGTGCCTCGCCGAACGTGGTCCGTTCACCAATCGCATGGCCCATTCGGGGACGAGGTACCTCGCGCGCGCTGCACGCCAGCCTGTCAGCTGGCAGCCCTGGGGGCGCGACGCGTTCGCCCTCGCCGCCAAGCTCGACCGACCCGTCCTGCTCTACATCGGGAGTGACGCCTGCCGCTGGTGTGCGGAAACCGACCGCGCGATCTACACCGACCCCGAGATCGGTTCGCTCATCAACGCCCTCTTCGTTCCGATCCGCGTCGATCGCGACGAACGCCCCGAGGTCGCGCAGCGCTATCAGGCCGCGGTCGAGCGTTTGGCAGGCCTGCACGGCTGGCCGCTCACGGTGTTCCTCACCGCGGACGGCTCTCCATTTTTCGGCGGCACGTATTTCCCCGGCGACGATCCGATCACGGGCCGTGGACTGAAGCAGCTGCTGCCCGAGATCGCCAAACGGTATCGAGACCAGCGCCCATTCATCGTCCAGCAAGCGGCGTTGCTGCGCCAGCTGGTCCTGACGACCGGCGAGTCGCGCGGCGTGCTGCGTGCGACGCTGATCCGGCAAGGAATCGACACGCTCACTCGCGATCTCAAGGACGCGGTCGCCGCCCGCACGACCGCCGGGAGCGTCATGCATGCCGCGGCCGCGTCGCTGCTCCTCACCGAGTACGCGCGGGATCGCGACAGCGCAGCCCTGACGGTCGCCCGGCGGGCGTTGGACCTGATGCTGGACACCACTGCGATCGCCATCGCCGAGGATCCGCCGCGGTTGGTCCGAGCGGCGCTGGTCGGGAGCCTGGCCAAGGCGTGGGTCGTGACCGGCGAGTCACGGTATCGCGATGCCGGCCGCGCCCTGGTGCGTGACTTGTCGCACGAGCTGCACGATCTGGCGGCCCTCACCGGCGACGGCGCGGTGTTCGCGGATCAGGAGGGGTTCATCATCGAGAACCTGATCCTGGCGGCGGCCACGTTGGGTGAGCCGTCGGTTGAAAAGCGCGCGCGCGCCGCGCTCGACGTGCTGCTGCAACGGACCTATGCCCGCGGTTGGGGCGTGCGACATGCGATTGCCGGCGGGTCCGCGACCTCGACGCTGCAAGGGCTGCTGCAGGATCAGGTACAGGTCGCAGCGGCCTGTCTCGGGGCGCACCAGATCAGCAACGAGCCGCGCTACCTCGCGGTCGCGATCGACCTCGCCGCCATCGTCGAACGCGGCTACGCCGACTCCATCGGCGGCTACTTCGACAGCGCGGAGCCGCCGCCCGGCCTTGGCGACCGGACGAAGCACGTGTTCGACGACATGCTGCCCGGTCCCAATGCCGAGGCTGCGCGCCTGCTCGCGCGGCTGGCGGAGGTGACGGGCGATGCCTCGTACCGCCGCCGGGCGCAGGCGACGCTGGAGGCATTCGCCGGCACCGTGGGTGGCACGGGCCTGCGCGCGACCACGTTCCTGGCGGCGGCCCGGGAAACACTGGGAACACCGTGACCAACCCCCCCCCTCGTGGGTCACTCTCATGGTGACCGACAGCGCCCCGAGTGATGTCGAGGTAGTCGCCCGCGTCCTGGGCGGCGATGGGGAGGCGTTCGGGATTCTCATCCGGCGATATGAGCCGGGCTTACTTCGCTTCGCGACGCGTATGCTCGGAAATCCCGACGCCGCGGCCGATGCGGTGGCTGAGAGTCTCGTGCGCGCGTATCGGCATTTGGCACAGTGCCGCGACCCGGTGCGGCTGCGTAGCTGGTTGTACCGGATCACCGGCAACCGCTGCCGCAGTCATCTCGCGCGGCGGCACTCGACCGATATCTCGCTCAGCGACGTGCCCGCGCCGGCATTAGCGGACGGGTCGGACGCCTGGGCGGTGCTCGAACGGAGTGAGCAGGTGGAACTCGTGGAGCGGGCGCTGGCGGCGTTGCCGGAAGAAAAACGCGAGGCCTTTGTCCTGAAACACGTGGAAGGGATGAGTTACGACGAGATGGCGGTGGTGACGGGCGCCCGGATTCCCACGCTGAAGATGCGTGTGCATCGCGCGCGGGAAGCACTGTTGGCGGCACTGGAGGCTTTCGTATGATCGACCCGCGGTTGCACGAAGCGCTCGATGGGGAGCGAGATCCGGCCGAGCTGCCGGCGGATCTGCGGGAGTCGTACGCGCGGCTGCACGGTGCGGCGCAGCTACTCGAGGCAGTACCGCCGCTGAGTGTCGCGAGCCGCGTCATGGCCGAGATTCGGGAGATCCCGCTCGAGGCCCGCGCCGACGGTCCGGCGCTCCGGCTGGGCCGCTGGCTCAGCCGCCCGCGGGCGGTGACGGTGCGCCTGCGACCGGTCTGGACGCTGGCGCTGGCCGCCGGGCTGGCCGCCATCCTGCTGCTGCCCTCCGGTCCCGGGGGTGCGCCCACTCCCGGGGACCGGGAAGGCGTCGCCCGGTTCGTCGGGCATTTCCCGGGGGCGCGATCGGTCGAGGTGGTCGGCTCGTTCAACGACTGGAGTCGCGGCGCCCTGCATCTGCGGGATGACGATCATGACGGCATTTGGCACGGCGACGCCATCCTGCCGGCCGGCCAGCACGAGTACATGTTCATCGTGGACGGGGAACGCTGGGTCGCCGACCCGCTTGCGGGCCGTTACGTCGATGACGGCTTCGGCGCCGGCCAGGAGAACTCACTGTTGATCGTGCGTCCGGCGGCCTCCGCCGCGCAGCCATGAGCGGTCGGCTTCGCCTGACCCTGGCGCTCGCCGCACTCGCGGGGGGGGCTCCGCTCGCCGCGCAGAGCAGCGGCAGCGCCAGCCGGCTCGCCGGCCGCGTACCGGCTGCCGCTCTGCCGGCGATCGATTCGATCATTGCTACCGCCGTCGCCGAGAGTCTGCCGAGCGAGCCACTCGTGCAAAAGGCGCTGGAAGGCAGCGCCAAAGGCATTCCCGCCGACCGTCTCGTGAGCGGCGTGCGGCGCGGCCTGCTGCAGCTGCGTGACGCCCGCATCCTCGTCGCGCGCGCCGTGCCGGGGCAACCGGTGCCGGAAGGTCACGTCGCCGCGGTGGCCGCCGCGCTCGCGCGCGGACTGCCCCCCCCGATCGTGGCGCGGTTGCTGACGGTTGCGCCCAACGAGCCCCCCGGACCTGCCTTGCACGCGGCGGCCGATCTGGTCGCCCACCGCTTCAACCCCGATTCGGCCGCGGACCTGCTGGTGGATGCCCACAACAAGGGGCTGCGAGGCGTACGGTTGCTCGACGTGGCCGTTGCCGCCGACCACGAGCTGCAGCGGGGAGGGGGGCGTACCCCCTCGGATGCGCTGGCCCGCGTCCGCGCAATGTTGCCGAATGTACCGGCGCCTGAGGCTGGCGTGACGCGGCGTGGAACGAAGGGGTCGTAAAAGCGACCCTAACCCGAGGCTGTAATGTTTTTACCCGCTTTGCTTTTCCTGGCTCTGGCTGGGCAACAGCCGACACAGCAGCCGGCCGCTGCTCCCGCCAAGCCGCAGACGAACGCGTCGCAGCAGGCTGATACGTCGAAGGCGAAGGCACATCGGCGTCGCGCACACAAGACCAAGGCGGCTACCACGACGGCGCCGCGCGACACGACCAAGGCGAAGCCGTAATCAGGATGTGTAGTCGGAGTTGATCCGGACGTAATCCGGGGAGAGATCGCAGGTCCACACCACCGCCTCCGCTCGACCGAGTCCCAGGTCGAGACGGAGGCGGATGGTTTTTTGCCGGAAAATGGCGCGCGCCTGTGCCAGATCGGCGAGCGCGGTCGCACCGCCGCTCGCCAGCGTGAGCCAGCCGCTCTCGGTCGCTGCATCGAGCGTGATCTTGTCCGCGACGAGCGCCACGCCGGCGACGCCCGCGGCCGCGAGCACGCGGCCCCAGTTGGGATCGCCGCCATAAATCGCCGTCTTCACGAGGGTCGAGCGCGCGATGGCCATCCCGACTTCACGCGCGTGCGTCTCGGTCTGTGCCCCGGTGATGTGAATCTCGAGCTGTTTGGTCGCTCCTTCACCATCTTCCACGACGGCAAGCGCCAGCTTGCGCGCAACCTCCGTGACCGCCTCGTCAAACAGCTTCCAGGTCGCGCCGTCGCGCGACGGATCGATGCCCGAATGACCGTTGGCGAGCAGTAGGACCGTGTCATTGGTGCTGGTATCGCCATCGACCGAGATGGCGTTGAAGGTGCGGTCGGCCACCCGCTTCCAGAACGGTTGCAGCACGCCCGGCTCCGAAACGGCGTCGGTGGTGAGCACGCCAAGCAGCGTGGCCATGTCGGGATGGATCATGCCGGCCCCCTTCGCCATCCCGCCGATCGTGATGGGCCCCCCCGGCGTTTCGAGACGAACCGCGCAGTGCTTGGGGCGCGTGTCGGTGGTCATGATCGCGCGAGCAGCATCCGCGCCGCCCGCTGCCGAGAGCTTGGTCGCGGCCTGCCGCAACCCGCGCTCGACTTTATCGACAGGGAGCGGCACGCCGATCACGCCGGTCGAAAGCACCAGAGCCGTCCGCGGTGGCAGGCCGGCTGCCTCTTCGGCGCAACGGGCCATGGCGCGCGCGGCTTCGAGGCCGGCGGCGCCCGTACACGCGTTCGCCACGCGGGCGTTCATCGCCACGGCGCGCATGCGTCCGGGACGCTCGCTGAGCAGGTCGGCATCGTAAATCACCGGCGCGGCGCGCAGCGCGTTGCGGGTGAACACGCCGGCGGTCGCGCAGCTCGTCGCGCTGACCAGCAGCGCGACGTCGAGCGCGCCGTCCGCTTTCAGACCGGCGTGTGCGGCGGCGGCGGTAAAGCCGTCCGGCGAAGTTGCGGAACCGTCAGGAATGACGGTGAACGTGGCAGGCATCGCGGGTCAAAATAGCGGGCGCGGGTCGCTTGTGTAACCGCACTTCGTTTCTTATCATAGCGCAACCATTCTGGAGGGTCTCGTTCGATGTCGGATCCGTTCCTCAGTTCCGACGAATACGACGAACGTGCACATCAGCTCTACAACGAAGGACAATACGACGAGGCCATAGATACGCTGCGCGAAGGCCTGGGGTTGTACCCCCACGCCGTCGAGCTGCATGTCGGCATGGGCTACGCCCGGCTCGCACGTGAAGAGTTTGCGTGGGCGCGGCGCGCGTTCGAGGAGGCGCGCGGCCTCGATCCGGATCACGAGGACACACTCGCCGGACTGGGCGAAGTCCTGCTCAAGTTCGGCGAGCGCGCCGCCGCGCTGGCGTGCTTCGAGCATGTGTTGGCGCTCGGATTCCAGGACGACCACGACCTGATGCTGCAAATCGGGCGCGCGCTGTTCCGCGAAGGCGTCCTCGATCAGGCGCGCCGGTTCTTCGAGGGTGCGTTACGCGCGCACCCCGACTCCGCCGACGCCGCCGCCTGCGTCGGCTATGCCGCGCATCGACTGGCCGACGAGGGCGGCAGCCTGCACTGGCTGCGCCGCGCGCTCGAACTGGACCCGAGCTTGGGCGAGGCACGCATCTACCTCGCGAACCTGCTGTACGACCGCGGCGAATACGAAGCCGCCCTGTTTCATCTCGAGCGCACCGGCCCCGAGGAGCACTACGACGCGCTCGCGATCTGGCGGCTGGTTGAGCTGAAGAAGAGCGTGTACCGCCTTCCCGACGACGATCCCGAGCTGGTGCCCTGGAACGAGCGCCTCAACGCGCTCGCGGGCGACGCCGCGCCGGAGGACCTCTTGCTCGCGGAAATCGAAGCGATGCGGCCGGACGGCCAGATCCGCGATCCGCGCCAGCTGGAGCTGTTCGGCACGCTGCTCACCGAGCTGCAGGGAATGAAAAAGGGCGGCGACGGCGGGGGGACGGCGAAGACCGGCGAGGTGCACCGCGTGAGCACGGTATCCGGCTCGACGTATGTCGGTACGTGGGAAGACATCGTCCGGCAGATGAAAGACGATGCCGCCGAGTGGATCGCGGGATCGCTCGAGGAGTACATGGAAGCCAGCGCGAAACGCTGGCGTAAGCAGACCGGAGTGGCGATTCCGGCGACCGATCCAGAAAGTTTTCTCCGGGCGGGTGCCGACGCGGGCGTTCTAAGAATCCTGCACTAGACCGTCTTCTTGAAGCGGATGCCGATCGACAGGGGCCCGTCGCCCAGCGCCATGAGGGTGACCGAGCCGGCGAGCAGCAGCGCCTCGAGCTCGATATTGGCGTGCTGCGGCAGTTTGGTGGCGATGATCGTCACCGCCATGAACACGGCCATCGCCGTGGCCCACATGCGGGTCCACATGCCGAGCAGCACACACACAGCCCCGACCGTCTCGATCGCGATCACGACCAGCACGACGATGGCGCCCAACGACAGATGCGGGATGCCGCCCTGGATCCGATCGATACCGCGGCTCAGGAACACTCCCCCCACAGCCAGCCGCATGAAGAACGCGGCGTACGGCGCCAGTGAGTTCACGCAGTCTCCCTAAAACATGGACATCGCGAGGAACGACCGCAGATTGTCGTTCGTCACGCGCAGCCGGGCGGAGAGGAGCCGCACGACCGACCACAGAATCTTGTACGCCACGTCGCGGTTGAAGTCGAGGAGCAGCTCGAAGTCGGAGCGGGAGATCGTGATCAGCGTGCAGGCGGTATTCGCGATGGCGTCGGTCGACCGCTCGGACCGATCGAAGATCGACATTTCCCCGAAGCACGATCCCGGCTTGAGCACGGCCAGGGCTTCTTCACCGGAGCCGGGAATCGTCCGGGAAATCCGGACCTCCCCTTCGGCGATGAGAAAGAGACGGTTCCCCGGCTCGCCTTCCTTGAAGACGTATTGGCCGATGGTGAACTTCTGCTCGCGGCAGACTTCCGTCACGCGGGCCAACTCGCCGTCATCCAGATCCTGGAAGATGGCCGCGTGTTTCAGCAGCTTGACGTCCACGGAGGCTAAGGTACGGTGAAACCGCGTTTCGCGGTAGCTGATGCCCTCACGGCGCTGCGTTTTCCGCTCGCGGCGCTGTTTCCGTTCGTCCGCTCGCCGGCGTGGCAGCTCGCGATCGTCGCGGCGGCGGCGGCGAGCGACGTGGCCGACGGCCTGCTGGCGCGGCGCTTCGGGGCCTCGCGCGCGGGCACCGTGCTCGATCCCATCGCGGACAAGGCCTTCATGGCGGTGGCGTTCATCACCGTGGCGCGCCGCGGGCTGCTCGAGTGGTACGAATTGGCAGGCGTGTTGCTGCGCGATATCCTGGCGGTACTGGGATTCGTGGCCACGTGGCGGCTGCGGCGGCCGGTCGCGCTGCCGGCGCGCGCCGGCGGCAAGGCCGTGACGATCGCCCAGTTGCTCACGCTGGTCGCGGCGATCGCCGAATCCGCCTACGTTCGGCATCTCGCGTGGGCCACCGCGGCCATTGCAGTGTACGCAATCTGGGATTATGGACGCACGGCGGCGCGTAAGACAGCCTCGGGGGCCTCACACTGAATCGGGGAGCGGGGACAGGCATGCGAATCGTGGTGCTCGCGCTCATCGGTGTACTTGCCACGCATGCGGCAGCGGCGCAGCAGTTTCAGCCGCCGAAGAACGCCGGGCATGGGGGCACGCGCATCGGGCTGTTCGGCTTCGGCGTGCGCGGGGGCGTGGACGTCCGCCGTTCCGGCCAGCTGGTGCTGGGCTCGACACTGGACATCGGCGATCTGTTCTCGAATCGCCTCCGGCTCCGCCCCTCGGCGGAGATCGGCGTGTTCAATGGGCCCAATACCTACGTCGGGAATTTCGAATTGTTGTGGCGGTTCACCAACGATGAAGAGGTCGCGACGCCGTACATCGGGGCGGGCCTCGGCCTGGCAGGTCACGACGGATGCGGGGCCGATCCGGGCTGCCCGGGGCTCTGGCTCAACACGGCATTCGGTTTCGAGCTGCGCTACCGCTCGACGTTCAACTGGATCCTCGAGTACCACGGCATGGACCGGTTGCGCCGGCACCGCTTCTTCATCGGACTCACGACGCGGCGGGGCAACTAGCATGACGCGGACGGCCGAGGTAACGATGCGCTGGCTGCGCAACCTGCAGTTTGAAGGCAGTGGCGTCGGCCGTCCGGCGATTCTGGTGGACGGCGATACAACCGCCGCTACGTCGCCCGTCGAGCTGCTGCTCCTCGCCGCCGCCACGTGTACCGCATCGGACGTCGTGATCATTCTCCAGAAACAACGGGTCAAGCTCGAGGCCCTGGACGTGTCGGTGCACGGCACGCGCCGCGAGACGGAGCCGCGGCGGTTCACGGCCATCGCGTTGCATTTCGCCGTGCGCGGCGCGGGGGCCGACGACGTGAAGGTGCGGCGTGCTGTCGATCTCTCGCTCGCGAAGTACTGCTCCGTCGTTGCGTCGCTCGCGCCCGACATCGCGATCAGTTACGACGTCGCCATTGCGTAGCGTCGCGCTCGCCGGCCTGGCGACGTGGCTCCCCCTCATCGCACATGCACAAGAGTTGACGGCGACCGAGCTGAGCCTGGGCGGCGCGGCCGCGATGGCGCGGCAGACATTCGCCGGCGCGGAGCTCGGCGTGGCGCATCGGCCCAGCGCCGAAAGCCGCATCAGTCTCGATCTCGCGGGCGGCACGATCGCGAGCCGAGCGGCCGCACGGGCGCAGCTGACGCTGCAGTTGCTCGTCAATCCCGCCGCGCGCTCGGGATTGGGGATGTATGCCGGCGTGGGAGCGGCATTCACTGCGCGACGCGGCTCACCGGGACAGGGGTTTTTGGCGGTGCTGTTGGGACTTGAACAGGTGCCGGGACGACGGCAGGGCTGGTATGCGGAGCTGGGGCTGGCCGGCGGCGTGCGCGCCGCGCTGGGCTGGCGGATGCGCCGCTTCCCGCCGTGGTGGCGCGGAGACTAGGCCAGGCTAGGCGTCCGCGCCCACGGGGGCGGTGCGCGCCAGGACGGGGCGGCAATAGCGCTCGCCCAGCACGCGCAGCTCGTTCAGCTCGGTCTCGGTCAGGTCGGTGAAGCGATCCGCGAGATACAGCAACGTGTCGTCGAACCATTCCTTTTGATGCTCGGGTGTGGCTTCCAACACTCCACAGCGGAGAATGTGGGAGAACAGTTCGTCGCGTGCCTGTTCGAAGCTCGTCGGGATCGCGTACTTCCGGGGCTCACCACGCTTTTTGGCCATGCAGGGGACTTCCTTTCGGGTGAAGACGTCTGAACGTCGGGGAAACGGCGCCGCAAGATAATGGGTTGTATGGTATAATGCCACAGCAGGAGCGCGGGTTCCCGTGTTCCGGGAGGACGCAATGAGCGAAGAAGTTTACGGGCCCGAGCGCGAGCAGCGTCTCGTCGCGCTGCTTCGGGCTTTAGCCGAGCGCATACAAGAGCTGGACCGGACGGGCCGGCTGCTCGAGGCGGCACCGGAGCTGCAGAAGCTGCTGGGGAATGCGCGCAGCGAGTTGTTTCACTACGAAGTGCGCAGCACGTACGACACGCCGGACGTCGCGGAGCGCCGCCGCATCGTCGAGGACGCGATGGGCGAGCTGTCGCTGGACGAGCCGGACGACGATGAGCCGTGGCGAAGGGATCCGCAGGCATGAATCGATTCTATGTCGTGGTGGGAGTGCTGGCCGTCGTGCTGGCGGCCGCAGTGCTCGCGTTGCTGAAAACGGGCGGCGGCGCGTCGGCGGCCGCAGCCGGTCCGCCGCCGACCGTCGTCGATGACGGCTTCCGCGGCTACACGCTGGGGTCGAACACGGCACCGGTCGAAATCACGGAGTACCTGGATTACGAGTGCCCCGTGTGCGCCACGTTCGCCACCATCCAGATACCGACGATCAAGGAGCAGCTGATCAATACGGGGCGCGTGCGCTGGCGCTTCCGCGACTACCCACTGCCGATTCACAAGTATTCGCGCTTTGCCGCCCATGCGGCGCAATGCGCGGGCGCGCAGGGAAAGTTCTTCGAGATGCAGGATCAGCTCTTCTACCACCATCAGTGGGCGCAGACCGGCAAGGATCCCGCGGCGCTGTTTCGCGATTTCGCGCGCGCCTCGGCCGTCGATCTCACTGCCTACGACTCGTGCATGGAGAAAGGCCAGTTTGCCGCCCGCGTCGAGTTCAGCCGCCAGGAAGGTGAGCAGCGGTTGGTGGATGGTACGCCGACGTTTTACGCGAACGGCACGAAGTTGTTCACGAATTTCCGGCGCCTGCCGAACTCCGACGACTTCAAAGCTCTCGTGGACAGCATCGCCGCCGTTCGGCACTGATGCGCCACCGCCAGGCGATCGCGCTGCTCGCGCTCGTCGGCCTGTTCGTCGCCCTCTACCTCTGGCTCCACGCGCTCGGCTTCGGTGGCGCGATCAAGTGCGGCGCAGCGGGCGGGTGCGAGACCGTGCAGACCAGCCAATGGGCCGTCTTCCTCGGCCTGCCAGTCGCGTTGTACGGCGTCGTCGGTTATCTGGCGATCCTGATTGTCGCGCTGGCGGCGCTGCGACCGGCAGCGCTCACGCAGAGCAACTGGAACGTGCTGTTGGTGAGTCTCGCGACCCTGGGCGTGCTCTTTACCGCGTATCTCACTTATCTCGAGCTTTTCGTGATCCACGCGATCTGCCGCTGGTGTGTCGGCAGCGCGGTGATCATTGCGGCGATCTGGATCGTCTCGCTGCTGTCGCTCAGGACTCCTGCGCCTCGTATTGATCCCGCAGCTTCGCAACCACGGCCGGATCCGCGAGTGTAGTCGTATCACCCAGGGCTCGGCCTTCGGCAATGTCCTTCAGCAGGCGCCGCATGATTTTGCCGCTGCGGGTCTTCGGCAGGTCCGCCGAAAACAGAATGTCATCGGGCTTGGCGAGCGCGCCGATTTTCTTGGAGACGTGCTGCTTCAGCTCTTCGCGCAACGCATCGCTGGCTTGACGTCCTTCTTTGAGCGTGACGAACGCCGCGAGCGCCTGGCCCTTCAGATCGTGCGCGCGTCCCACGACGGCCGCTTCGGCGACCGCGGAGTGGTCCACCAGCGCGCTCTCGACTTCCATCGTGCCGATGCGGTGTCCCGCAACGTTCAGCACGTCGTCCACTCGACCCAGGATCCAGAAGTAGCCGTCCTCGTCCCGCTTCGCGCCGTCGCCGGGAAAGTACCTGTTCTTCCATTTGCTCCAGTAGACCTGGCGGTAGCGTTCGTCGTCGCCCCAGATGGTGCGCAACATGCCGGGCCAGGGTTTGGAAATCGCGAGATAGCCGCCGCCGACCGTCACCTCTTTGCCCTCGCCGTCGAGCAGCACCGCTTCGATGCCGGGGAAGGGCACCGTCGTGGAGCCCGGTTTGGTCGCGGTGACACCGGGCAACGGCGTGATCATGATTCCCCCGGTCTCCGTCTGCCACCACGTGTCGACGATCGGACAACGCTTGCCGCCGATGTGTTCCTGATACCACATCCACGCTTCCGGATTGATCGGCTCACCAACCGTGCCGAGCAGCCGTAGCTTCGACCGGTCGTGACGCGCGGGGAGCTCCGCCCCCCATTTCATGAATGCGCGGATCGCGGTCGGCGCCGTGTAGAAAACGGTCACCCCATGCTTCGCACAGATCGCCCAGAAGCGGTCCTTGCCGGGATGATCCGGTGCGCCTTCATACATGACCTCCGTAACGCCGAGCGCGAGCGGCCCGTAGACGACGTACGAGTGCCCAGTGACCCACCCGACGTCCGCGGTGCACCAGAACACGTCCGCATCCGTGAGGTCGAACACCCATTTGGTCGTCGCATAGACGTGCGTCAGATAGCCGCCGGTCGTATGCAGTATCCCTTTCGGCTTCCCCGTCGTGCCCGACGTGTAGAGGATATACAACGGATCTTCGGCATCCATCGCTTCGGGCGGGCAGTCGCGCGCCGCCTTCGCCATCAGCTCCGACCACCAGAGATCGCGTCCGGTCTTGAACGTGACGGTTTGGCCGGTGCGACGCAGCACGATCACGTGCTCGATGCTCGGCGTGCCGGCAACCGCGTCATCGGCGTTCTGTTTCAGGGGTACGATCGCGCCGCGGCGGTAGCCTCCGTCCGCGGTGATCAGCAGCTTCGCGCCGGCGTCGTTGATCCGGTCGCGCAGCGACTCGGCGGAGAAGCCACCGAACACGACCGTGTGGACCGCGCCGATGCGCGCGCAGGCGAGCATCGCGACCGCGACTTCGGGGACCATCGGCAGATAGATCGCGACGCGATCGCCGCGCGCCACGCCCAGCCCCTTCAGGACGTTCGCGAACTTGTTGACCTCGGCGTGCAGCTCGCCGTAGGTGATGCGCCGCACCTCACCGGGCGGCTCGCCCTCCCAGATGAGGGCGACCCGCCCGCCTCGGCCGGCGCGCACGTGCCGGTCGAGACAATTCACCGAGGCGTTGAGTTTGCCGCCGAGGAACCACTTTGCGTGGGGTGGCTTCCAGTCGAGGACTTGGGTCCACGGACGGCTCCACTCGAGTTGCTTCGCCCAGTCCGCCCAATATCCTTCCGGGTCCCGCCGGGCGCGCTCGTAAGGTGTGAGGTCGCGCACATGCGCCTGGGTCTTGAAGCTGTCGGGGGGGGGGAAGCGTCGCTGCTCGTCGAGCAGGGTTTCGATCCGGTCAGTCGCCATGACTCGGGATATTAATGAAGAGGGGGAGTCTAGCAAGTTGCACCGCGCCGCTCGCATTGCGGCAAGAAGTGAGGGTGAGCGCGCTCACCTGTTTGTGCCAAACAATTGATGCAGCGCGTTTTAGCAGACATGGCATTGGAGTGGCATAGGCAGGCAGCGGAGGAGCTATGTCACCAATGCCCGTGGAGAACACCCTGATGTCGACGCGCCCGATGGAGAAGACTATGGCGGCCCCGGAGCGGCTCGATCTCGAGTCCCGCACCGCGTTTCGCCGCGCTGCCGGGGAGGTACTGGACCTGCTTGCTGAGGGGGCCGGCCGCCTGGTGATCGATCTGTCGGGGACGCGCTCGGTCGACAGCGCCGGTCTCGGTGCGTTGATGCTGATCCAGCGCAAGGCCGCCGAGCGCCGCCAGACGGTGTGCCTGCGGGGCGCCAACGAAGAGCTGCGTTTCCTTCTTGTGCTCACCAAGCTGGACGACCTGTTTGAATTGGAGACTGGCGTTTCCTGACGTAGATTGGCGCGATGCCGCCGCGGAAGGTCCTTTTCGTCGAAGATGAAGCTGCTCTGCAATATTCCTATGAGCGGTTCTTCCAGGGCAAGTACGCCATGGCCTATGCGCCCAACGGCGCCGAGGCGATGCGCCAGCTCAACAATTTCGAGCCGGACGTGCTGGTCCTCGACATGCGGCTGCCGGACACCGACGGGATCGCGCTGCTGCAACGCATTCGCGAGACGTGGCCTACGCTCCCGGTCGTCGTGACGACTGCCTATGTCAGCATGGAGCCGCTGATGAACGTGCTCGACCTGGGGCACAGCCGCTACCTCGTCAAACCCTACGAACTGAGCGAGCTCGCGGCCGCCATCGATGCTGCTGGCTGAGCGGCTGCGGCATCGCTTCGGTGCCGTGACGGCTCTCGACGACGTCTCCTTCAGCGTACAGCCCGGCCAGACGCTCGCGGTCTTTGGTCCCAACGGGGCCGGGAAGACCACGCTCCTCAAAGTACTCGCCGGCCTCATCCAGCCGCAGGGCGGCCGCGCACAAGTAGACGGCGGCCGGCGCGCCATCGGCTGGATCGGCCATCAGCCCCAGCTCTACGCCCAGCTGACCGTTCGCGAGAATCTGCGGTTCTGGGCTTCGCTCTACGACGTGCAACCGCCCCACGATCTACTCCCCCGACTGGGTCTCGCCGAGCACGCCGATCGGCCGGTGCGCGCCCTGTCGCGCGGTCTCATCCAGCGCGTCGCGATCGCGCGCGCACTGGTGCATGACCCGGCCGTCCTGCTGCTGGACGAGCCGTTCACCGGACTCGATCGCACCGCGGCGGAAGCGTTCAGCCGCCTGCTCGCCCAGCATGCCGCCGCGGGCCGCGCGTCGGTGCTGGTGACCCACAACGTGGAAGAAGGAACGGGACTCGCGACCGAGGTCGCATTCATGCGCGCCGGCCGCTTCGTGCATTTCGCCCCACGCGGCGCGCGCGGGCCGGCGCAGGTGGCGGAGGATTATCGCAATGCGATCGCCTGACCTGCTGCGCCACGCGTGGGCGGTCGCGTCGAAGGACCTGCTTGTGGAGTTCCGCTCGCGCACGGCGATTGTCTCGGTGGCCGTCTTCGTCGTGCTCGTGTTCGTGGTGTTCCAATTCGGCCACGACCCGACTGCGGTTTCCAACTTCGACCTGGCGCCAAGCATCTTATGGGTGACCTTCACCTTTGCGGCGATTCTGGCTTTGAACCGGGCCTTTCAATTAGAGCTCGAGAACCAGGCGCTCGAAGGGCTGCTGTTGGCGCCAATCGGCCGCGGCAGCATCTATCTCGGCAAGCTGATCGCGAATCTGGCCTTCGTGGCGACGATCGAGCTGATTGGGCTCCCGCTGCTGGCGCTCTTCTTCAATGTGCCGGTGCTGCCAGTTCTGGGGCCGCTCGCCGCGACCATCGCGCTCGCAACTGTGGGATTCGTCGCGGTCGGTACGCTGTTCAGCGCGATGACCGTGCGCACGCGCTTTGCCGAGCTGCTGCTGCCCGTGTTGTTGTTGCCGTTCATGATTCTACCATTGTGGTGGGCGGTGCTCGCGACGGGACGCCTGCTCGCGAGCCGTCCCTTGAGCGAGGTGGCGGGCTGGCTTAACATGCTGGCGGTGTATGATGTCGTGTTCGTTACGCTCGCGCTGCTGCTGTTTCCCGCCACGGTGAACGAATGAGAATGCTGCGGGTCGGGCGATGGATTACGGGCATCGCCTTGCTGTTACTGGTTGGGGTCTACATACGCGCGCTGGTGTTCACACCGGTCGAGCGGCTGCAGGGACTCGCGCAGAAGATCTATTACCTTCACGTCCCTGCGGCGATCTGGACGGAAACGGCGATAGTGCTCGTCGGCATCGCCAGTGTGTTCTATCTCTTCCTGAAGGATCCTCGGCTGGACCGCTTCGCTGCGGCGTCGGCCGAAGTCGGAATCGTGTTTGCGGGTGTCGTGCTCACGACGGGCCCGATCTGGGGGAAGCCGATTTGGGGAACCTGGTGGACGTGGGATGCGCGGCTGACGTCTATGCTGTTCCTTTTCCTTCTGTATGTCGGGTACTTGCTGCTGCGCAGCGCGGTTGGGGATCCGGCTACCAGAGCTCGCTATGCGGCGGTGCTCGGCATCTGCGGCATGTGCTTGGTGCCCTTCATTCACTTCAGCGTCTACCTGTTTCCCACGCTGCACCCGATGCCGATCATGATGAAGCCGAGTCCTCCATCGATGCCCGGGAGCATGGTCGTCACGTCGCTGTTTTCGGTCGGCGTGTTCACGCTGCTCTATGTGGGTTTTGTGGTCCAGCGGTACGCGCTGAGTTATTTTGGTGAGCAGTTGGAACTCGTTGGGGAAGAGGGACGGGGGAAGGGGGAAGGGTAATGCCCCAGACGGTTCCGCAGAACGGCGGCTATATGATCGCGGCGTACGTGGTCGCCGCCGTGATCATCGTCGGCTACGCGCTGTCACTGTACCTGCGCGCGCGCCGCAGCCTTCGCCCGTAACTCGGCGCGCGCCTGGGGCAGGCGCTCGTGCCCATCCGGCACTTGTGTTGCCCACAGATTGAGCGCCTCGTCGGCCGCGCCGTGATCTCCCGCATCGTAGAGTGCCTGCGCGTTGTGCCACAGCGCCGTGGCTCCGCCCCCGGCGGCGTAGGCGCGCGCGAAGCGGGCCGCCGCGTCGGGAAACTGCCCCACGCGCTGGTAGAGCGTGCCGGCAGCCATGGCGGCATCGGCGCGTTCCTCCAGCGCGAGCGCCTGCTCGAACGCGCCGAGCGCCTCATCCTGCCGGAACACCATCTGCAGCGCCTCGCCCAGCAACATCCAGGCATCGGCATGGTCGGGGAAGCGAACGCTGGCGGCGCGTGCGGCCTCGACCGCGCCCCACCGGTCATCGAGCGCCCGCGACAGGTGCACGAGCGCGGGAAAGGTATCGGCGAAGCTGGGTGCGAACTTGCAGCCGAGCCGGAGCCAGGCAAGGGCGCGGTGCGGGGCATCGCGCTGGCAGGCGGCGGCGCGGCGCGCGCAAAAGCGGGCCAGCGCAGCGCGAAGTGACCGGAGCATTGCTTGATAATGGGGAGAGCCACGGTGAGATTGCAACGGCGCATGGCATCGTTGCAAGGGCGCCGCATCGTGGTCACGCGCGCGCGCGAGCAAGCCGGCGAGCTGGCGCGGGCGCTGGAAGCGCGTGGCGCCGAGCCGGTGCTGGCGCCCGTGATCCGCATTCAGCCGCTCGAGAATCTCGGCGCGCTGCGGGCCGCGCTCACCGGCCTTTCGGCGTATCGCTGGGTCGTGTTCACCAGCCAGAACGCCGTGCAAGTGGTCCTCGATCGTCTCGTCGCCTGGGGACTCACCCCCCGCGTCTTCTCATCCACCAGCGTAGCGGCGATTGGGTCCGTCACGGCGGACGCACTCGCGGTGCGGGGTCTCGCGCCGGCGCTCGTGCCCGATGAATTCGTCGCGGAGGCGTTGGCAGACGCGCTGATTCAGCACAGCGGCGGCTCGCTCGTCGGCGCCCGCGTGCTGATTCCCGCTGCCGAGGATGCGCGCGAGGCGCTCGCGGCCGGCTTGCGGGCGCACGGCGCCGAGGTCGAGACCATCGCCGTGTATCGCACCGTACCGCTGCAGACCGACCTCAGCGCGCTCGCGGCCGAGATCACGCGCGGCCGCATCGATGCCGTCACGTTCACGTCGTCATCCACGGTACGCTGCTTCGTCGACCTCGTGGGGCGCGCCGCCGCAACCTCGGGTCGATTCGTCGCCGCGACGATCGGCCCCATCACCGCGGGTACCGCCCGAGAGCTGGGTCTGCGGGAAATCATCGAAGCCGAGCCGCATACCGTTCCCGGCCTCGTGGCGTCGCTCGCGCGGCGGTTCCCGTGAGGATCGGCACGCGCGGCAGCCAGCTGGCGCGCTGGCAAGCTGACTGGGTGCGGGACCGCCTGGCGGCGGACGGCGTGCGCGCGGAGATCGTCGTAATCAAGACTCAGGGTGACGCAGAGGTGGACCGGCCGCTCGACGAGCTCGAGGGCACGGGCTTCTTCACCAAGGAAATCGAAAAGGCCCTGCTGGACGGAGGTATCGACGTCGCCGTCCACTCCCTGAAGGACCTGCCGACGAGACTCCCGGACGGTCTGCTCCTCGCGGCGGTTCCGCCGCGCCACGATCCCCGTGAAGCGCTGGTCAACGGCACCTCACTCACCGATCTGCCGGCGGGCACGCGGGTCGGGACGTCCAGCCTGCGCCGCATCGCCCAAGTTCGCTTTCTGCGCCCGGATCTCGAGGTCGTGCCATTGCGTGGCAACGTCCCGACGCGCGTTCGTAAAGTCGAATCGCGTGATGGTCTGGACGTGGCGCTGCTCGCGGTCGCGGGACTCGAGCGGCTCGGTCTCGGGGACAAGGGAACGCCGATCGATCCGCTGGAGGTGATGCCGGCGCCGGGGCAGGGCGCCCTCGGCATAGAAATTCGGGACGATGACAAGACGACGCGAAAAGCTTTGCAGGCGCTGCATGATCCGGTCAGCGCCGCTGCGGTCGGGGCGGAGCGCACGCTGCTCGCTGAGCTCGGCGGAGGCTGCCAGGCGCCGGTAGCTGCGTGGGTGGACGGCAATCGTCTCTACGGACGCGTCACAGAGCGGGACGGTGCGTCCCAGCTTACAGCGTCTGCGGATCTCGTTCCGAAACGCCCCGGTGCTGCCGGTGAAGTCGTCGCGCGCTTGCTCCTGGCTGAGGGCGCGGCCACCTTACTCGCCCGATGAGCTCAGCCCAATTCCCGATTCGTCGCATGCGCCGGCTGCGCCGCACGCCGGCGCTCCGCCGTCTGGTGCAGGAAACGCACGTCGTTCCGTCGCAGCTGATCTGGCCCCTCTTTGTCACGCACGGTGAAGGCCTGCGGCGCCCGGTCGAGGCGATGCCCAGTGTCGCCCAGCTGTCCGTCGATGTCCTGGTGCAGGAGGCCGAGCGCGCGGCGTCGCTGGGGCTCGGCGGCATCATCCTGTTCGGCATTCCGGCCGCGAAAGACGCCACCGGCTCGGAAGCGCACGACGAGCAGGGGATCGTGCAGCAGGCGATCCGCGCGGTGAAGCGCGCCGTTCCGCAGCTGCTCGTGGCCGGCGACGTCTGTCTGTGCGAATACACCGATCACGGCCATTGCGGCGTGCTTCGGGACGGCGAAGTCGACAACGACTCGTCCGTCTACCTGCTGGGTAAAATCGCCGTCATCCAGGCGCGTGCGGGCGCGGACCTCGTGGCGCCCAGCGACATGATGGATGGCCGTGTGGCCGGCATCCGCAAGGCGCTCGATGCCGGCGGCTTCTCGCACGTGCCGATCATGTCGTACGCCGCGAAGTTCGCGTCCGCGTTCTACGGACCGTTCCGCGAGGCCGCCGGCTCCACGCCGCAATTCGGGGACCGCCAGTCATATCAGATGGCGGTACCCAACGGTGATGAAGCGATGAAAGAGATTCAGCTCGATCTGGACGAAGGAGCGGACATCGTGATGGTAAAGCCGGCGGGTCCCTGCCTCGACCTCATCCGCCGAGCCAAGGAACGCTTCGGCGCTCCGCTCGGCGCGTATCAGGTGAGCGGCGAGTACGCGATGATCAAGGCGGCGGCGGAGCGGGGCATGCTGGACGAAACCCGCGCGATGTGGGAATCGGTGACGGCGATCCGGCGGGCCGGCGCCGATATCATACTGACCTACTTCGCGCCGGCTTTGGCTGGGCAGCTCTAGCGCCGTCAGGTCAAATCCGTCGCGCTCCGCGGCAACAGCAGGTATTTCCACAACGCACCAGCCGCGGCCGCACCGAGCAGGGGACCGATCCAGTAGACCGCTTGACCGTGCCAGTCCCACGACACCAGCGCCGGGCCGAACGCCCGCGCCGGATTCAGCGCAGCCCCCGTCAGCGCACCTCCCCCCAGCGCGCATACGACGACCGTCAACCCGATCGCGAATCCGCCGACGCGTTGCGCTTGAGGCGATACGGCCGTGCCGTACACGGCGCTCACCAGGAAAAACGTGAACAGCGCTTCCAGCACGACGCCGTCGAAAAAGCCCATGGCGCCGGACATGGAAGGCGTGCCGAGTGATGTGATGCGCACCATCGACGCCGGGAAGACGGCCTTGATCAGCAGCGCGGCGGTGATCGCCCCGAGCAGCTGCGCGGCCACGTAGCGTCCCAGCGTCTTGGCGTCGATCTGGTTGCCGATCCACAGCGCGACGCTGACGGCAGGATTGAGGTGACCGCCGGAGATGGGCATCATGATGGTAACGGCGATCGCCAGGCCCAATCCGTTGGCGAGCGCAACGCCGAGATTGCCGCCGATACCGCCGACCTGGCTGGCGACACTGCCTGCCCCGACGAGCACGAAGAGCAGCGTTCCGACGAATTCCGCGACGGGAGCCCGGAGAGACCGGTAATTCACGTGTGACCTCGGGTTGAAAGCCGCGCCAATCTACCGAGGGCCGGTGTCGGGCCGCAACACCAGCGCCGCGTTGATCCCTCCGAACCCGAACGAATTTGAAACGACGGCCGCGGGTGACGCCGTCCGGCCGCCTCCCGATCCCGGGAGACAGTCGAGGTCGCAGTTGGGGTCGGGCCGCTCGAGGTTGATGGTCGGCGGCAGCCAGCCGCGCTCGAGGGCGAGCGCGCAGATTGCGGCTTCGATCGCGCCGCTCGCGCCGAGCGCGTGCCCGTAGTAGCCCTTGGTGCCGCTGACGCTCAGCCGGTAGGCGTGGTCCCCGAACACCTGCTTGATCGCCTTCGTCTCGGTCGAATCATTGAGCGGCGTGGAGGAGCCGTGCGCATTGATGTAGCCGACGTCGGCGGGTGTCACAGCGCCGTCCGCCAGGGCGAGCTGCATCGCGCGCGCAGCCTGGCGGCCGTCCGGTCGCGGCGCCGTCATGTGATAGGCGTCGTTCGTGTAGGCGTGCCCGACGACTTCGGCGTAGATCCTGGCGCCGCGTGCCACCGCCCGGCTGCGCTCCTCGAGGACGAGCACGGCCGCTCCCTCGCCCATGACGAAGCCGTCGCGGCTGGCATCGAACGGCCGGGAGGCGCGGGCGGGATCGTCGTTCCGCGTGCTCATCGCGCGGATGATGCTGAACGCCGCGAACGTGAGCGGCGCCAGCGGCGCCTCCGCGCCGCCCGCGAGCATCACGTCCGCGCGCCCGTCGCGCACGACGTGGAACGCCTCGCCGACGGCGATCGTCCCCGAAGCGCAGCTCATCGCGTTCGTGGCGTTGGGGCCGGTAAATCCGAACTCGATCGCGATGTTGCAGCTCGCGGCGCCGCAGAACACCGCGAGCGCGAGGGACGGATCGAGCCCCCGCGGACCCTCGGCGAGATACCGCGGCACCTGGGATTCGCCGAACGCGACGCCGCCCAGCGCCGAACCCATCATCGTGCCGATCCGGTCGGGATCCTCTTTGCTCGGGGAGATCTCCGCATCGCCAAGCGCCAGGCGCGCGCTCGTCACGGCGAGCTGCGAAAAACGATCGAGCCGTTTGGCGCGCTTGGCATCGAGATGGTCCTGAGGACGGAAATCGGGAATCTCCGCCGCCATGTGGCTGCGGAACGGCGCGGGATCGAACCGGGTGATGGTGCGCACGGCCGACGTGCGGGACTCGAGACCCGCCCACAGCCCGGCAGCCGCGGTGCCAATCGGTGTGACTGCGCCAATACCGGTGATCACGACCCGACGCAAATCAGTCATGTCGCTCCCTTCGCATCTTCGAAATACCCGGGCTAAGAGCCCGGGCTCGGCGTTTGTACGCCCTGTAAGGGCGTACCCGGAGCCGAGCGCGCCCTCTCAGGGCGCGTTTTCCACTGCCCGTTTAATCCCTGCCAGCGTCCGCGATGCAATTCCGTGGATGAAGATGGGCCCGATCACGAGGTTTGCGGCCAACTTCCCGACGAGGGGCCAGCGTGGTCCATCCCAGGTATGGACGATCTCGGCATCAACGGCTGCTTCAGAACCTTCAGCAACCTCCACCAGCCTCCACAGCACATGTTGGTATCGGATTTCACCCGCTGGGCGGTCGATCGTCATCTGCGAAACCCACCACGTCGGGTACTTGAGGAGGCCGCCGCCGAATGGACGCCACGCCGCCATTTCCACGAGACCGTCCTGGAGCACGCGGACCCAGCGATAGTGAGGCAGGATCGACGGCCAGCGCGCCACCGAGCTGGCGGCCGCGAATACCCTCGCGAACGGCGCGTGAACACGAATGCGATTGACGGTGCGCATCAGCGGCTGAGGCCTGCGTAGCCTCCTCTATAATAGAGGAGAGGGCGCCGATCGGTGGCGTCGCCCCCGATCACCAGCCCGATGAACACCGTGTGATCGCCTGCGGGGACGGCGCTGTGCTTCTCGCACTCGATATGGGCGACGACCCCGTCGAGCACGGCAATACCACGTTCGTTCGGGCGGTAACTCACCCCCCGAAACCGGTCGCTCTCGTCCCCCGCAAAACGGCGCGACAATGCTTCCTGCTCGGAGGCCAAGACGTTGAGCACGAAGTGCGTGCCACTCTCCAGCGCCGCATGCATCTCATGGGCCTTGTCGACCGAGACGAGCACGAGCGGCGGGTCGAGCGAAACGGACGCCACGGAGCTGGCCGTCATGCCGATGGGCTCGCCCTTGGGTGTCCGGCTCGTCAGCACTGAGACGCCGGTGGCGAAACGGCCGAGCAGCTGGCGGAACTGCGGCGGCTCGACGCCGCGCGTGGTCACAGCAGCAGCCCGGCCAGGACGCGCGGTGTGAGGGCCGCGCGCGCGGGCACGCAGTTGCCGGTCGCGCGCACGAGCAGGTCGGCCAGCTCCGGCCGCCGCGCCATGCGTCCGACCACGCGCTCGATCAGTGCCGGCCAGCCCACCGCGAGGCCGATGATCCGCTCGAGCAACCATTTTCCCGCGAATTCGCGCCGCCGCGCGCGCGCGTAACCGTCCAGGCTCGCGCCGCTCACCAGCGTCTCGATGATGGCCGCGGCGGCCAGCTCCGCCCCGCGCAACGCGCTGTAGATGCCCTGGCCGGTGAACGGATCGAAGAAATCGGCGGCGTCACCGACCAGGAGCGCGCCGCCGCCCTGCGCGACCGGGCGCCGCGACCAACGCGCGAAGGGACCGGTCGCGAGCACCGGGCGCACCACGCGCCGTGCGTCGAAGCGGCCGGCGACGCCGGGGAAACGCTCGAGCTCCGCAAAAAACCGCTCGCCGCACCGCGCGTCGCGGAGCGGCAGTACCAGCGCCACCGTCGTCACCCCGTCGCCGATGGGCCCGAGGCCGACGTACCCCGGCCGCCCCACGTGCATCTCGCCAAGATCGCTCACGCCGCGGGCATCGGACACGTGTGCCGTGAACGCGATGCGCTGCGGCGCCGAGCCGAACACCCGACCGAGCCGCCGCGCGACGATCGATCGCAATCCGTCCGCGCCGACGACCACGCGCGCGGGATACACGTCCCGCGTCCCCCGTCCCACGTCCCGAGCAATCACGCCCCCGACGGCGCCATCATCGTAGACCAACTCCTCGACCTTCATCCGCTCCTGCACGGCGACACCGGCACGGGCGGCCGCGTCGCGCAAGATCGTGTCGAAGCGCGTCCGTGGCAGCGCGAAACTGAAGGTCTCGAACCGGCCCACGACACCCGCGCCGCTCGGCGCGACGACCTTCATGCCGGTCAATTGTGCCGGTGCAGCGGCGGCGACGGCGTGTAACACGTCTCTGCCGAGGCGTTCGAGCACGCGGGTCGATTCGGGGCTCAGGTACTCGGAGCACGGCTTCTCGCGCGGAAACCGGGCGCGGTCGAGCAGCAGGACGCGCGTGCCCGCGCGCGCGAGCAGCAACGCGGTGGCCGATCCCGCCGGGCCGGCGCCGACGACCACCACATCCCAGCGCGGCGCAGGCGTATTCACGCAACGAGTCGCGCGCACGCGGCGCCCGTCAGCGTCGCAGCCAGATTCACGGCGTCGTTGTCCATCCATCGGACCTTTCCTTGCACCGTGGCGCCGAGTAGCGAGTCCACCAGCATGCCGACGAGTCCCGCGACAGCGACGGCCAGGGTGCTGCGCTGTCCCACGAGGCCCGCGCCCGCGATGCCGCCGGCCGTGCCCAGGAGCGTCATCCCCCCGTCGGTCCCGGCGGGGACGCGCATGCCGCTGGTGATCAGGCGCGGCGGCGTGCGCGAATGTCTGCCGATTTCGCTGGCCCAGGTGTCCGCGGTCGCAGCAGCTAACGACCCCGCGAACGCGAGCCAACTCCCAGCCAGCGCCGCGAGCGCTGCCACGCCGCCATTCGCGAGCACTTGGCGTTCGTTTCTCGTGGTTGATTTCGATAACAAACTTCCAGAAACAAAAAAGGCGAGGAGCAGCAGCAAGCCTCGCCATCCAAAGCCGTATCCAATCGCCAGACCGACCGCGAGCGCCGCCGCCGCGCCGCGTCGAGTCAGCCAGCTCACTCGCCAAACAGCTCGCGGAGCACGCGCTTCTTGAGCTCCTGCGGAGCGCCCTGCGCGCGGCAGCGCGCCCGCAGGAACTTCAAG
>WNFU01001247.1_pt1 | contig 36286 bp, 39 predicted proteins | sample 5400121 | NCBI WGS metagenome assembly WNFU01 (sample SAMN13153360, study PRJNA577476) | soil metagenome | isolation source: 100 cm soil or saprolite under grassland replicate 1 | place: USA:California | collected 2016-06-15
TCCGCTCCGGTCGGCCGGCGGCGTCGAGCAGACGTCGGAACTCCTCGGGCGTCAGCCAGTCGCGCTCCTGGCGGGGCTTGGGCGGCGCATCGAGATCGAGGAACGGGTCGGGGACGCCGTCGCGCCGGCAGATCCAGCGCACGAACTTGCGCAGGAGGACGAAGCGCCGGTAGTAGCTCGCCTCCGCCGGTTGCGCTCGCTCCTGGTACGAGTGCAGGTAGTCGACGATCGCGGTCTCAGTGAGGATGTCGCGGCCGTTCGTTTCCGACCAGTCGAGCAGGTCGTCGATCGCGACGCGGTAACCGACGAGCGTGCTCTCGCTCTTCTGCTGCGTCTCGAGCCGGCGCAGCCAGTCGTCGCGCGCCTGCCGCAGCGGGACATGACCGCCCGGTGGAGGAGTCGTAGGGGCGCCGAGCTCGCCGAGCAAGGACGCGAGCACGACGAGCGGCGGCCGGTCGTCCGCCGCCGTCCGGGCGTTCGCGAGCGCCCCTTCGAGCGCCTTCAGTACCGCGCGATCCGTGCCGGCGTGCGTGCCCCAGCGTGTGACCTCGCTCGGCTCCGCGGGCGTGGTCGGGAGCACATCCAGGTTGACGTTCGCGTTGTCCTGCTTGTTGTTCAGAATGAGCGGCTCGGCCTGTGCCCGGTGCGGTTCGGCCAACGCTTCGTCGAAGAGCTCGAGCTGGCAGGCCGAATCGACGCTATCGCGAGGCCGCTTCGCAGGCATTGCCACGATCACACGCTGCCATGGCGAGGTCGCCAATTACTCGCCAAGATCTCGCCACCTCCGTGCAAGCCGCACCGCAAGCTCGAACAACTCCCTCGCGCGGACGGCGCACCGACACTTCGCGGAACTCCCCCACCTTCACCGAGCTCGAAGGCGCAGCCTCACCGGCGAACTCGAACGTTGTCTGGCCACAGCCGCGCCGCTATTCACCCGGATTGCCGGCGAGACACAGATGCATCATTGATGCGGGACAGCGCGACCCTGACGAGGCGCTGGCGACGCGTCACGCTCTCACGAGGGACTATCTCCGTGGCGCGAGCAGATCGGGCGCCGTATCGCAATGATGCATCTGCGTCTCCCGTGCTATCGAGGTCACTGGCAAGCGCGGAGGACCGGCGGTTGCGCGGCTCTGAAGGTGTCTTCAGGAACTCGACACGGAGGACAGCTCCGCGGCGGGCTCGCGGACGGCGACGACATTGAATGCCGCGACCTGCCGCTGGAACCCTTTCAGCGTGAACTCGCCGACCGGCTCAACCTCGACATCGTCCTCGACCTCCGCATAGAGACGCTGCGGGATCAGGATCTGGCCGCCGGCCGCCTCGTCCGCGAGCCGGGACGCGAGATTCGTCACCGCACCGATCGCCGCGTAGTCGGAGCGGCCCTCGAAGCCGACCTCGCCGCAGGTCGCGTACCCCAGCGCGGCGCCGGTGCCGAAGTCGAGGTCGTGTCCACGCTTCCGCCACCGGGGCGTCAGTTCCGCCATCTCCTCGCGTAGCGCGCAACCGAGCCGCACCACTCGGAGCGCGGCGTCGGGAATCTCGATCGGGTCGTTGAAGAAGAGCTGGACGCCGTCGCCTTGCAGGAAGCCGACCGTCGCGTCGAACCGCCGCACGAGGGCACCGATCGTGCCGTGGAACTCGGCGAGCACATGCATCAGCTCCTCCGGCTCGACCGCCTCGACGAAGCTTGTCCAGCCGCGGAGGTCGGCGAAGAGCATCGCGACCTGACGACGGTGACTGCGCAAGATCGTGTCGTCACCCGAGGACACGATCGCATCGGCGAGCTGGGGCGAGAGGAACCGCCGCAGCCGTCCCAGGCGCTCGACCTCCTCGACCTGCGTCCGCACGCGTGCTTCGAGCGTGCGGTTGAACTCGAGCAGCTCTGCGGCCTGCACCTTGATCGTGTCGTGGTAGCGCTTGATGCGCAGCAGGGACCGGACTCGCGCGAGCAGCTCGGAATGGTTGAACGGCTTCGTGATGAGGTCGTCCGCGCCTGCCTCGATCGCCTTCGTCTTCTCCGGCCCCTCGCTCGCGGTGACCATGACCACCGGGAGCACGGCCGTCTCCTCGGACTCGCGGAGCCGCCGGCAGACGGCATAGCCGTCAGGCTGCGGCATCAGGACGTCCAGAAGCATGAGATCCGGCTTCGCCGAGGCGGCGAGCTCGAGCGCGACGCGGCCGTCGGTGGCGGAGATCACGTCGTAGCCGCGGGATGTGAGAACGGCCTCCAGCAAGCGCACGTTCTCCGGGACGTCGTCTACGACGAGGATCCTCGCGTCGCCGTCGCTGCTCATCGGCCCCGCCTGTCGCATTGCCGCCTCACGATCTCGAGGAGCTCGACGACGTTCACGGGCTTCGAGATGTATCCGTCGAAACCCGAAGCCAGAAACTGCTCGCGGTCGCCATACATCGCCTGGGCCGTCAGCGCGAGCACCGGTATGGAGGCGGTGCGCTCGTCGGCCCGTAACCGGCCGAGCGCATCGACGCCGTCGATGTCCGGAAGCTGGATGTCCATGAGCACGAGATCAGGCGCGTGCTCGGTCGCCAGCTCGACTGCCTGCCCCCCGGTCGTAGCCTCGAGCGGGCGATACCCCCGAGCCAGCAGAACGTCGCGGAACAGCTTCATGCTCTTCTCGTTGTCCTCGACCACGAGGATCTGCTCACCAGCCACGGCTAGATCCTCGAGGGAGCGTGAACACGAACGTGCTTCCCTTACCGAGCTCGCTCTCGACCCACATCCGGCCGCTGTGCAGCTCGACGAGCCGCTTCGAGAGCGCGAGGCCGAGGCCCGTCCCCTCGCGCTGCTCGATCCCTGCCTCGGTCTGCTGAAACTCCGCGAAGATCCGTTCATGGTCCTCGGTGGCGATGCCGGGACCGCTATCGGCGACGGAAACCCTTACCTCGCCGTCGACCTGTGCCGCGTTCACATCGACCGCCCCGCCGGCGGGGGTGAACTTCACGGCGTTCGAGAGAAGGTTGAAGATCACCTGCCTGATCCGGCGCTCATCGCCCTCGACGGGGTCGACGTCCGGATCCGCCGAGAGCGCGATCTCGACGTCGTCCTTGGTCGCCCGCTCGCGCACCATCACGACGCCTCGCTCGAGCGCCTCCCGCAGAGAGAACGGCGCCGCCTCGAGCTCGATCTGCCCCGCCTCGACCTTCGACAGGTCGAGCACGTCGTTGATCAGCGAGAGAAGGTGGTTCCCTGACGCGAGGATGTCGTCGAGGTACTCCTCCTGCTTCTCGTTGATGTCGCCGAACATCCGCTCCCGCAGCACCTGCGAGAATCCGAGGATCGCGTTGAGCGGGGTGCGGAGCTCGTGCGACATGTTGGCGAGGAACTCGCTCTTGTGCAGGCTCGTGGCTTCGAGCTCCTTGTAGAGGCGCCTGAGCTCGTCGTTCATCCGGTTCACGTTGGTTGCGAGCGCGCCGAGCTCGTCGCGGTTCGGGACGTCGACGTGCCGCGAGAAGTCACCCGAGGCGATCGCCGCCAGCCGAGAGTCGATGCGCTGGATCGGCCCGATCAGCGACCAGGAGAGGATGAACCCGAGCAGAAGAGCCAGAACGATCGCCCCCGCTGCCGCACCGATGAAGAGATTCCGCGAGTTCGCGTACGCGCTCGCGTTCTGGGCGATCAGGTCGTCCGTTTTCGCTTTGGTTGCGTTCGCAAGCTCGGTGCCGAGGTGATTGAGCTCGATGGCGATCAGCAGCGCCCTCGTGCGGAGGGCGGCTTGCTCCCCGGCGGGCGCTCCCCGGTTGTCGGATCTGACGATCTTGTCGATGACCGCCGAGAGCAGCTCGCTCTTCGTCCGGATCCCGCGAAGGAACCGCTCGTCCTCGGCGGGCGGTGCGAAGCCGAGACGGTCGACATGGGTCGCCGGCGCGATCCGCTCAACCCAGTTCGCGACCGCTAGGTCTACACCGACGTCTCTTACTCCGCGGCCGTTCGCGAAGCCTCCCGGGTTGACGTCGCGGTTCTCTTGAGTGAGGTTCTCCGCCAGGGACTCACGCACGATCTGGGTTCGGCTCTGGAGCTTGCCGTATTCGAAAGCTCGTTCCTGGAGTGATCCGATCCTCCCCGCCCTGTCGTTCGACTGCCCGAGGACCCGCAGCCCGAGCAGGCCAATCGCGACGACCAGGACGGCTGTGCCGACGAACGCGACGAGCAACTTGGTGTGGACCTTGGCCGGCAGGCGGCCGACCGCCCGGACAAGAGCGTTGTCTCCGGAGCTGAGCGAGCGTCGCCTACCGCCTGCCATCGCCCGTTGCTGCGCTCCGTGTTCCGTCAAGGGGTCAGCGTGGCCGGCGCTCCGACCAGGTTCGTGATCAGCCAGTGTCCGTTGATCCGCGCGACGTCCAGATCGGCAGCCACTATCGGTCCGAACTCCTTCGTCTTCACGTCAACGTAGTGGCACTCGAAATACAGCGTGCCTCTGTCGCCGCTGGCGGTGACCCGGACCTTGTACGCAAGGGTCTCCGAAACCTTGTGAAATGCAGGTCGGAAGTTCTTGTTCTCGATGAGCCAGGCCCGGCGGATTTGCCTCTTCCCCGTCGCGGTCTCTCCGGGGCCGTAGGTGAAGGTCGCATTAGGGGCCCACAGGCTCATCATGAGATCGATGTCCTTCGTCGAAGTGGCCTTGTGGAAGTTCTTCTCGATCTGGTCGATCGACCAGAGATCGGCCCGTCGCTGCAGCGCCTGCTCTGAGGCGGATTTCGAGCTCGAGCTCCCGCAGGCGGCGAGCGAGACGACCAAGACGCCGAGTGCGCCTCCGATCAAGACCCTCCGCATTTGAGCCTCCTTTCTGCTCAGGCTCGCCTGGGCTGTGGGTACATAACGATGTTCACATGCCGGCGCGGATCCGTCCAGCGCCAACGCGGAAGGTAGAAGGAGCACCCGCCCGCGCCAACCATGCCCGCTGGTGGTTTACGGGGGTGCTGGCAGGGCGCCGAGGATCGTCACCTTCCCGCCATGAGGCAGTAGCGGCGCACCTGGTCCGGAAACTCGCTGACCTGGATCGGCTTCTCGAGCCAGCCGGCGAACCCTGACGTTTCGAGCCAGTCGCCGCCTCCCTCGACCGGCAGGGAGCTCAACGCGACGACGGGGATCGAGGCCGTCTGCGCTTCGTCTCGGAGCCTCCGCGCGGCCTCCGTGCCGTTCATGTCCGGGAGCCGGAGATCCATCAGGATCACGTCCGGCAGCTGCTCGGCCGCGAGCGCAATCCCCTCGGCACCACTTGCCGCTTCGAGCGTCTGGAACCCGGCCACGCCCAGGACATCCCGAGCCAGCTTGCGGTTCTTCTCGTTGTCGTCGACGATCAGGACGAGCATCACCGGCGTATCCTCTTGCCATGCCGATCCGGCTCGTGCTCGCGGAGGACCACTACCTCGTCCGCGAAGGCGTCCGGCGGCTCCTCGAGACTCGGCCTGACCTCGAGGTCGCAGCCGTGTGCGGCGATCTCGGCTCCCTGCTCGCCGCGGTAGAGGCGGAGCATCCGGACGTCGTCGTGACCGACATCCGTATGCCACCGGGGGACGCCGACGAGGGGATCCAGGCCGCCGAGCGGCTGCGCGAGACGAACCCCGACGTCGGCGTCGTCGTCCTCAGCCAGTACACGAACCCGAGCTACGCCCTCGCGCTCCTGGAGCGCGGCAGCGCGCGGCGTGCCTATCTCCTGAAGGAGCGCGTCAAGGATCTCGGGCAGCTCGTGACGGCGATCCACGCCGTCGCGGAAGGCGGTTCGGTCATCGACCCGAAGGTCGTCGAAGCGCTGGTGGCGGAGAACGCCCGCCGCGAAGAATCGCCGCTCAACCAGTTGACGCCGCGCGAGCGCGACGTGCTCCACGAGATGGCGGCGGGTAAGAGCAATGCGGCAATCGCGGAGGCCCTTTTCCTCACCGAGAGGTCGGTCCAGAAGGTGATCCACTCGATCTTTCTCAAGCTCGGGCTCACCTGGGAGACGTCGGTCGACAAGCGCGTGAAGGCCGTGATCCTCTACCTCGCCGAGAGCGGCTAACGTCATTTCGAGAGTGGGAGGGAGCCGGCGACTCGGGTCAGGCCGCCGGACTCCGAGTGGATGGTGAGCCGGCCGCCCAGGGCCTCGACGCGATCGCGCAGCCGGAGGAGTTCCGCATCCGAGCCGGCGCAGTCCGCGACGACTTCGAAGGCGAGTGCTCCCCCCTCGTCACGCACCGTGACCCCCGCCGGCGCACCGGCGGCGGCACGCTCTAGCACCTCGAGACAACAGAAGTACACCGCGCCCGCGACCTCCTGCGGATAGGCCGCGCCTGCTTCGACGTCGATTCGGGTCGGTGCGTTCGCACTCACCGCCGCCGAGCGCAGCGCCGCGGCCAAGCCGCCCGCCTCGAGCAGCGGCGGGTAGATACGGTGCGCGAGCTTCCCAGTCTCGTCCAGCGCCTGCTGCACGTCGCGCCCGATCTCTTCGAGAAGCGTCTTCGCAGCTGCAGAATCGGCGTCCAACAACCCCGCGGCGAGCTGCAGATTGGCCGAGAGCGCGACCAGGTGCTGCTGCACGCCCTGGTGCAGCTGACGCTCGATCCTGCGGCGGTCGGTGTCGTCGGCCAACGCGAGCCGCTTCCGAGATGCGCGCAGCTCCGCGATCTCGGTGCGCAGGCGGTCGAGCTCCCGCAGCACGTCGGTCTGCCGAGCCTCCAGGGTGATCTACCTCCTAAGCCTGACTGCCCGAAGTTGTCCGTCATCGCGCGCACGGCGTCAAGTAGCCCAGCATCCCGTTGTAACGAGAAGGCAGCCTCCTACGCAGTCACCTGCGGCCACGGTAGTCCCTGCGGCAGCGGCCTCCTAGCCTCGCTGGAGCCAACCAGTCTCATGGCGAGAGAGGAGGAACCATGACACTCAGACGAATCGTGCGGCTTGCAGCAGTCGCGCTGCTTGCCGTCGCTCTCGGCGGGCTTTCCGCGTCCGCGCGAGGGGACCCCGCGGGGAACATGGCCACCGAGTGGAACGCGATCGCATCGACCGCGATCATCTCGACCGCCGGCCAACCGCCCCACCCGGCCGTGCTCAGCCTGGCGATGGTGCAGGGCGCCGTCTACGACGCTGTAAATGCGATCGACGGCGGCTACCAGCCCTACCTGGTCGCCCCGCCCGCGGACCCAGGCGACTCGAAGGAGGCCGCTGCCGCGACCGCTGCCTTCCGCGTGCTCGTAGGGTTCCGCTCCGACGAGCGCGACCCGCCTCTTGAGGGCCTGTTCCCGGGGCAGCGTTCGACCTTGCAGCCACTCTACGATGCGTCGCTCGCGACCGTGCCCGACGGATCTGCGAAGACGGGAGGGATCGCGGTCGGCGAAGCGACCGCGGCCGCGATGCTCACGGCGCGCGCGGGCGACGGCCGCTTCGGCGGTTTCCAGTTCGTGGAAGGCTTCGACCCCGGAGAGTGGCGCCTTGCGCCGCCGCAGGGTCCGGCCGGCATCGTCGCTCATGACCCGGCCCCGTGGGTGGGGTTCGTACGACCGTTCCTCGTTCCGAACGTCGAAATGCTTCGCACCGACGGGCCGAACTCGGTTACGAGCGCCGCCTACGCCGATGACTTCAACGAGGTCAAGGAGCTCGGCTCGCTCACGAGCACGAGGCGCACCGCCGACCAGACGGCGGCCGCGATCTTCTGGCAGGACAGCGGGCTAGCGATCTGGAACCGCGTCTTCCGCTCGCTCGCGACGAGCCGCGGGCTCGACATCGTCGACAGCGCGCGTCTCTTCGCGATGACCAACCTTGCCGGGGCCGACGGCGCGATCGGCTGTTGGAACGACAAGGCCTACTGGAGCTTCTGGCGGCCGATCACCGCGATTCGGGAAGCGGCAAACGACGGCAATCGGTCCACCGAGGCCGACCCGAACTGGGTGCCGCTCTTCGACCCGTCCGTTCGCGTATCCGGCCCGCCGCTGGTCACGCCGGGCTTCCCCGACCATCCATCGGGTCACACCTGCTTCAGTGGAGCGACCGCGCACGCGCTGAAGGCGTTCTTCGGCACCGACAGGATCGGCTTCACGGCCGTCAGCAACAAGTGCTCTCCGGCCCCGTGTCCGGACAGGAGCTTCGACCGCTTCTCGGACGCGCTCAAGGAGATCATCGACGCCCGTGTCTGGAGCGGGATCCACTTCCGCACCGCCGATGTCCAGGGAGCCGTCCTCGGCAAGAAGGTCGTCCATTACATGGAGAAGCACTACTTCCAGCCGATGGGGTGACACCTAAGGCCGTTGAGGGGCGTTGCTTCGCGCGGCGCCCCTCGACGCTTTGCCTGCCGCTCGCCGGCGCACCCGGCGAAGTTGGTCTAGCGAACCGAAATCGACTAGTAATCGCGACACCGACGCTGATCGTGGTAGCGTCCGCTGTCGCGGAGCGGCTCGTAGCCGGCACGGCCTCCGAGGCCACGCCGGGCGACCGCGCCGGGCGGTTCCACGGAGACCGCAGTCACGCCCGCTGCGGGGCGAGCCTGACGAGTCGCCGGCGAATCGGGTCGATAGAAAAAGCCCCGTTTCCAGGGCTTTTTCCGTAGCAGGCCTGTAAGCCGGATTCTGTCGGGGGTGACCATCTCTCTAGGCCGCCGATTGCTCGGCGGCTCGAGCGGCGCACCCGGCCCCTCGGCGGGCAGCGTCGTCGGGGCCTGCTTCGCCTTGCACCGGACGGGGTTTGGCTAGCCGCCGTGTCACCACGGCGCTGGTGGGCTCTTACCCCACCCTTTCACCCTTACCGCCGGCGTCTCCGGAGATAACGGTTCGCCGGTGGCGGTCTCCTTTCTGTTCCACTTTCCGTCGGCTTTCGCCGCCTGGGTTTTCCCCAGCGTCCTGCCCTGCGGTGTCCGGACTTTCCTCGTGCCAACCCCGGCGGAGCTTCGAAGAGCCCGCAGAGCGGCACGCGATCACCCGGCCTGCGAGGACCAGTGTAGCGCGGCCGTTCCCGCGACCTCGCCGCTGAGCTCCATGCCGCACTCGGGGCAGGCGATCGTGCCGTCGAGCCGATACAAGACGAACTCGCCGCAGACGAGGCATTCGAGGCTTGCTCCGCGCGAGAGCGCGAGCAGCTCCTGGTCGAGCGTACGCGCCAGCGCTGACACCGCCCCCATCAAAGGCTCCGGAAGACCCCGATGACCTTGCCGAGAACGCGGACGTGGTCGGCGTAGATGGGCTCCATGGCCGCGTTCTCCGGCTGCAACCGGATGCGACCCTGGTCGCGGAAGAAGCGCTTAACCGTCGCCTCGTCCGCGGACTCGTCGAGACCCGCGAGCGCGACGACCACGTCGCCGTCCTGGGCCGTCTGCTGGCGGCGGACGACCACGTAGTCGCCCTCGAGGATGCCCGCGTCGACCATGGAGTCGCCCTTTACGCGCAGCACGAAATCTCCAGGCCCGCACACGTCGGGCACCTGCACGTAGTCCTCGACGTTCTGCTCGGCGAGCAGCGGACCGCCGGCCGCGATTTCGCCCACGAGGGGCAGGCGGTGGGCGTCGGCCGAGGCGCGGAGACCCGATTCTGCCCGGCCGGTCAGCTCGAGCGCGCGCGGCTTCGTCGGATCCCGGCGCAGGAGCCCCGCCCGCTCCAGGTTCGCGAGGTGCGCGTGCACGGTGGAGGGAGACGCAAGCCCCACGGCCTCGCCGATCTCTCGCACCGTCGGCGGATATCCGTGCCTGTCGACGTACTCGACGACGAAGTCCCAGATCTGCTGCTGCCTCGGGGTCAGCATCCCCACGCCTCCTTTAGCGAACATGTGTTCGCAGGGTAGCCGGGGGCCCGGACGGCGTCAAGGGCGGACTCGACTCCGCCCCCCTCAGCACCTAGAAAGGTGCGCTGGAGAGGACTTGAACCTCCACGGCCGCAATGGCCACTAGGCCCTCAACCTAGCGCGTCTACCAATTCCGCCACCAGCGCAGGCGAACCGATTCTAGCGGGCGAGGGCCCGCACTCGGGACGCGGACGCCGGCAGTAGGGTATGAGCGTGCGCGAGCTTTGCGCTTCCGCCGTCGAAGCGGCACTCGCGGCCGGCGCCTCCTACGCCGACGCCCGCGCCGTCCTGCGCCGCTCGCAGGCGATCGCGACGAAGAACGGTCGGGTGGACGAGCTCTCGGACGCAGAGAGCGAGGGCATCGGCGTCCGTGTGCTCGTGGGAGGAGCATGGGGATTCGCCGCCGACCACCGCCTCGAGCCGTCGTCGGCCCGTGAGGCGGCCGAGCGGGCCTGCGGGTTCGCGCGCGCCGCTCCCGGCAGTCACGACCGGATCCTATTGCCGGCCGAGCCCCAGCAAGGCAGCTACCGGACGCAGGTCGTCCGCGACCCTTTCGACGTCTCGCCCGCGGAGAAGGTCGAGCTTTGTCTGCGCGCCGAGAAGGCGCTCGAGCACCCGGGCGTCACCGTCAGGCAGGCGGCGGTGCGAGCACAGCGCGAGCTCAAGCTGTTCGTGTCCTCCGACGGTTCCGAGATCGAGCAGGAGCTGGTCGAGTGCGGCGGAGGAATCGACGCGATCGCCGTGGGGGATGGCCTGTACCAGATCCGCAGCTACCCGAGCGCGCACGTCGGCTCGAGCGCCCAGGCGGGCTGGGAGTATGTCGAGGGTCTCGCGCTCGAGAGGGAGGCGCCCCGTGTGGGCGAGCAGGCGGCGGCGCTGCTCCAGGCAGAGCCCTGCCCGGAGGGGGTCACCACCGTCGTGATCGATGCAGAGCAGGCGCAGCTCCAGGTGCACGAGTCGGTCGGCCACCCGATCGAGCTCGACCGTATCTATGGAACCGAAGCGGCCTACGCGGGCACGAGCTTCCTCAAGCCGGACGACCTCGACTCCCTCCGCTACGGCTCGCCGCTGATGAATGTCACGGCGGATCCCACGACGCCCGGCGGGGTCGGCACGTTCGGCTGGGACGACGAAGGAGTCCAGGCGGAGCGCGAGCCGATCGTGGTCGACGGCGTCCTCCGCAGCTTCCTCACCTCGCGCGAGTCCGCGGCCCGGCTTGGCGCGGGCCGCGGAGGCTCGATGCGAGCGGACGGCTGGAGCCGCATGCCGCTTGTGCGTATGACGAACCTCCACCTCGAGCCCGGCCGCGGCCCCTTCGATGAGTTGCTCGCAGACGTCGACGAGGGCGTCTACCTGGAGACCAACAAGAGCTGGTCGATCGACGACAAGCGGCTCAACTTCCAGTTCGGAACGCAGGTCGCCTGGGAGATCAGGAACGGCCGGCTGGGACGCATGCTGCGCGACGCCACGTACACGGGCATCACTCCGCTCTTCTGGGGCTCGCTCGACGCCGTGGCCGGACCCGACACCTGGCGCCTGCACGGGCTCACGAACTGCGGCAAGGGCCAGCCGGGGCAGCACGCCCACGTCTCCCACGGGGCACCGGCGGCCCGCTTCCGCAACGTCCAGGTCGGCGTCCATGCGTGAGCCCGCTCTGGAGGTCGCGGAGCGGGTGCTCGACGCCGTCTCCGGAGACGACGCGGCCGTTGTCGTCCACTCCGAGCGCTCCGGCCTCGCCCGCTTCGCGGGGAAGGAGGTCCATCAGCCGACGCTCATCGACAACACCTCAGTCGAGCTGACCGTCGTCCGGGACGGACGGATGGGGATCGCACTCGGCAACCGGCTCGAGGCGGATGGGCTTGCCGATCTCGCCCGCCGTGCGGTGGAGGCCGTCGAGAGTGCCTCGCCCGACCCCGAGCTGCCCTCCCTCGCACCCCGGGCCTCGTACCCGGAGATCGCCGGCTTCGACGAGGAGACCGCGGCGCTGACGCCGGGCGAGCAGGCCCGGCTCGCTGCCGCGGCCATCGAGGCGGCACAGGGCTTCCCCGTCTACGGTTACTTCACCAGCGGCGCCTGCGAGCTCGCCGTCGCGAGCACGACCGGTCTCCGGGCACAGCAGCGCTCGACGGACGCGACCGTCCTCGTGCTCGCGGCCGGGGAAGAGGCATCGGGCTACCACGAGCGCACCTCCTGGGAGGTCGGGAGGCTCGACCCCGCCGCGGTCGCACGGGAGGCGGTCGCGCTGGCCGGCCGCACTCGAGGGGCCTCCGAGATCGAGCCGGGCGTCTATGCGGCCGTCCTCGAGCCCTTTGCGGTGGCGGAGTTGCTCGAGTACTTCGCCTGGGACTCGTTCAACGGGCTGGGACTGCTCGAGGAGCGCTCGTACCTCGCAGGCCGGCTCGGAGAGCGGGTGTTCGACGAGAAGATCTCGATCGCGGACGACCCTCTCGACTCCCGTGGGCTACCGAAGGCCTTCGACTTCGAGGGAGTGCCGAAGCAGCGGGTCGAGTTGGTCGAGCAGGGCATCGCACGCGGAACCGTCTGGGACCGGGCGACCGCGGCGCGTGCCGGCCCCGAGACGGAGTCCACCGGTCACGCGCCTCCTGCCCGGGAGCGAAAGTGGGGCCCGGCCCCGACGGCGCTGTCCATGGCCGCTGGAGAGACCGACTCTCCGGAGCTCCTGGCCGAGCGCGTCGGCGACGGCATCTGGGTGACCCGCGTGCACTACCTCGGCATCGTGGATCCGCGCGAGGGCGTGCTGACGGGCATGACCCGCGACGGCACGTTCCGGATCCGGGACGGGAAGATCGCCGAGCCCCTCGTCAATCTGCGCTTCACGGTCTCGATGCCGGAGTTGCTCTCCGAGGTCGCGGGACTCACGAGGCAGCGACTGCTCGTGAACCGGAACCAGTTCTACGACGACCGCTATCCCTTCGGCGCACTCGTCCCCGCGCTCGCGACCGCGCGCTTCAACATCACCGGCACCGGGTCCGGCCCGGGCATCTAGTACTGGCGCCCTACAACTGCTTGAAGAGGGCGACCGTGTTCACGGCGAAGAGCACCGCGACCACGATCGTGAGCCGGGTCAGGTTTCGCTCGACGATGTGCGTTCCCCCCTGCGAGGCGGGCGTGAAGCCCATGCCCCCGAAGCCGGCGTCCCGACCCGAGTGCATGAGGACCAGACCCATGAGGGCGAGAGAGAGCAAGACCTGAAGGACGGCTAGGAACTGAACCACCGCCAGTAGGCTAGCGGAGACGTTGACGCAGGACGTACGAGAGCGAGTTCAGAAGCTGCTCGTCACGGGCGACAACCGCCTCAAGCAGGGTGTGGACCCGGCGAAGGTGCGGGAGAGCTACGAACAGGCGCTCCGGCTCGCGGTCGAAGCCGGGCTCGAGGACAGCGTGCGGCCCCTCGTGGAGATCCGGCTCGACGACCTCGAACGGCTCGCTCGCAAGGGTTGAGCTCAGCCGCCCGGTGGCGTACCCGGGGCCACGCGCCGATTAGCCTCCGGCACCGTCCGGCGCCGCTGCGAACCTCCCCGCGTTGGCACCTAGGAGGGAATCGCTGCGATGAAAATCTGGCAGAACTACCTGGCCGAGCTGCTCGGCACCTTCATCCTCGTCTTCATGGGCACGACGGGGATCGTCGCGAGCAACACCCTGACGAGCGGGAACGTCTCGTTCGCCGAGCTCGTCGTCCCGTTCGGTTTCGGCCTCGCGCTGCTCGCGGGGCTCTACGCCTTCGCCGAAGTCTCGGGCGGGCATTTCAACCCGGCCGTCTCGCTCGGGCTCTTCCTCGACGGACGGCTCTCGCCGCTCGATCTCGCCGGCTACTGGGCCGCTCAGTTCGTTGGGGCGATCGGGGCCTCGGCGCTCATGCTGGTGCCCTTCGACAAGTCCGCCGTAGCGGGCACGGCGACCCTGCCGCACGTGAGCGACGGGAGCGCGTTCCTGCTCGAGGTCGTCTTCACCGCAATCCTCGTCCTGGTCATCCTGCAATCGACGAAGAGCTCCCGGTACACCGGAAGCGCCCTCGTGGCCATCCCGCTGACGCTGGTTTCCATCCATGTCGCGGCCATCCCATTCTCCGGAGCGGGCGTCAACCCGGCGCGGACTCTCGGGCCGGCGCTCATCGGCAACAAGTGGGAGAGCGAATGGATCTACTTCCTCGGCCCCGCGCTGGGAGCGATCATCGCGTGGCTCGTGTATACGGTGGTCGTCCGGGGCGAGCTTGGGCTCAAGCCCACGCCCGCGCGGGGAGAGGCGGAGTCCACCGGCTGACGTGACGTCGAGCGGGCCGTCCGGCCGGCGTCAGCTGCCGGCGGCCCGCTCGAGAACGGCTTCGATCCGCTCGGCCTGGATCTTCACATCGTGCGCGGCCGCCGCAGCGCGAGCCGCCTCGTTGGGGAACGGGAGCACAGCTGCGCGCCGAAGGGCCTCGGCGAGCGCGTCCTCGTCGGTCGGATCGACGAGGACGCCGGCGCCGGGCACCACCAGCTCGGGAGGCCCTCCGACCCGTGTGGCGACAACGGAGCGACCGCAGGCCATCGCCTCGAGAAGGACCTGGCCGAAAGGCTCGATCAGGCTCGGCTGACAGACGACGCGCGCATCGGCGATCCAGGTGGGAATCTCCTTGTGTGGAACCGACCCGGCCAGCCGGATACGCGGACGGCCCTCGAGTTGCCCGCGCAGCGGACCGTTGCCGACGAACGTGAGAGTCGAGCCGTCCTCGAGGCGGCCGAAGGCACGCGCGAGTCGGAGCACGTTCTTGCGCTCTGTCAGGGCGCCGACGCATAGGTACGCGGTCGGACCGTCGGGCACAGGTTGCGAGCGGAAGCGCTCGAGGTCGACGCCGCAGTCGATGACCTCGGTCTTGCCGCGCGCCTCGGGGATCTTCGCTTCCAGCTCACGGCGCAGGTAGTCCGAGACGGCGATCACGGCGCGGGCGCGGCGGACCACGAAGCGGGTGGCCGCGCGGACTCCGGGGAGCGCTCCGACATTGCGCACGTCCTGGCCGTGGGCGGTGACCACAAGCGGCGCATCCGAGGCGAGGGACGCAGCGAGGCCGGTCGGGACGAGGAAGTGCGCGTAGACCACGTCGGGGCTGGAGCTGCGTGCCGCGGCGCGGGCCCCACGCCCCAGCGCCAGGTAGCGGCGCTTGCCTCCTGTCCGCGAATCGAGCACGGCTCGCTCGATCTCGTGTCCGCGCTCGGCGAGCGCGTGCTCGACCTGGGCGACGAACACGCCCAGGTCGGGATCGAGCGGACCCGGGTACATCTGGGAGACGAGCAGGATCCGCACTACACGCGGCCGATTGCGACCATGAGCATCGGTGCGTCCTGCGTCTCGAGCACGCGGGATACCTCGTCGTCGTAGAACGTCGACGCCGCCGCGCCCCAGCCACGCATAAACGCACCGATCTGCAACCGACCCGCTCGGATCCCTGCCTCGAGCTGCGCCCAGCGGTAGCCGCGGTCACCGAGACGCTCGACGACGGCGTCGAGGTCCGCCAACTGGAAGACGTTCGCAGCGGCGATGCGCGGGTGGTCCTGCTCCATCGCCGCAAACCCCACGAGCTCTCGCAGCTGCGGTTTGTCGTGGGCTCGCACGAGCTTGAGCCCGGCGTCGTAGGTCCCTGGCTCGAGGCCTTCGACCGCGGCCACCGTCACGAGCTGGCGAACGACGCGCGGCGCGTCCGTAGGGATCGGAGCCTCGGCCCACGCAAGGAGGTCGGTGAGCTCGTCCGGGGAGAGCGGCTCGTCCTCGTACTCGCGTGCGGACCGCCGGCTACGGATCGCTCGCACGAGCTCCTCCTGCGAGAGCTTCGGCTCCTCGCCGTCGAGCTCCACGCGCCATCGGCGGACGGCCTCTTCGTCACCGAGCGACGACGCCTCGTGCAGCCGCTCCGCGAGGGGATACCGCGGTCCGCTCTCGAGACCACGCACGCTGAGCATGGAGAACTCGAGCTTCGGCTCGCCCCCTTCTCCCAGCGCGAGGAGCGCGAGTGCGTACTCGTGCGTTCCGTCTACTCCGAGGAGCCGGTTGACCTTCCCGTCGACGAACGCGGTGTAGAGACGCGGGCGCAGGTCGCCGGCGGCGGCGAGCGCGAGGAGGTTCGCGAGCATCGTCCCCGCGTCCCACCAGATGTGACGGTAGCCCCGCTCCTGGTACTTCCAGCCCGTGCGGGCGTGGATGCCGGTCAGGACGACGACCGCCGCGGCGTCCCCGAGTTCCGGAACCCCAGCTGCGTGGGCGAGCGCCGACCGCGCATCGCCTTGAGCGATCCGCACGAGTGCTCTACCGAGCGCATCGAACGAGTAGAGGCCGTCGGGCGCCGCGACGTAGGCCTCAACTGGATACAGGGCGCCGGCGCTCGAGTAGCCGCGCCAGTGCATCGTGCCGCCGCCGTAGTCGCGTCCCGGCTGCGAGCGGACGATGCCGGCGCCGTCCTGGAGCAGCCACCCCGCAACGGACGTCTCCAGCGGCAGCCGGCCGGCGTCGCCGTAGTCGTGGAACGGCGCCGGCCGCATTTCGGGCGTCCGCGTCAGGTCCAGGCCGTACGTTTTGTCGTCTGCGTCGACGTTGGTCGCGCGGTGGTACTGGAGCGCGATGTTCACACCGGCGCGCGCTGCGCGTCGTACATGCCGAACACGTCGCGCAGCGTGCCGCAGATCTCGCCGACCGTGCAGCGGACGCTCAGCGCCTCCCGCATGGGTGGAAGCAGGTTCTCGCTGCCCTCCGCTGCGCGCCGCACGGCCTCGACCGCGGCGGCCACCGCCTCGGCGTCGCGCTCCGTCCGGATGCGCGCCGTCCGCTCGAGCTGACGCCTCTCGATCTCCGGATCGATCCGCTGCAGCTCGATGGCCGCCTCGGCTTGCTCCTCCCGAAAGCGGTTGACCCCGACGATCACTCGCTCGCCGGACTCGACCTCCTGGGCGTACCGGAAGGCCGCCTCCTCGATCTCGCCCTGGACGAAGCCCGAATCGACCGCCGCGACTGCACCCCCCAGCTCCTCGATGCGCTCGATCAGCTCCAGAGCACGCTCCTCGAGCTCGTGCGTGAGCGCCTCGATGAAGTACGCGCCCCCAAGCGGGTCCGCCGTGTCGGTCGCCCCACCCTCGGCAGCGAGGATCTGCTGCGTCCTCAGCGCGATGCGCGCCGAGTGCTCCGTCGGCAACGCGAGCGCCTCGTCGAAGGCGTTCGTGTGCAGCGACTGCGCCCCGCCGCACACTGCCGAGAGCGCCTGGATCGCGACGCGGACGACGTTCGCCTCGGGCTGCTGCGCGGTGAGCGTCGAGCCTCCAGTCTGCGCGTGGAACCGGAGCGCCATCGCACGCAGGTTCGTGACCGCGAAGCGGTCGCGCATGATCTGTGCCCACAGGCGGCGTGCCGCGCGGAACTTGGCCACCTCCTGGAAGAAGTGGTTGTGGGCGTTGAAGAAGAAGGATAGGCGCTCGCCGAACTCGTCAGGCGACAGGCCCGCCTCAACCGCAGCGCGGCAATACGCGATCCCGTTCGCCAGCGTGAACGCGAGCTCCTGGACCGCCGTCGAGCCCGCCTCGCGGATGTGATAGCCGGAGATGGAGATCGGGTTGAACTTGGGCAGCCGCTCCGCGCAATAGGCGAAGAGGTCGGTCGTGATCCGCATCGAGGGGCTCGGCGGGAAGATGTAGTTCCCGCGCGCGATGTACTCCTTGAGGATGTCGTTCTGCACCGTGCCTCGCAGCTGGTCGCCGGGCACCCCTTGCTCCTCACCCACCAGCTCGTAGAGCAGGAGTAGCAGCGCCGCCGGCGCGTTGATCGTCATCGAGGTCGAGACGCGGTCGAGGGGGATGTCTCCGAAGAGGAGACGCATGTCTTCGATCGAGTCGATGGCGACGCCGGTCCGCCCCACCTCGCCCACCGCCCGCGGATCGTCCGAGTCATACCCGAGCTGCGTGGGCAGATCGAAGGCCACCGAGAGTCCGGTCTGCCCACGTTCGAGCAGGTACCGAAAGCGCGCGTTCGTCTCCTCGGCCGAGCCAAAGCCCGCGTACTGGCGGATCGTCCACGCCCTGCCGCGGTACATGTCCTCGTAGGGGCCGCGCGTGAACGGATACTCGCCCGGCCGCTCGAGCTCGAGTCCCTCGACGTCCTCGGGCGAGTAGACGGGCTTGATCTCGATTCCCGAGTCGGTCTCGCGCCGGTCCGTGGTTGCCACGACTCCATCGTACGCCGCGGTCGCTCTACACGACTCTCCTCCGCATCATCACGGGGAGACCGGTACCCGTGCATTCACGTAGCGTTCGCCGTGTGAAGCGAACGTCGTGAACGTGACGATCAGACTCTTCGCGGGACTCCGCGAGCGTGCCGGGTCGGGCGAGCGCGAGATCGAGCTTCCCGAGGGCGCGCGCGTCGCGGACGTGTGGGCGCGGCTCGCGCTCGGAGAGGAGCCCGCCGGCCTGCTCTACGCTCTCAACAAGCGCTATGCGCCGCCGGATTCGACGCTCACCGACGGAGACGAGGTGGCGCTCATCCCGCCGGTCTCGGGCGGCGCGTTCCGCCTCAGCAAGAGCGCTATCGACGCGAACGCGGTCATCCGAGAGGTCTCCGACCCGCGGGCCGGGGGGATCGCGACCTTCATCGGCACCACCCGCGTCCGGTCCCGGGGCCGCACGGTCCAGCACCTCGACTACGAGGCCTACGGCGGCATGGCCGAGCAGGTCATGGCCGAGATCGCGGAGGAGCTGAAGCAGACGTACGACCTCTGCGAGGTGGCGATCACGCACCGCGTCGGCCGCGTCGGGATCGGCGAGCTTTCGGTCGTGATCGCGGTCTCGGCTCCGCATCGGGCCGAGGCGCTGGCGGCGTGCCGGGAGGCGATCGACACGCTGAAGGAGCGCGTACCGTTGTGGAAGAAGGAGGTCTACGAAGGCGGAGAGGAATGGATCGGCAGGGGATCGTGACCCCTGGGAGAACCTCCCGGTTCCCCCAGACCCCCTCCACCGGTCCGCTTCGCAGACGGGCGCTACGCGCCGGCGGCGAGGAATGGATCCGGAGAGGAAGCTGAATCATCCGGGCTGGTGCGAGAACCTCGTCCGCGCCGGCAGTCTCGCGCAGGGTGAGCGCGTGCTGGTCGTGGTGGACGAGCCCCTGGCGGAGGAGGGAGCCCAGCTCGTGGCGGCGGTCCGCGATGCCGGCGGCGAGCCTCGGCTCGAGCTGTGGGCGGGCGAGCGACCGCTCGCACGGCCCCCCGATCCCATCCTGGAGAGAGCGCAGACGGCCGAGCTTGCGCTCTTCCTGGCCCAGAAGCCGCGGGCCGACGAGGCCGGCGCCAGGTTCCAGCTGATGGAAACCGTCATCGGGCACGGCGGCCGCGAGCTCTACCTCGCCCTCGTCGACGGCCCGCTGCTCGCGGGAGATCTCTCGCAGCCGATGCCCGACCTGTCCGAAGCGGCGGCGCAGCTGCTCTCGGCCTTCGAGGACGTCGAGACGGTGCGCGTACTCGCTGCCGCGGGCACCGATCTCACCTTGCGGGTGGCCGGCCGGCCCTGGAGGACGGACGCCGTCGCGCTCTCGCCCGGAGAGGCGGGCAACTTTCCGGGCGGTGAGATCTTCGTCGCGCCGCACGCGGACGGCGCCGACGGCGTGCTGCTCGTCGACCTGACCATCCCCTACACCGTCGAGGGCTTCGTGGACGAGCCGGTGACCATTCGCTTCGAGCACGGCCACGCCATCTCCATCGAAGGCGGGCGCGCCGCGCAGATGCTCCGGGAACTGGTGGCGGACGCGGGCCAGGGCGCCGACGTGATCGCCGAGCTCGGCATCGGCCTCAACTCGTCGATCACCCCGCGCGGCCACACGATGCTGGACGAGAAGGCTGCTCAGACCGCCCACGTGGCGATCGGCCGCAACACGGGCGTCTACGGCGGCGACAACGAGGCCTCGATCCACGTGGACTGCGTCTTCTCGAATCCCCGGTTCGAGGCTGACGGTCGCGCCGTGCCGCTACCGTAGAGCAACCGTGGAGCACCTTCCTGGCGACCTGCGCGAGTACCAGCCGATCCAGCCCCGCGGCACCGACTGGCGCGGCCTCTTCCGGAAGGTCTGGGCGCCGATCGCGGCCTCGGTCGGACTGCTCATCAAGTTCAGCTTCATCTTCTTCAAGTTCGCCTCGATCTTCGTCGCGGTCGGCGCCTACGCACTGATCTGGGGCTGGCGCTTCGGCGTCGGCGTCGTCCTGCTCATCCTCGTGCACGAGATGGGGCACTACATCGAGGCCAGACGACAGGGCCTCCACCCCGCTCTCCCGGTCTTCATCCCCTTCCTCGGCGCGTACGTGGCCATTCGAGACGCGCGGATCAACCCGTGGCAGCACGCGCTGATCGCGCTTGCCGGTCCCTTCGCGGGCGGCGTCGGGGCGGCGGCCGTCTGGGTCGTGGGGGAATCGGAGGGCTCGGGACTGCTGCAGGCCCTCGCCTACTTCGGCTTCATGCTCAACCTCATCAACCTGGCCCCGCTCTGGATCCTGGACGGCGCGCAGGTCACTCGCTCGATCGGGTACCTGCGCCGTGGGGGAGCGCCAGGTCGCGCCACGGTGATCGGCGTGGTCTACGTGGGCCTTGCGGTCGCGCTCATCCTCGGCATGTTCGCCGCCCACGTTCCGCAGCACAGGTTGTGAGCCAGATGGAGGACAGGCGCATCCTCGAGCGCGAGGAGCGCGATGTCGACGACCACGTCGAGCTGATCGCGCAGGAGTTCCGCGACGGCTTCGCCGCCGTCGACCGGATCGGCAAGCCGGGTGTGACGATCTTCGGATCCGCCCGCATCGGGCCGGACGACCCCGTGTACGCCCAGGCGCGCGCGATCGGTCGACTGCTGGCCGAGGCCGGCTTCGCCGTCGTGACCGGGGGCGGGCCCGGAACCATGGAGGCGGCCAACCGTGGCGCCCAGGAGGCCGGCGGCACGTCGGTCGGCTTCAACATCGAGCTCCCGCACGAGCAGCGCGCGAACCCCTACCTCGACATCGAGCTCACGTTTCGCCATTTCTACGCCCGCAAGACGATGCTCGTGAAGGCGGCCGAGGGGCTCGTCCTCTTCCCCGGCGGCTTCGGAACGCTGGACGAGCTCTTCGAGGTGCTGGTGCTGATCCAGACCAGGAAGATCCTCAACTTCCCCGTCGTGCTGGTCGGATCCGAGCACTGGCAAGGCATGCTCGACTGGACGAGGAGCCGGCTGCTGGAGCGAAAGCTCGTCTCGCCCGAGGACGTCGAGCTCCTGCACCTGAGCGACGAGCCCACCGAGGTCGCACAGATCATCGACGACTGCTACCGGCGCAAGTGCGCCGACGTCGACTCTCAGCCTCTGGAGGCGAAGCCGTAGTTCAGGAGCTTCCTGACGTCCTTGTAGGCGTCGGGCGAGCCGAGCACCACGGCGATCAGCCGGACCCGGCCCCGGTGCGCGGAGGCGACGAGACAGTGCTTCGAGCGCGTCGTCCAGCCTGTCTTGATCCCGTCCGCGCCGCGATACGAGCCCAGCAGGTGGTTGTGGTTCACGTAGACCTTCGCGTACGTCGGGGCGGCCCACGGCACGCGCTTCACTCGCGTGCGCACCATTGCCCGGAAGCGCGGGTTCCACATCGCGAAGCGGGCGAGCGCGGCCAGGTCCCACGCCGTCGAGTAGTTGTCCCGGTCGATCAAGCCACTCGGGCCGCGGAAGTGCGTGTTGTGCAGGCCGAGCGCGCGGGCCTTCTCGTTCATCATCGCAACGAACCGAGCGCGTGTCCCTCCAGCCGCGATCGCGAGGGCCAGCGCGTCGTCGTTTCCCGAATAGAGGAGCAGGCTGTAGAAGAGTTTCCAGGCCTTGACGCGCTCCCTCGCGCGAAGCCCCTCCTTGAACGGGGCGACCCGTGGCACGGACGGATCGACGACGACTACATCCCGTCCTCGCAGCCGCGAGAGGGCGACGACCGCGGTCATGATCTTCGTCGTCGAAGCGATCGGCAGGCGCAGGTTCGGGCGCTTCGCCCAGAGCACCGTGCCGTCCCCGGCGTCGGCCAGGACGCCGGCAGGCGCCCCGATGCGAATGCCGCGGGCCAGCGGCCGGCGAAGGGCCAGGATGGAAGCCGCCGGCGCGTGGACAGCCTTTCGAGTTGGCACGCGCGGGGCCTTGGCGGCCGCCGGCTCCACGGCACCCGGGCCCTCGGACGGCCAGAACTGCCAGGCGGCGCCAGCCGTCCCTAGGGCCGCGATCGCACCGAGGACGAGCATGCCCCGCCCGTGATGCCGGCGCCGCTTCCCTCCCTGCAGCAGACGTGCTCCCACTTGGCGGGCGAGTGTAGCGTCCTACACTGACGACAGTGGATTTGCGGGAGCTTCCCTCGGTGGACGAGCTGGCACGCGCAGTGGAAGACCCGTTGGCGGTCGACGCGGCGCGCGCCGTCATCGAGCGAGCCCGTGAGGAGATTCGCCTGGGGCGGGAGCCCGGTGATCTCGCGGCCCGCATGCGCAAGGAGATCGGCTCGCTGCGGACCGCTCGGCTGCGGCGCACCCTGAACGCGACGGGAGTCCTCGTACACACGAACCTGGGCCGCGCGCCACTTCCCGAGGCAGCGCTCGAGCGTGTGTCCGAGGTCGGACGCGGTTACTCGAACCTCGAGTACGACCTGGCGGGGGGCCGCCGCGGCTCGCGCCAGGAGCACGTGACCGGGATCCTCCGCCGCCTCACGGGCGCCGAGGCGGCGCTCGTCGTCAACAACAACGCCGCCGCGGTCATGCTGGCGCTGGCGGCGCTGGCCGAAGGGCGCGAGGTGCTCGTCTCGCGCGGCGAGCTGATCGAGATCGGCGACGGCTTCCGGATCCCGGACGTGCTCGCACGATCCGGAGCCCGGCTGGTCGAGGTCGGGACGACGAACCGGACGCGCGCGTCCGACTACGAGCGGGCGATCGGGTCGGAGACCGGCGCCATCCTCCGCGTGCATCAGTCCAACTTCCGGGTCCTCGGCTTCACCGAGCGTCCGGAGCTCCGCCGGCTGGCGGAAATCGCCCGGCGGACCGGCCTCCCGCTCGTGGACGACCTCGGCTCGGGCGCGCTCGTCGACCTGCACGACGAGCCGCAGGCGCGCGACTCTGTCGCCGCCGGGGCCGACCTTGTCTGCTTCTCCGGGGACAAGCTGCTGGGCGGGCCGCAGGCGGGCATCGTGGTGGGACGCGCGGAGCTGGTCGAGCGTCTCCGCCGTCATCCCCTGCAGCGGGCGTTGCGCGCAGACAAGCTGACGCTGGCGGCCCTGGAAGGCACGCTCCAGCTCTACCTCGACCCCGAGCGGGCCCGGCGGGAGGTTCCCGTCTTGCGGATGCTGGAGGAGCCGCTCGAGTCCGTGCGGGGCCGCGCGGAGCGCCTCAGCGCCGCCGTCGGCCGCGCGGTCGAGGAGACGGTAGCCCGCGTCGGAGGGGGCGCGCTGCCGCTCATGGAGCTCGCGAGCTTCGCCTGCGCGGTGGAGGAGGAGCTGGCGGAGCCGCTGCGCCTCGGCGAGCCGCCGGTCGTGGGCGTCGTCCGCGACGGCCGCCTGCTGCTCGACTGTCGCACGCTGACGGACGCCGAGGCCGACGAGGTCGCGGCGGCCGTAGCGTCCGCGCGCGGATGAGCGACGAGCGCGCGCCGGAGGAGCAGCTGTGGGACCTTCTCCGCGGCGCGCTCGGGACCCGTGCGCTCGCGGTGGTCGCGGAGCTCGGCGTCGCTGACGCACTTCGGGACCGGCCTCGAGCCGTCCGCGAAGTCGCGGAGGAGGTCGGCGCCGACCCCGATACGCTCGACAGGCTCCTGCGCGCTCTCGCGAGCGACGGCGTATTCCTCGAGGAGGAACCCGGCGTCTTCCGCAACACAGCGGCCTCCGAGCTCCTGCGGGGCGGCGGTTGGAGCGACTTCGCGCACCTCTTTGGCGGTGTTTGGTATCAGACGGTCGAGCATCTCGGTGCGACCGCCGAGCCGGTCTTTCCGGGCCTGTTCAGCACCGACTTCTGGTCCTGGCTCGCCGACTACCCGACCGAGCGAGCCGCCTTCGACCGGGTGATGGAGCAGGGCAAGGAGGGGAGGATCGAGCGGCTCGCGAAACTCGAGTGGCGAGGCGACGAAACGGTCGTCGACGTCGGCGGGGGCAACGGGACACTGCTCGTCGGGCTGCTGAGTCGGCAGCCGGGGCTGCGTGGGATCGTGTTCGACCTTCCCGAGGCGGTGCGCGATGAGGCGGCCCTCGGCGAGCGCTGCACCTTCGTGGAGGGCAGCTTCTTCGAGCGTGTCCCCGAGGGCGACGTCTATGTCCTCTCCACGATCCTCCACGACTGGGACGACGAGAGCGCGGCCGCGATCCTGCGCACGATCCGAGCAGCGGCGGCGCCGGACGCTCGGCTCGTCCTCGTCGAATCCGTCGTGCCCGAGGGCAACGAGCCATACGGAGCGAAGTGGCTCGACCTGCTGATGCTCGTCTTGCTCGGGGGCCGCGAGCGCGACGAGGCGCAGTGGCGCGCATTGCTCGCCGGCGGCGGCTTCGAGCCGACGCGGGTGGAGGACGGGTTGATCGAGGCGCGCTGCGGCTGATGCAAGTCGTCGAGTTGCGGAACCCCGCAGAGCGAGCACGTGCGTGCGGAACGCTTCTTCGGTCGCTTCCCGAATGGTTCGGACTGGAGCAGTCCATCGAAACGTACGAACACAGCGTTCGAGACCTGCCGACCTTCGCGCTTCGTGACGGCAAGGGCGACGTCCTCGCGTTCCTGACGCTGAAGCCCCACAACGAGTTCAGCGCCGAGATCCTCGTCATGGCGGTGAGGCATGATCTCCACCGCAAGGGCCTCGGCCGGCAGCTTGTCGCAGCGGCGGAGGACCACGTGCGGGCCCGAGGCCTCGAATATCTCCAGGTGAAGACGCTGGGCCGGTCGCGGCCAAGCCCCGGGTACGCGGCGACGAGATCCTTCTACCGGGCGTGTGGCTTCCGCCCGCTCGAAGAGATCCACGGGCTCTGGGAAGGAGACAATCCTTGTCTCGTCCTGGTCAAGAAGGTCAGCTGATGCCCCTGACGCTCGGCACCGCGGGCCACATCGACCACGGCAAGACGTGGCTCGTGCGCGCGCTGACGGGCAAGGACACCGACCGGCTGCCCGAGGAGAAGGCGCGCGGCATCTCCATCGACCTCGGCTACGCCCCGCTCGAGCTGCCCGACGGCCGGCGCCTCTCGATGATCGATGTCCCGGGGCACGAGCGCTTCGTCCGCACCATGGTCGCGGGCGCAACCGGCATCGACCTCTTCCTGCTCGTCATCGACGCCGGTGAGGGGGCGCGCCCCCAGACGCACGAGCACCTGGCCATCCTGGGACTGCTCGGCATCGACAAAGGCGTCGTCGCCGTGACGAAGGCGGACGCGGTCGACGAGGAGACGCTCGGGTTGGCGCTGGAGGAGGCGCGCGAGCTCGTCCCCGGGGCGCCGGTCGTCGCCGTCAGCGCCAAGACGGGTCAGGGTCTCGACGAGTTGCGGGCTGCCCTCGCCACGACCGCCGACGACGTCGAGCCTGCACGCGGAGCGGGTCCGACGCGTCTCTGGATCGACCGCGTCTTCACGCTCAAGGGCATCGGAACAGTCGTCACGGGCACGCTCTGGTCGGGCTCGATCGCCGCCGGCGAGGAACTCCGCGTCGAGCCTCGCGGCCTCGACGTGCGCGTACGGAGCGTGCAGGTGCACGACCGTCCGGTCGAGATCGCGGAGGCAGGACAGCGCGTGGCCGTCAACCTGGTCGGCGTCGAGCGCACCCGGCTCACTCGCGGCGACGTCCTCGTCCAGTCCGGCCACTACCCGGTCACGTACCGGCTGGACGTCGCGCTGGACCAGATCGAGGAGATCCCTGCGGCGGTCACCGTCCATCTCGGGACCGCGGACGTGCCGGCCCGCGTGGCCCGCGCCGGCCGCTACGCGCAGCTGCGCCTGCGCCGGCCGGTCGTGGCGGCGCGAGGCGACCGCGTCGTGTTGAGGACCGAGACGACCGTCGGCGGCGGGCTCGTGCTCGATCCTGCTCCGCCTCGGCATGCACGCGCGGAGCGCTTCGAGCTGCTCGAGCGGGGTGAGGTCGCCGCCACCGTGCACGCGCCCGTGCGGCTCGATTCGCTGCGTCACGTGCTCGACGGAGAGCCCGAGGGCCTCGAGCGCGCGGGAGACTGGGTCTTCTCGCAGTCGTGGCTCGACGAGTTCCGCATCGCGCTCGATCGAAGGCTCGATGCCGCCGATCCGCTAGATCCGGGCATTCAGGCCCCGGCAGAGCCGTGGGCCGTCGCGGTCGTCCCCCTGCTCAGCCTCGAGCGGCGAGGGGCCAGGCTCTACCGCCCCGGGGCGGCGGCGTCCCTCGGCGACCGGGCCGAGGCGGCCACGGAGCTGGAGGCTCGTCTCGGTCTCGAGCCGGTGAAGGTCGAGGACCGGGAGCTGGCTCGCTTCCTCGAGGACCGGGGCACGCTGGTGCGAGTCGGAGACGGCTTGGCCGTCTCGGGCGAGGCGTACGCAGAAGCGCGCCGCGTGCTCGTGGCCGAATGCGAGCGAGCCGGGAAAATCACGATTGCGCGCTTTCGAGACCTCCTGGGTGCCGGCCGGCGCACCGCACAGCTGCTGCTCGAGCGCTTCGACGCGGACGGGGTCACGCGGCGCGTCGGCGACGAGCGCGTCCTGCGACGCGCAGCCGCAGCAGAGCGCAGGGTTTAGCGCTGCGCGGTATCTCTTCCGACAGAAGCATCGGGCTCAGGGATGTCAGGCCGCAGGCCACGAGCCGAGATAAACGGACAACGTTCAGAACGAAAGGAGGAGTATGCGTCGATACGGATGGGTCTTCGCTGTCACCGCGCTCCTGCTCGCAGCGGGCTTCGCGGCGGCGAGCATTGCCAGCGGAGGAGGTTTGAGCCTGCTCAAGACGACGGGTACGACCTCCACCGTTCCGAAGAAGCAGACGATCTGCCACCGCACGCATTCGAAGAAGAAGCCGTGGCACACCATCACGGTCAGCTCGAACGCGGTCCCCGCGCACCTGAAGCACGGAGACACGCTCGGCGCCTGCACGCAGCAGCAGCTGGCCGCCGGCAAGTCCAAGAAGGGCAAGAAGAAGAGCAGCAGCAACAAGAGCAGTGCCCCGCACGGGAACAGCGGGAACAGCGGGAACAACGGGAACGGTCACGGCAAGAAGAAGTAAGGCGTCCTGCCTCCAAGCGGAACGGCGTGGTCAGATGACCACGCCGTTCTTGCTTTCTGAGACTCTGACGCCGGTGTCGCTCCCCTCCACCGCGCCCGACCACGGACTCGCCGCGTTCGTCGCCGCGCTCGCGGTCGCGGCGTTCCTGGCCGCCTGGGGGACGCTCCACTACGGGTTCTACACGCACCGCCTGCTGCTCGACACCCCAATCTACGAGCGCTACGGGGATCAGATCGAACGCGGAAAGGTGCCCTACCGCGACTTCGCGGTCGAATATCCGCCCGGAGCGCTGCCGGTCTTCGTCGCCCCCTCGCTGGCCGTGGGCCCGAAGCACTTCAAGACCTACACGAGGCTCTTCGAGGGTCTGATGGGAATCTGCGGCGCAGCCGCGGTCGCAGCGGTCGCCTTCGTGCTGGTCAGGGACCGCGCGAGCCCTCGGCGACTCGCGGCGGCCCTCGCCCTCGCGACCCTGGGCTCGCTCGCGCTCGGGCCCGTCGTCCTCTCCCGCTTCGACCTCTGGCCCGCCGCCCTCACCGCCCTGGCGCTCGCCGCGCTCGTCGCGCGGCGCAACGTGCAGGCCTTCGCCCTGACCGGGCTCGCCTTCGCTGCCAAGATCTACCCAGGAGTCCTGCTCCCTCTCATGCTGGCCTATGTCTGGCGGCGGGAGGGCCGGCGGACCGCACTCCTCGCGACGGGTGCCTTCGCCGCCGTGACGCTCGTCACCTTTGTGCCCTTCCTGGCGCTCTCGCCGCACGGCGTCTGGGAGAGCGTCTCTGGTCAGGCGTCCCGGCCGCTCCAGATCGAGAGCCTCGGTGCCGCGGTCCTGCTCGTCGCACACCAGGTCTCGGGCCTCCAGGTGATCGTCTGGCCAAGCCACGGCTCCGACAACCTCTTCGGGTCGACGCCCGACGCGCTCGCCACCACCCAGTCAATTCTGCAGCTGCTCGTCCTGGCGACGCTGTGGCTCGCCTTCGCCGGCGGCCCCGCCGACTCTGAGCGGCTGTTCCGGTACAGCGCCGCCGCGGTCTGCGCCTTCATCGCACTCGGCAAGGTGCTCTCGCCCCAGTACCTCGTCTGGCTGCTCCCGATCGTGCCCCTGGTGCGCGGACGGCGAGCCGTGGCCGCCGGCGCCCTGCTCCTGATCGCCATGGGGCTCACGCAGGCCTGGTTCCCTTATCGCTATCTCGACCTCGCCTTCGAGCTCGACCCACTCGCGTCCTGGCTGGTGCTCGCCCGTGATCTCACGCTGCTCGCGCTGCTTGCGCTCCTCGCCTGGCCCGAGCGTCGGCAGGCTCCCGTTTCGACCTAGCCCGGCGCAGCAACCATCCGCCCGCGGCCAGGGAATTGAGAAGCGGAGCGCTCTAGCTGGCCGGAATCACGACGAGGCGGAGGTGCTTCCGGCGGATTCCCTTGACGATCGCCGGGAGGGCCCTGACGGTGGCCGAGCGGTCGCCGCCCCCGTCATGGAGAATCACGATCGAGCCCGGCCGGACTGCGGCGAGCACCCGGCGCGCGATCTGTCGGGCCGTCGTTCCCGGACGCCAGTCCTCGGGGTCGACCGACCAGAGAACGACCCGCTCGCCGAGAGCCTCTGCCGCGCTCACGGCGCGCGGCGAGACGCTTCCTCCGGGCGGACGAAGAAGTCGTGGTCGGATCTCAAGCCGAGCAAGACTCTGCGCACCGAGGTCGATCTCATCCTCCACGAGGCGGCGTGGCAGCTCCGCGAAGGGCGGCACCTCGGGATGGTTGTACGTGTGGTTCCCGATCGCCATGCCGGCCCGCCACGTACGGAGGACGACCTGCGGATAGCGGTCGACGAGATAGCCGACGACGAAGAACGTCGCCCGCGCGTGCAAGCGCCGCAGCACGGCGAGGACGCGCGGCGTGTCCCGGGGCGAGGGCCCGTCGTCGAAGGTGAGCGCGACCGCTCGCTCGATCCGCTGAAGCCTGCCGTTCGGGCGGAACTTCGCCGAGACGAGCTCGTGCGAGAGCGCCCCGCGTACGACCACTTGCACGCCGGGCACCCGGGCCAGCGAGAACTGAGGGTCCGCCGGCGCCCCGCCGGGAACCGGCACCAGCTGGCGGCGGAGCCGCTCGGTCCGGTCGCGACCGCGCACCAGCTCGACCCGGTCGCCCGAACGCAGGCGCGTCCGGCCGGAGACGTGTCGACCGTCGAGCAGCAGCCAGCCGGGGAACGCACGCGACCGCAGGACCTTGCCCTGGACGTCGAGCAGGTCTCCTGGCTCGGGCTGAAGATGGAACATCGTCGCGGCCTCGCCCAGCGTCGTCCCTTCGGGGACGGTGCTCTCCTGGCCGACGATCGTGACGTCGATCTCCGACCGGCCGCCGCAGCCCGAGAGCGCGAGCGGAAGCGAGGTGGCCGTCACTACGGCACCGAGGGCAAGGAGAGCTCTGGCCCACGCGCGCACGGTCGTCTTTCCTTCGCCTCCGGCCTTTGCCTTCCCTGCGCAGGCTCAAGGTGATCCAAGCGGAGCGGCGCAGGAGTCGAACCTACCCAGCCGTGGGTTACACGACCTCAACGGTTTTGAAGACAAGCCGATCGCCTGGTCGAGCAGCGTATACAGCCAATTCGGATGCGGGGTGCATGAAGAGGAGACACCATGACCGCATACCACTCATCCTGCGGGACGAGAACACAGGGTCGCTCCGGACGAGCCTTGTTGGTGGGTGCTAGAAGAATGCGCACTCCTTCCTGTCACGGAGCGAGGCGCAGCGGGCGCACTCTGGCCCGCCAGGGAACGGCGAGGGCGCGTCCTCGTAATCGGCGACCGGCCAGTCCTGGCAGTTCTGGCAGAAGTGCCAGATCGCGCTCCCGTGCACGCGCCGGTAACGAGCGAGCGGCGGCGACCCTCGGCCCCACTTCTCCTTGAATACCTGCTCGTTGCGCTCAAGCCAGTCCTTATGCTCGGGCACCTTGGTCGTCGTCAGCCCGCCGATGTGATTGACCCGGACGGACGCCACCCGCTTCGCCGGGATCCCGGCTTGATGCAGACGGGCCAGGTAGTCGTCGTCCTCCCAGTAACCCCATTCGAAGCGTTCGTCGAGCCGGCCGACGCGATTAAGCACCGGTCGAGGCAGCACCCAGAAGCACATGGAAGCCGCCGGGCTCGATCGACTCTCCATAGCCCTGCCGCTCGCCGGATCACGAGCGGGGTCGTGACCGTGTCGTCGAGGCAGAGATCGTAGACGTCGCCATCGGCCAGCCGGACGTCGTTGTCGACCACGGCGATAAAGTCGCCCGTCGCCAGACGCAAGCCGATGTTGACGTTGCGGCCGTAGCCGGTGCCGTCGTTGATGACGACGACGCGCTCGCACTCGGCCGGGAACGACGCGACGCAGACGCGCAGCGCCTCGTCCGTTTCCTTGTCGAGCGGCCAGCGTGGGATGACCAGGCTCAGGCGCCGCATGCCGTGATGCTATGAGAGCTGGCCATCATTGAGTGTGAACTTGGCGACGATGTCTACACCGTCGCGCCCTGCTGGAGGAGCGGTCCCGCGGCTCGCTCGCCGCCAGTCGTGTTGGCTTCGTTGGGTTCGCGCCTCTGGGTCGTTGGTCGCGACGTCCGGGGCGCGGGTATCGGACCGAACAGGCAGGCACGAGCTGGACGCCGTAACGATCCAGCCGTAAAGCACCGCGCTATCGCGGCCCGGTCAGGTCGCGGCGGGCGAGCTCGGCGAGCCTCTCAGAAGAGGATGCGAACCGCAGTCCCGTGCGGACAGCCGCGCCGCGGCAGGTCGATTGCGATGTGCAGGTCAATCCGCAGGGCAAGGGCGAGCTCGAGCGCGTCCTCGCGTTCGTAGCCTGCTGCGAGCAGTTCCCCCAGGCGCCAGCGGACGACCTCGTCGTGTTCCGGCCTTTCGAGAACTGCGGGCTTCGGCTCCGTCGACCTCATCGTTTCGTCTCGACCTCCTCGCATCGCATTGCAGCACCAACTGCCCGGGCGATGAATAACCCGGCTGGTTGGACCTGCCTACCCGCCCGGGCAGAAGCTCGGAGCCACGTTCCCCCAGGCGGGGGACTCGGTCGGGCGCAGGCTCTGCTTCAACGTGAGGAGAAGCGGCCCACCCCCCAAGGAGGCAAGGAAATGACTGCGGCAGAGTTCGAGCTGCTCGACGAGACCGAGGCCGAAGGCATCCTCCGGACGCGCTTCCACGAGCTGATGGAAGGCGGCTTCGAGCTGGAGGACGCGCTCAGACTCGCAGTCGCCACTCATGTCGATCTCCACCGTGCCTCCGACCTGCTCCGACGCGGCTGCCCTGCCGAGACGGCGCTGCGCATCCTGCTCTGAGGAGAACGAAATGCAGCAACCGCTCAAGCTGGCCGCCTCGCTTTCGGCCCTCGCCTATCTGGGAGCGCTGGCCGCCCTCTTCTGGCGCCCGCTCCGCCGGTGGAGCTGAGACCCGCCGCCAGTCGCGTAGCCTGCTCCCAGAGCACCGTCCTTCGTCCGAGTGCAGGTCGCGCCCGGGTCTGCAGCTATGCGGCGAGAGAGCCGCGGCGGCGACGGTGCGCCTGTTCCAGAGCCGCCCGCAGTCCGGTACCGAATCCGGGCTCCTCCTCCAGCTGCACGCCCTGCTGATGCGCCAGCGCGCGCTGGAGCTCCGGCCTGCACACGGCGCCTCGAGCCAGAAGCAACTCGCCAAGCCGCGAACCGGTCTCCTTCTGATCTCGAAGGGCCGACTTCAACTCGGAGGCCGAAACGTGCCCGTTGTCAACGAGCACCGATCCAATTCGCGGTTCTTTCCTCACCGTCTTCGCCATTCGCGCCTCTCCCCTCGGTTCCCGTGCCGTCAGGTAAATCCTGCACTCAGCTTGCGTGGCGGGCGGAGGAGGCGATATCCCCCGATCGAGTAATTCGGATCGCTTGCAGGAGGGATTGGCGGGGCCAGTGGTCACGGATGGGCCTCTGGGGTGCTAGTCGCGTTCCAAGCCGCCGCATCGAGGTGGCTCCGGCAGCCCTGCGACAGGGGACGAGTCCTGCTCGACCGCCCGGGCGTCGTCCACAACTCGACCAGCACCGCGACCTTCGTCCTCTTCGGCTGATGAAGAGGACTCGTCTACTTCTCGGCCATCACCCAGGTTCCATCCCAGTCGGCCGGTGGCGGCGAACGTCTCAGCGTAGCCGAGCGCTCGACGTAGAGCGCTGCCAGCGTGTCGCCTGGGTTCGCCTTCAGTGCCTCCTCGAACCAGCGCGCCGCCTTCTCGAAATCTGCGTCCCGGTAGCGCGCCAGCCCCTCGTTGAACGCGCCGACCGCCTCCATCAGGTTCGGAAACGATGAAACGTCCTGGTGATCGAGGCACTCGAAGACGGAGACGGGCTCCCTCTTGCCCTTGACGAGCACGCGGTCGACCTCCCGCAAGCGGTAGACACCCTTTAGGGCGCTCTGCGTCGTCTGCGAGAGGAGGATGCGCGCACCGTAGTGCTTGCACGCGCTCTCGAGCCTCGAAGCGAGGTTGACTCCGTCTCCGATGATCGTGAAGTCCATTCGTTTCGGGCTACCGATGTTGCCTGCGACGACGGAGTCGGTGTTCAGGCCGATTCCGATCTCGATCATCGGCTCGCGCCGCTGCTCGCGCTCGCTGTTCCACTCGGCCAGGCTGCGGATCATCGCGATTGCGCACTGCAGGGCGCGGTCGGCGTCGTCCTCCTGCGCAACCGGCAGGCCGAAGGCGGCCATGATCGCGTCGCCGATGAACTTGTCCAGCATGCCGGACTGGGCCGAGATGCACTCGACCATGCGCTCGAAGTACTCGTTCAGCATGGCTACCGTGCGCTGGGCGCCGAGCTCCTCGGCGATCGAGGTGAAGTTGCGCACGTCGGAGAAGAGAACGGTGACGAGGGTCTCGTTCCCGCCGAGAATCTGCTCCTGCGGGCCGGCAGCGAGTAGGCGGTCGGCGAGGTCCGGATCCATGTAGCGAGAGAGCGTCGACTTGACGCGTTTCTCGCTCGAGATGTCCTCGATCATCACCAGCGTGCCCAGCTGGACGTCATCGCTGGCGAGGAGCGGGACCGTCGTCACGTTCCCGGACACGATTTCACCCTCGACGCTCAGCTCCGTGTCCATCGCCAGGTCGGTGAGGCGCGTCTCGGCCACGCGTAGCATGCGTTCGACCATCCACCCGTTGCCGGCGAAGACCTCCTCGGCCGACCGACCGACGATGTTCTGCTCTTCGCGCCTCAGGATGCGGATCGCGGCCGAGTTGCAGGTCTGCGCGGTTCCGCCCTCGTCGAACGTGACCACTCCGCTCGACATGCTCCGCAGCACGCTCTCGTTGTAATTCTTCATCGCCTCGACGTCGGCGAACAGCTTCGCATTCTCGAGGGCGCTGGCGATCTGGGCTGTGAATGCGCGGAGCCGGGCCTCGTCCTCCTGCGTAAACGGGCCGCCCCGCTTGTTCAGCGACTGAGTCACGCCGATCGCGTTCCCGAGCTTGTTGAAGATCGGGACGCAGAGGATCGAGCGCGTGAAGTAGCCGGTGCGCCGGTCGAACTCCGGATTGAAGCGCAGATCCGCGTATGCGTACGGGATGCGAACAGATTGCCGTGATGTGAAGACCGCGCCGGCGATGCCCACGTGGTTCGGGAACCGGATCGTCTCCTGCTCGAGCTTGTCGCCGCTGTAGCCGAAGAGCTCGCTCGTCTTCTCATCGTTGACGAAGAGCGTCGTCCGGTCTGCGTCGAGCATCCGCGTCGCTTCGGACATCACCTTGCTCAAGAGCGTGCCCAGCTCGAGCTCCGACGTCAGGTCCGAGACCACGTGCAGGAAGGCGAGCTCGCGCTCGCGCGCCCGCGATATCCGTTCCAGGCGGTGAAGCGACTCGAATGTGATCGCGCATGCAGAAGTCATGCGCTCGAGCAGCGCCAGGTCGTTGCCGTCGAAGGCGCCCTCGCACTTGTTCAGCATCTCCGCGACACCGATCGTCTCTCCCTTCGCATTCCGCACCGGCGCACACAAGAGCGACTGCGTCGTGAAGCCCGTCTGCTCGTCGATGTCCCGATGGAAGCGAGGATCGGCGTAGGCGTCGTGCACGATCTCGCCGACGCCGCTCCGGAAAACCGCGCCGGCTATGCCGAGGTCGTTCAAGATCCGAATCTGACGCGAGCCTAGACCGGTAGCAACATGCGTGTACAGCTCGCCCGATTCCTCGTCGTTGAGGAAGAGAGTGCCGCGTTCGGCACCTATCTCCTCAACGGCAGCCGTCACCAGCGTGTCGAGGACAGCGTCGAGCGAGTCCAGCGCCGCAACCTGCCGTGACAGCGAAAGCAGCAGCTGCAGCTCGCGCAGCTGCTCCAACTGCTCCGCGTACGCAGCCGGCGCCTCGCCGGCCTCAGTCGCCATCGCTTCCCTCCAGGCGACCGCGCAACGCGCGAATCGTCGACTCGAGCTCGCGCACCTCGTCCCGATGAAGCCGCTTCGCCTCCCACGCCGCCGCTGCGTGCGTGGCGGCAGCCGCCTCGAGCTCGTCACGCAACGCCTGGATCGTCGCCTCGAGCTGGCGCCGCTCGTCCGCCACCGACCGCCTTTGCTCTTGGAGCGCCAGCTTATGCGCGTGCTCTCGCGCTTCCAGCTCCTCCCGCAGCGCCCTGATCGACTCCTTCAGCTGCTCGCCCTCCGCCAAAGCCTCGGCGAGTGCCGAACGCAGACGGTCCCGCGCATCCTGATCCTCGAGCCCGACCGCCATCCCCTTCGGACACTAGCGCAGCTCCTCGTTTCACTCCATAGCTCATCGCCCAGCGGACTCTGTGTCGCCTCGCCCGGAACGAGCGAGGCTCTCTTCGCGGTGCGGCGCGAGCCTCTCCACGGGAACGGCACGCGTCTTCTCCTCGCCCTCGAAGCGCACGACGGCCGCCCCCGCCGGAAGGTACTCAAGAAAGGTGACCAAGCGCCCGCGGAGCCAGACACGCTGCCCCGGCCTGAATCGCCTCTCTGCTGCCGCCAATCGTCACCTCTCCCCCTTCCCATTCTCTGCAGGAGGACGCACCTGTCAATAGATGGCGCACGGCCCGCCGCAGGGGACAGCCCGCCGCGATTGCGAATCTGCGCAACTGCGACGCCGCTCTGGCCGCGACGCGCCGAAGGTAAGCGGGCGGCTATGCGCTCAGGCCGAATTGCGGGAGCTGTAGCTCGAGAGGAGCTCCGGCAGCGTCATCTCTGGAGGGTTGTTCAGATCGACACCTGTCGAGTCGGCCAAGCGGCGCTTGAACCAGAGGTCGAATTCATCCTGCGACGCGGAAAAGAGCTGGAGAGCGTTGGCAAAATCCGGACTCTCCATGTAGGAGACGAGGAGATCGCCTGACTCTGCGCGGGCGAGAAACCAGACCTCCTTGTCGATTCCGATCCGCTGTTCGGACTGAGCGTAAGCGTCCTTTCTCTGCTCCTCGAGCTCGCGCATGAATGCGCGCGCATCGTCGCTCTTGCCGGGTTGAACCGGCACCAGCAGGCATACCTGATCCATGACGACCTCCTCAAGCCTTGGCTGCACGAGAACGAACCCAGTGCGGAGTTTTCCATTCTGGCCGAGTCGTCGCTCTGTGGATGTCATAAGGGCTCTCTGTCCTGACCGCTGGGGACGATCCGGGCCTCTGTCAACGAGAGGAGGTTCGTGATGCGCTGGGCGGCGTCCTTGAAGCTGCCCCGGCGCGCTCGCCTGCAGGTCGACTCGCTGCTGGCGGTGATGGCGGCGCTGGAGGCGCAACTCGACGTCGTCGACACCGAGCTACGCCGCTTCGCCCGAAACGATGCTCGCTCCGCTTCGCCCGAAACGATGCTCGCTGCCAGGCGCTGCAGACGATCTACGGGATCGGGCCGATCCTCGCCTGCCACCTGCTGGCCGAGATCGGTGAGGCCAGCCGCTTCCACCGTGCCGACCAGATCACCCGGCTGGCCGGCCTCGACCCCGTCGTCGACGAGTCCGGCGACAGCGGTCGCCGCGGCAAACTCGCCAAAGCAGGCTCACCGCACCTTCGCTGGGCACTCAACGAGGCCGCCGTGCACGCGCACCGGCCAACCGCCCCCGACCTCCCCCTCTACCGGGCCACCCGCGAGCGGCGCGACACGACCGTCGCCAGACTCACCATTGCCCGCAAGATCGGCAAACGAGCCTTCCACGCCCTCCGCGAGCTCGAACTCGCTGCCTGACCAGGGTTGGAACCAGCCTTGACGCGCTCCGCTTTCCACCTGAGCCCGGCAACCGCCGACTCCGTTTTGGGATGAGCCGTCTCCTGCTACCCCGACTCAACACCCTGCGCCGCGATTCACTGCGCGCCGAGATAGGTATGGGCCGCACCCCGCTGTCGCCACCCTCGAGATCGCCACCA